>Ga0098037_1001273_pt1 | contig 11684 bp, 5 predicted proteins | sample 5_EtaG_FD_75050 | JGI IMG/M metagenome (GOLD analysis project Ga0098037, IMG submission 75050) | Marine viral communities from the Subarctic Pacific Ocean - 5_ETSP_OMZ_AT15132 metaG | ecosystem: Environmental > Aquatic > Marine > Oceanic | place: Pacific Ocean | collected 2015-01-08 | reverse complement strand
GGTGGGTGGGGAGTCGCCATGAATGACTATGAGTATATTTGGTATGGAAACAAGGGTGAAGATGATTATCCAGATGATGCATGTAGACCTTATTATCATAAAGCTGCACAGATTGATAACTTTAAAGTTAATACATTAATGGATGGTGCCGGTGATATTACAATGACAGGTAATGTTACTGCTGCTGAAGTGACTGCGGGTGGTATCACTCTCACATCGCGAAAACCATTTGATATTCCACACCCAACAAAGACAGGATATCGTCTTCGTCATGTTTGTTTAGAGGGTCCAGAATCTGGTGTATATTTTAGGGGTAGACTTACCGACGCTAATGTAATTGAAATTCCAGATTATTGGCATGGTCTTGTGGACATTGAAACTATCACAGTTTCCCTTACTCAAATTGGATCCTCTCAAGATTTAATTGTTGATGGTATTGAATGGGGTAAAAAAATTAAAATTCGATCCGGGAGTGCGTCGAGGATAGATTGCTTTTATGTTGTGCATGGAGAAAGAAAGGACGGTGAAAAACTTATCGTAGAATATGAAGGAACATCTATCGATGATTATCCTGGAGATAATTCAATTTACAGTATCAATAAGTAACTTGACACCGCGCCTGAAATGCCCTATAATAAGCAGGTAATCAAACGAACCCATGAAAGACGAGTATTTGACCAGGTGTGTCGTTGATCCCGTGAAGCGTAAGTTCTTCTTGTACTCCAGCGAAGGCGGAGAACGTGTTGTTGATTGTGAAACAACAGATCAATTCATGTCAGTGTTGGAACTGTGTAGAACTTTACTTGATGAAGACACACTTGCGTATGCCAATCCCCTCTAGGAAAAATGACTTTCAATTCCAAAAAAGTCGGAAAAAAAATTCCGGCAAAAATTTACCCTGAGGGGTTTTACAATGAAATCTTGGAGTGTTACCGATATGAGACCAGAAACCCGTCAATCTATGGAAATGTTATTCGCTGCGAAATGGAACTTACCAAAAGCAGCAAACAATTGCAACTTGACTTGTAAAGAGATGAAGATAACTTTTAACGAGTATTGTCGTCTTAATCCAGCGATCTATAATGAAGCAGGTGAATTGATTGCCTGATTTTTTGGGAGCGTGGCGGAATCGGTAGACGCACCAGACTTAAAATCTGTTGAGAAATATCTCGTGGGGGTTCAAGTCCCCCCGCTCCTACTCCTAAATAGTCCTTAGGGTAATATAGACCCATGAAATACCGCATAGACACGAAATATGCTTGGTATGATCATGAAGGGGAACATCTGGTATTATTGTATTGTATTCAAAATATTCCATTTACCTTTGATGAACTCCCAGAACTTGCCAGACAAAATCCAAGCGTAATACAATTAGCAAATTCAGGTCCAAGATGGGATGCAGAGAAGATGTATAGATCTTCAATGTACCTTATGGCAGAACAATGTCATCCAATGTGTTTTGAGTTAGAATTAGAAAATCCAGAATTACTGCCTGTAGATTAATGATTATAAATTTATGGTATAATAAATCGATGAAAGAGTGGAGATGGACACTCACAGAAACTGGTCTAATGGAGCAACACTCTGGAACACAAGAAGAACTTCGTAGTGCCATGAATGATGTCGCAAACACCGTTGAATATATACTTGACAACGAGTTAGAAGAGGAGTAATATATAAAGGTGTGAAGGAAGTGTGAGAAGGGCAACCCGGTTTTGGTTGCCCTTTTTTCTTATGATAAATAATCCATAACAGAACTTATAGTGTAATAAGATGGGTCTTTCCAGATTAGATAATTTCCTGAAATCTACTCGTGGTACTATTCTTTATGTTGATCCGAATAGTTTAGACGCCACTGATAGTATTGAAAACCAGGGTAATTCGCTGACTCGTCCTTTTAAAACGATTCAACGTGCATTAATAGAAGCAGCTAGATTTTCATATCAAAGAGGTTTAGATAATGATAGATTCGCTAAAACCACAGTTTTAATATATCCTGGTGATCACTTAGTTGATAACAGACCGGGATACATTCCTGATGGATCAAATAATTATAAGTTAAGAAACGGCTCTACCACAGACAATTTGTCTCAATTTGATTTATCATCCAATTTTGACCTTGCTTCATCTGATAATCAACTTCACAAATTAAATAGTGTTCGTGGTGGTGTTATTGTTCCAAGAGGCACATCTCTGGTAGGTCTCGATCTTCGTAAAACTAAAATTAGACCAAAATATATTCCTGATCCAGAAAATGATAGCATTGAACCCTGTGCAGTTTTTAGGGTAACTGGTGGATGTTATTTCTGGCAATTTTCGTTCTTTGATGGAAATCCTAACGGTAAAGTATTTAAAGATTACACCGCAAACGAATTTGTTCCAAACTTCTCTCACCACAAACTTAGATGTTTTGAATATGCGGATGGTCTGAATAACGTCAAAATCAATGACGAATTCATCTCTAATTATGACGCAGGTCGCTCAGACCTTCAGATGTATTATGAAAAAATAGGAATCGCATATGGTCAATCTTCTGGTCGTGCAATTGAACCCGACTATCCATCATCAAGTATCGACATTCAACCTAAGATTGATGAATTCCGTATTGTTGGTTCAACTGGAGATTCTGTTGGCATTAGTAGTATCAGAGCGGGAGATGGGGCAACAGCAACCACCACGATTACTGTAACAACATCATCTGCTGTAACAGGTTTAGATGTTGACACTCCTTTCCGCGTTGAAAATGTCAGTTCTGATTACAATGGCGATTTTGTTGTTACAGAGAAGGTAAGTTCAACACAAATTAAATATACAGTTCAAAATGCTCCATCTGACGCATTGCCTTCTGTATCAGGTTCTTCTTTGGCTCTGGTATCTGATACTGTTACCTCTGCCTCACCATATATCTTCAATATTTCATTGAGATCTGTGTATGGTATGTGTGGTATGCTTGCCGATGGAGCAACAGCAACCGGATTTAAATCCATGGTTGTGGCGCAGTTCACTGGTATTGGTCTCCAAAAAGACGAAAAAGCATTTGTTAAGTATAATGAGGACACAATTCCAACCGGTGTATATGACGATTATACATCAGTAGATAATCTTCCTAGCAATTCAAAGGCACGATACAAACCTGCCTACAAAAACTTCCATATTAAAGTTACAAATAATTCATTTATTCAGGCAGTTTCAATTTTTGCAATTGGATACGCTGAACATTTTGTAACCGACAACGGTGGTGATATTTCATTAACCAACTCCAACTCTAACTTTGGTGCTGTTTCTTTAGCATCTGAGGGATTTAGAAAAGATGCATTCTCTCAAGATGATATTGGATACATTTCGCATATTATTCCTCCTAAAGAAATTCCACTTACAGAAACTTCTATTGAATTTGCATCTCTCGACATTACCAAAACGGATAGAGTCGCTGGTGTAGGATCTACTGGCAACCTCTATCTCTACGCTCAGACAAACATTGATGCACCACCACAAAATGTCATTGATGGATTTAGATTTGGTGCTAGATCCACTGACAGTCTAAATGTTCTTGTTTCAGCAGCAGGTTCTGTTACTGAATATTCTGCTCGTATTGTGATGGACGGATCACAATTAACAGAACAGAAAAAATATACTGTCAAACAAGGACCAACTGGTATCAATAGTATTGGTTCTTTTAGTCAAGGTGGATCAGAGAGACAGATCACTCTTAACTCAACACATGACATATTAAATGGAGAGTCTGTTAGAGTCATCAGTGAAAATGCTCACTTGCCAGATGGATTAGATTCTAACACAGTTTATTTTGCAATTACTGATGCAAATTCATCTGGTGGTATTACAACAAACGTAAACATTAAACTTGCTAAGACTCTTAACGATGCTATCAATGGTTCTCCAGCAATCGCAATTAATGAAAAGGGTGGTGTACTTAGTATTGTAAGTAGAGTCTCTGATAAGAACTCTGGTGAAATCGGACACCCCATTCAATTTGATGTTACTCAAAATCAGTGGTATGTAAATGTAGCAACTGCTGCTACAGATAATAATATTTTCTCAACTATCGTAGGACTTGGAACCACGGGACTCGGTGTGGCATCTCCAAGAACTTTCATTAAGAGAAGGAGCGACAATAGAAACGCTAATGACACTCTCTACAGAATGAGATATGTTATTCCTTCTTCTACAGGTGGTACAGTGGCAAGACCACCTACTGAAGGATTCATTATTCAGGAATCTAACTCGTCGATTGGTATCACCACCACAGAGATTGATACGTACTTTGGTAGTGGTTCTATCACTAATGTCAATCAACAAAGAAACTTTAGATTCATTAGGGATGTAAGATGGGACGGATCTCAGGTTCATGTTACTACTGAACTTCCTCACGATCTTCAAAAAGATGATCAGGTTCAATTACTGAATATTACAGGTTCCCTGAATACTGCTGGAACTGCAGGGACCGCATTCAACCGCGAATACGCAGTAGCGGGAATCACGAGTGCAACCACTTTTAGAGTTGGTTTGACCACTAATCCTGGTACTTTTACTAACGATACCTCGATCAGAAACACTTCTCTTCCTCACTTCAAGAGAAAGAGAATCAAAGATACGATGTATATCTATCGTAACTTTGAGGCACAGCAGTATAAGGCAGGCGAACAGGATGGTATCTATTATATTACTCTGCTTAACAGCAGTAATAGACCATCAGTAAGTCCATATACTGATCAAAACTTCTCTCAACCAGTCACTGCACTCTTCCCACAAACTAACAGGGACACTCCAGTGTCTGATCCACCAGAGACAACCTCTTTTGCAAGACCTGGTTTAATTGGTGATGTCATAATTGATGAACCTCAGAATAGTGCAACTAAAGAAAATATTACTAAGTATATCCGTGACATAGGCATTGGTATCGGTCTTACTGAACTGACATCCACTATTGCCGGAACTGCACATACTATCACAACCAATATTGATCATGGTCTCAACAGAGTAACAACTGTTGGAATCTCAAGTGGTGGTGCAGGATATGGTTCAGGTGCAGCTGGAAGTCTGTATAATGCCAGATTAGTTTCTATCGGGGGATCAATTACAGGCAAACACGCCACTGGTAAGATTACCTTTAATGCTAATGGTGAGATCACTGCCGTCAAGATTATGAATGGTGGTAGTGCATATGGAATCGGCAATACACTTGCAGTCGTGGGTGTTGCCACCACTGCGGGGCATGTTCAGGCAGTCGTTAGTGTAAGCAGGATTTATAATAACATTGGTGATACTCTCAGAATTTCCGGTGTTGCATCTGCATCTTATAATGGATACAACGATGTATTCCGTATTACAGGTGTTGATGTTGGTGCTGCAACCAGCATAACAGTTGAATCACCATCTGCGATTACCGGGTTCACTTCCACAGGAATCGGTGCTACCAATGCTGGTAGGGCATACATATATCTCACTGGTGAGGCAGTTGGGGTTACTACTATTAATTATGATAACAATAGCGGAATCGCCACGGTCAAAACCGGCGTAAATCATGGATTTAGTGTCGATCAGAAAGTGAGACTCTCTGGTGCCACGAATAGCACGTATGTGGGTGACTTCGTGGTTACCGAGAATGTCGGTCTTACTACCTTTGCTGTTAGAATTGGTGTTGGAACCACAGCACCTGGTGTGAACGGAACGCTGTTTGCATTTGATGAAGGCATTACATCTAATAATGGTAATGTAACTCTTGATGATGAAAACCTGGCAGGAAGAATGATTTCTCCATATGCAGGAATCACTACCACACTCTCTGCTGCTGTCTCTGACGCAACATCCGAGACCATTTCAATCACAAATCTGACCACTCTTGACATTAATATTGGTGACTTCTTGACGATTGATAGCGAACTTATTCGTGTAAAGACTACAGTTGCTCCTACGGATAACTCTCTAACTGTGTTTAGAGGTGTGCTAGGAACTAAGAGATCGACTCATGATTCTGGTTCAGTAGTAAAAAGGGTAGAAGTATCTCCCACAGAACTTCGTAGGCATTCTATTATCAGAGCATCTGGACATACGTTTGAGTATGTTGGTTTTGGACCTGGAAATTATTCAACTGCCTTCCCTGATAAGCAGGATAGAGCAATTAGTGCTGCTGAAGAATTGTTATCACAGTCAACAAAGAGAGACGGTGGTATCAACTTCTATACAGGAATGAATGATAGAGGTATCTCTTTTGCTGGTAATAAGAAGTTAAGCACGATTACTGGTAAGGAAGAAATCTTTGATACTCCTGTTCAGACCGTGACTGGTGAGGACATTAGTAAAGCACCAAGTCTTAACATCACTGCCGCAACCGAAGGTTTATTCAGACGTGCTATCAGAGTAGAGGGTGGTGATGACAATAATTCATCATCTGAATTTAATGGTCCGCTCATTGTCAATAACAAATTGACCGTCAATTCTGACATGGAGACAAACAACCTGTTTATTCAGGGCGATGCAACTGTCTCTAGAAAATATACTGTAGGTATTGCAACTCCCGCACTCGCTGGAAACCCTGGCGATGTTATCTTTAATGCAAATCCAGGTGAGGGTTCATACGTTGGGTGGGTTTATTCCGTACAAAATGATTGGAAGAGATTTGGTGCTGTAAGTCTGAATAAAAATGCCAACATCATGACATTTGATGGTGTTGGTGTAGGAACAACAACACCAGGCACAAGCACATTTAGAGTTGGGTCAGGCACCACGCAAATGTCTGTTGATGCTGTAGGTGTTGGTATAGGAACCACGGCAAATCATTTTAAACTTCATGTAGTTGGCGATACAAATGTCGTCGGAACAATCACTGCCACCAGTTTCGTTGGTGATGGTTCTGGTCTTACTGGTCTTAACACATCCCTGTTTGGATGGACAAATATCGCCGGTGGAGGATTGTTTGATACTGATCTCACTAAAGTTGGTATCGGAACTGAGTCACCAAGATTTAATCTTGAAGTTGGCGCAGTTGGTATGGGCACCACTTCAATGCTGGTCAACGGTGAAGCAAGTTTTGTTGGATTCGCAACCTTCAACGATGTATTCATTAGCGGCGGAACCACTGCTCTTGGACAATATCATCTAGAGAATCTTTCCTCCGGTGTAATTCGTGCAACTTCTATTGGTATTGGATCTACGTTCGTTCTTCAATCTTTCCAGGTTGGTTCCTCTAATACTCTTGGAATTTCGGAAGACAAGCAGATTTTCACAGTGTCTGGTATTGGTTCGGTCGGTGTTGGTACAACCAGCGCAAGATCAAACTTAGACGTTATCGGACACACAAGACTTGAAACCATCTCGCGTAATGTTGATTACGTAGAACCAAGTTCTAATGTTGTCACAGTTGATCTGTCATCAGCACAAAGTTTCATCTGCACCGCGAGCGCAGATATTAATCACTTTGTCCTGAACAATGCACCTCCAGGATCTTCTGAATTTACATTAAAGATTGATCAGGATTCCACTGGTAATCATACCGCAGTTGTGGATCACTTCCAGACTGGTGCTGGAACATCAATCCCGGTCTATTGGCCAGGTGGTGGAGTTCTGCCTGGCGTAACAACCACGGCAAGCAGATCTGATATCTTCGCATACAGAACATTTGATGGTGAAAATATAACAACTGCTGGTCTATACGCAGTTGTGGTTGGTCAAAACTTTGCAAACTGAGGTATAGTGAATGTTTAATAAGCAGACAACCCTGGATCTGGATGGACCAAAACTTGGTTTCAGTACAGATCCTCAAAATCTTAATGTAAATGCCGGAACAGCAGCAACCTTTATTGCTATTGGGACGGCAACTTTTCCTTCTAATATTCCTGCTAAATTTGCAACTAATACAGGTATTGTGACGTATCGTTGGTATGTTAATGATATTGCTGTGACTGATGATCCAGACACTGATGGTTTTGATGGTGTTAATTTTTTAGGCACAGGAACAACCACACTACAGATCTTTAACAATACAACAACGAAGACTGTATATTGTGAAGCAGACTACATCCCAAGTGCATATGGATTGCCAGGTGTTGCTGTCACCGTAGGAAGTGCAAGATCGACAGGACATGCTATTAGTGAACCGGTAAGAAGTGCGTCTGCTGTTTTGTCTCTCAACCCCAAACTTACTATTGACACTCAACCAGTAGATAGAATTGTAGCAGTTGGCGTTGCTGCGACTTTTGGTGTTGATGCAAGTCTCACTGATGGTTCTGCTGAAGGATTTAGTTACCAGTGGCAAATCAATGATTCTGATGTCTCTGATGGGGAACTAGAGGTTGGTGAAACAAGAACTGCAACAGCAATACTTACATATACAGATGATGCCGATAATTCAACAGAAGTTGATTTCACAGAACTTTCAACAATTACTCTTCCAGGAGGATCTTATGATATTACCGTTAATAATGATATTAATGCCGATTTAAGAGTACTTGGCGCTGGTGGCGTAACTTCAGGTCAAAGAAATGTTGTTGGTGGAGCAGGTGGAATATCAACAGGTAGTTTTACATTTTTATCGGGAACAACATATAAAATAGTCGTTGGCACTAGTGGTGCTGGATATGGTGGCGTTGGAGCAGGAGATCAAATAGGATCTGGTCAAGGTGGTGCTGGTGGAGGATACACCGGACTCTTTGTAGATTCAGTATCTCAAGATAATGCAGTGATCATCGCTGGCGGTGGTGGAGGTGGCGCAAATGATCCTGCTTCTGGTGGTGCTGGTGGTGGTCTTACAGGTGGTGGCGGTGGTAATGCTCCTGGTAGAGGAGGACAAGGAGGAACACAATCTGCAGGTGGTAGTGCCGGATCAGTTACAACTGATGGAACTGATGGATCTGCACTTCAGGGAGGACCTGGTGCAGGAGGCGGCGGTGGTGGATACTTTGGTGGCGGCGGTGGAGGAGGACATCCTGGATGTTGTGCTGATGGTGCTGGTGGTGGTGGATCTGCTTACATCGGTTCATCACTTCTGACTGATGGAGCAACCACACAAGGTGGTGGTGCAGCAAATGGAACTGAGGGATCTTTTGAAATAACCGCAAGTGCTACAACAGTAACAGTCCCAATTAATCTGACAATTTCTGGATCAACATCAAACGTCCTGACAGTTTCTAGTGATGCTGCAGTCTCTGCAACTGCTAAAGTTGTAGTAAGTAATTCTAATGCATTTAATTCACCACTTACATCAGAAACAAAAACATTTACATCAACCTCTGCTAGACCAATAATTAGAATAGAGCAAATTAATAATACAAATACTGCCACATTATCAGAACATAATCTAGATGATGGTGAAATTACTTTCACTGATGACGCTTATCCATCTAATCAAATATGCATTTATTCTCCAGAGAGAGATATTGAGATTGAAATGGATTTATTTGGAGGTAAAGGTTTATCTTTTACAGAGGGAACGAATGTTAACGGCGAATGGGATGCAGAGGATTATGATGGTGGTCAGGGCGGATATTCAAGAATTAAATTCACCCTTGATAGAAATGTTGAACATATTATTACAGGTCTTTATGATACCGTAAATACCCCATTTGTTTATAGGAAAGCAAATTTGATTGCATGTGTTGGTGAGGGAGGTGATGGTGGTCACTATGGTGACGGTGGAGATGGTGGTGGTATTAATATAGGAGGGGAAAATGGTCAGGGAAGATTTAGTGGTGAAGGTGGCACAGTTGTTTCATCGGGAGATTTGACAGATTCTGGAGTATTTGGAACACAATATACTGATTCTGAAAATGTATATGATGAAGACTCAACCACATCGTCTAGTTCTAGCGGAAGAAGTGTTAAGTGTTCTAAAGGAATCTATTATAGACAGGAAGGATTTACATCATGTGAAGATATTGGAAATGTCAAGTTTAGACTTTCTAGTGGAGTTGAAGTTCAAAACACTTCTGCATCAATAACCAGGGGGTTTAAGGCTGGATATAACATCATGGAGACGGGTGGAAGCAGAGCGTCTAGTGATGGTGGTGATGGAGGAAATGGCGCAACGGGTGGTTCTGCTGGAACTTCTGGTGGAGGTGCTGGTGGATCGGGTTACACTGACGGAACCGTAACTGTCATCTCAACTCAACAGGGAGGGAGCACAAGTTCTGCTAAAGTTGTTATCAGACTTGCTACTTGACTAAATAATAAAAAATAGTTAACGGGGGAGAGTGAACCCGCATGGCAGTAAATAAGAATTTTGTTGTCAAAAATGGTTTAGAGGTCAATACTTCACTTATTCGTGCAGATGCAACGAATAATAAGGTTGGCATCGGCACCTCCACCCCGAACTATGAACTCCACGTAAATGGAGGGATTGGTGCTACTGATGTATTTGTCTCTGGCATCACCACTGTTCTTAATGAACTGAATGTTGGTCTTGGTGGTACAATCCTAACGGTTGTTGGATCCACTGATGGTTCCGATCAATTTGTTGGTATTAACACAGCAACACCACAATTTAGATTAGATGTTCGTGCTCCAGTCTCAACTGGTCAGACAGCACTACATGTTTATGGTGACATGCGTGTCACCGGTGATATTAATCTTGACGATATTACTTTAGACGATGCAACAATACAGAATCTAACTGTAACTGAAGCATTAAACGTTTCAAACACTGGTCTCTCTACTTTTAGTGGTAGAGCAGACTTTAATGATAGTGTTGATATTGAAGATAACCTGATTGTTGCAGGTATTGCTACTGTCACAGGCAATCTTACAGCATCATCTGATGTATCGATAGCATCTAATTTATCAGTTGTTGGTTTATCAACATTCACTGGTATTTCGACATTTAGTGGTCGAGTTGGTATTATATCTGACTTTGTTGTCGATGGTAATACTACACTTTCTGGTATTACAACTCTCTCTTCATCTGGCGGTATTACAACCACGGGTGGGGATCTTTATGTTGGCGGTGATTTATATGTTCTAGATGATCTTGTTTATGATGAGGTAACTGGTAGAAACCTGAATATTACAGGTGTTGCTACTATTGCTTCACTTACGATTACTGGTGGTGGTAGTGGAACAATTGTTTCTACTGATAAGGATATTTTCACCCAGTTTGATATTACTAATAATGCATCAGGTGCGTATGAGTTTGCTGCAACTGGAATTGGATTTACAGTAGCAAGAGATAATCCTGAATTATATTTGATAAGAGGTAAGAAGTATCATTTCTCTGTAAATGCTTCTGGACACCCATTTTATATTAATACCTTAAACGGAACTGGATCTGGTCAGCAATTTACTAGAGGTGTCACCAATAATGGTGCTCAAGTTGGTGTCGTTACCTTCGCAGTTCCATTTGATGCACCAGAGATTCTGCACTACAACTGTGGAAACCACACTGGAATGAATGGACCGATTTATATCGGTAACGATGGCGGTCTTGGTATTAGTTCTGAGGGGACAAACCTCGGAGTTGGTATTACTCAAATCAACTTTGCCTCTACTAATGGTACTGCAATTGCAGTAGATATGGGAACAGGCAGCGGTTCAAACTCTGGTATTGCAACCGTAACAATTACACCAGGTGTTTCACTTGGTCTCGTTATCGCTCTTGGCGCATAATTCACAATAAATACACATAACACTTAAAGAAAGATGGCAGAAGCTTTTTCTAATAAATTAACAAGAGCAGC
>Ga0098037_1001272_pt1 | contig 11685 bp, 10 predicted proteins | sample 5_EtaG_FD_75050 | JGI IMG/M metagenome (GOLD analysis project Ga0098037, IMG submission 75050) | Marine viral communities from the Subarctic Pacific Ocean - 5_ETSP_OMZ_AT15132 metaG | ecosystem: Environmental > Aquatic > Marine > Oceanic | place: Pacific Ocean | collected 2015-01-08 | reverse complement strand
CTCAGCAAATAACAACTTGTTTTTATTGATGAATTCGCTAGGCTGTATCTTATATTTTTTGTAATGATCGCCACCGACCTGGTCATCGTACGCACTCATAGTATGTATGCCCTTTCATAATTTCTTGGTTCTAATATGTGTAAAGATTTTTTTGCTCGTGTCACAGCAACATAGAATAAACGATGTAGTTCGTCTGGATCAATGTCATTGTTGTCAGAAGCAGACTTAGTAATATCAGGTAAAAGTAATACATTGTCAGCTTCACCTCCTTTTGCTCCATGTATAGTTGATAATGTTATGCGTGGTGTCTGTGTAATCTTTTCTTTATTGGCCAGCATATTTCTAATATAGTTTTCTGTTGTCGGATCTAGTCCTGCAAAAGCCTTGTACCAAACATCTCTAGTTTGTAATCCGTGGTCATCGGTGCATTCTTCAATGTAATAAGTTTCTTCATCACTCATCGTTTTACCTGTGCGATAACCTTTGGTTACATTGTCACCAAGATAAGAATAAATTTTTCTAATTGATGCAGGTGGTAGATCGTGCTCAAACTTTCTCCACTTTTCCCATGTTTGTATTGCAAGAAGCAAATCTAATTTCACAGAGTTTCTTCTTTTGTGTGAGTAGTACCAACCCTGTAGCTCACAAAACTCTTTGATGTCATCCAAGAAATGATTTGCCGTTGTCAACACCAACCACTCTCCGTGTGACATGTCCACCTGTGTGACGTCAGAGTATCTTGTAAGATTACCCATCTCTTGTCTAGGCATGTATTCTTTATCGTACCTGTTTGATACGTTCCTAATTATCTTTTGTGACATCTCGTGTATTGGTCCACCAGGTATTCGATAAGATTGACTGAGCGTATCCACGTAGTCTACTTCTTCCTTAAGTGCGATAAAAGTATCAACATCAGCGCCAGCCCATCTAAATATAGCTTGATCATCGTCCCCTGCAATGTAGGTCTTGTTTGCTTTCTTCCATAGAGTCCTGACCATTCTCCACTGCAAAGGTGAGAGGTCCTGTGCTTCGTCAATAAATAATACTTCGAAAGATGGTAATACATCTTGTCGAATAAACTGTTCAACCATGTCATTGTAATCTATTAAACCTTTCTCCTGTTTGTATCTGCTAAGTTCTTGATCTAAAAGATATAATAGATCTCGTTCTATGTCCAGACCATGTTGATTTTTATCGTATTCATCAAGAACATTTGTTCCCATAACTTTAGCTTTGTTTATTATTCTTAAATATTCGTTGTCAGAATTGAACACACCATCACCATCATCGTACCATGCGCTCTTGATAGGTATGCCACACTTCAAACCAAAGTCTCTGTAGTCTGCGTGACCCATAACGCTTTCTTTTTTCGCACCTAATAATCTAAAAGCAAGAGAGTGCAGTGTTCTAAAATAAGGTATGTTGTCTCTGTCTATTTGAAATTTTTCTTCAGCCCTGGTGATGGCCTCGTATGCAGCTTTCTTTGTAAAAGAAAAGTATCCTATCTTTTTTATGTCCGTGCCTGCTCGCAAAAACTCATCCACTAAATTTAATAGTGTTGTCGTCTTGCCTGTGCCCGGTGGTCCTAGTATTATTGTTTTCATTAGAATGGCGCCTCCTCGTATGTTGCTTTACTAATTGTAGGCTTTTCTTTTTTCATTGCTTTTATTTTTATCAGTCTTGGTTGTTGGTCTTTTATTACTGGTCTTTCTTCTGTTACAAAAATATCTTTCAATGTCTTAATTAAGTTTGCAGTTTTTGTTTTATCCATTTCCCAACTATTCTTTTTACAAAATAAATAAAAGTCATCTAATCTAAAAAAAGTATGACCTTCATCAGTCCAGGACATTTTTCTAAGTATGTCTTCTTTGGTTCTTGCTTGTGGTCTATTGACTGTAAAGTCATACAATAAATTTATTATTTGATTTACTGGATCTAGTGACTCTAATGGTTCTATCTCTTGCAGGTTCTGCATCAACATCTTTAAATGCACCTCTCTCCAGTCTTTTGCTTTTGGTATCGGTGATACCACGTTTGCCTGATCCAACACAGCTATGGCAAACAGGTTGGGGTTGTGTAACTGCTCTGTTTTTAGTTCTACTCTACTACCACCAACATTTAAAAACCATTGTGGTGGATTTGATTTTATCTTTGTCAGTGTGTCTAGCTCTGGCATCTGTTCATCTTCAAAACCAACGCCAAACTTTTTAGTTCTACACTTACCTGTATTACACACACCACAAATTGGCTGTTCTTTACACCTGTATTTGTCGTAGCCCCTTTTGCCTATGGACTTTACCAAGTTCTGCACCTCTGCTGACTTTAGTGGTGGGTTCATGTAGTTGTGATTATCTTCTTCTAATATGTCTTGCCAGTTGTCTGGGCTAGCCTTTTGTCTGTATATTGCAAGATTAAATAGCGCATTGTTTCTAGAGCCCTCACCAAAACCTTCTTCTGCCAGTCGGTTTAGACAAGGTGGTCCATCAGGAAATATTTCTACAACCTCTGATTTTTTGACAACTATGCTCTCGATCTGCTCTCTTGTTTGTGACCATTCTTCGTATATAGAATAGAATGATTCTAAACTAGCAGCATTGCCACCAGCCTCAAAAGTATATCTTAAACCCCTGATACCGCCATGGTAGGGCAGGTTTAAAAAGTTACCCGTGTCTCCACGTTCAACTAATATTTCAGTTTGTTTCGGGAATATCTCGCTACCTGCATAACCTAAAGCTTCTGACATTGCTTTGAGTTTTGACTGCATCAATGCAGCAGGTATAAATTCTTTTGCAAATAAAAATAAATGTGCGCCACCAGACTTTGATCTGAAAGTCACCAACGGAAACCCCATGCCCTTGATGTTACGCATGATAGCCATGTGATCTAGATTGTATACATCTACATCTATGCAGCCCCATTTACATTCGTTGTTTTCGTTTATTGGTATGACCCCTAGAGCAGGTTCTTTCCCTGCAAGGTGGTCTTCCCATAGTTGATCTGATATTGGTTGCCGTTTTATAAAAGCTTTGCCTTCAGCTTTGCCGCTCTCTGTCTTTGCACCTGTAAGTATTAACTGACCATACGCGCTATTGTTGCCTTCGAATATCCCCTTAAACTTCATTTCTTTGCCTTTGGCCTTCCTATGGGATTACCTGTCGGTACATAGTTAGTAGGCTTACACCTTTCCTTACAATATATTTTACCCTTCTGCCACTTCGTTATCTGAAACTCTGTCTGGCACGTCGGACACATTCTGTTCATTTAATTTCTTTAACCTTTCTTCTTTCTGTCTTTTTGATTCGTTTAAACTTATATCCCACAACTCATCTTGCTCTAACCAATACTCGTCAAATGTCAGAGACGCGTAAGGGGGGATGAACTTACGCGTCTCTTTCATGATTAAAACGGTACCTTGTCTTCTGACTTGGTATCTTCTTCACCATGCTTTGCAGTGACATCGCCTTTGTTAGCGCTCACAGCAAAACTTTTTGCCTGCTCGTATAGACCTTTGTTTTGAACAGGGCCAACCTTTTCAATACTCCAACCAAACCAAGTTCCCTTGTCATTTGATTGTTGTACTGTTTTTAGATTATACACGTGACTGTGCATAGCCGGTGTGAACATTCCATTCTTGCCTTTCAGCTTTATGCTGTTCATCATCGAATTCCATGATCTACTAACTTTTAGTTGTGTAGATTTCATAGAGATAAGAGCGGCCTCACCAGATTCTAACAACACAAAATAAGACGCTGTATTTTCTAGATAGTTACCATTCGGTAATCTATCTTTATACGCTGCATCTCGTGTTGCATCTTTTATGATACCACTTTCTACAGAGTGGATCGCAACAGGAGCAGATGTGCCCTCGCCACGATCAGACCATTCAACGTATTCACGTTTGTAATAACACGGTACTACGTTGACGCCTTTCTCACCATCATAGAGTTGCTTTGTCACGGTATTAAATATCATACCTGGCTCAGCGCCATCTACATATTTGGCGTCCCGTTTGTTTGTCTCGGGTGACAGTTGACCTAACACTCTAAGAAATGGCAACGCAAAGTCGTCAGACCCCATGTTACTAAAACTCGTGTTAGCATCTTCTTCAAACATACCTGTTAAGGCGATGTCTGACTTCTCTTTTTTTGCTACTTGGTTCATGTTTCTTGTTTCCTTATTTCCGGCCTATTTTTGTTTGATCTTTAATGAAAACATTAAAGAATTGCGAGGGCATGTCGAGGCCGGCCTCGACACGCTCTCTAAAGAGAGCCTTCAATGTCATGGGTTCTACCTTTTGTTTTTGGGTAGGCTCATAACCTTCTTGCTCTGCAAGGTTGAGCAGTTGCTCCGCCTTGTTATCTTCGCCTTTCCCGAACTGTACAGCAACCTCATTTTTAATGATGTCACCCAGCCCGTTCTCTCGAAGCCAGTTGTAAGCTGACTCCATCTCATCTTTTTTGATGGTGCAGTTGTATGACTTTCTAATGTCAACAGAGCTGCCGTCAGCTAATTTCAAAGATGCTAGTCCCTGCTCTGCGAGCAGGTTCGGTATTATCTCTGAACTAATCTTGTCTGCTTTTTGTTTTTTGTCTTTTACTAGTCCTTCTAGTTTTGCAATCTCATTTTCGTAAGCCTGCAAATCTCTACAAAAACCAGCCAGTGTTTGTATATCTGTTTTTTCTATTAGATCTTGTTGATCCTCTTCAAAGTTTATTTCTGACATCTATTCTCCTTTCTCGTACAAATTAAATGACAGGGGATAGTATCTTGTTTCTTGTCTATCCCATTTTAGTAAGTTAAATTTACCGTTCGTTATGTCACCAACAATTGCAGTAGATAAACCAATTATTGCTGGATCACCTGTGCAAAGTATATAGTCCGTATCCTTAAAATCTTGCAAGTTCTTACGCATTTTTCTAATAAACGGCCCAGGACTAAACATCATCTGTGAATTTTCTGGTAAACAAATTACCAGATAGCCATAGTCTGATGCTGACATAATATTAATATTTTGTGGTGGGTGCTGTAACACATACACAAAGTTTTCTTCAGGATTATTTTTTATAAATTCTAAAAACTCTGTGAGCTGTGTGCCACTATATAATTCAAAAAATCTATTCTTCATTCTTTTCAGTTTCTTTCTTATCTTCTTTCTTAATCTCTTGTAGCTCGTGTGTCAACTTATCTATCGTAAGTTGCATATTTATTTTTTCACTGTTGCTTTTTTGCAACATGTTAAATAAAGACTGTATAATTATTTCTTGGTCCATTTCTTTCTCCGTTTTGTTATTGACATTTAAGATAGTGATGATTATATAAATGTCAAGAAAGAAAATATGATAAAACATTATAAGTTTAAAACCAAGCCATACGCGCATCAGCTGGAGGCGTTGGAAAAATCTTGGGCCGCAGAAACCTACGCTTTATTTATGGAAATGGGTACAGGTAAATCCAAGGTCCTCGTTGATAATATAGCTGTGCTGTATGACAAAGGCGCGGTCCGCGGTGCATTAATCATTGCCCCAAAGGGCGTGTATAAGAACTGGGACGAGATAGAGTTTCCTGTGCATCTACCTGACCACGTAGAGCACACCAAAGTATTGTGGGAACCAAACATCACGAAGAGAAAACAGATGGAGCTTGACACATTATTTGACGGAAAAGAGGATCTTAAGATATTGATAATGAACGTAGAAGCATTTTCTACTACGAAAGGACTGGACTTTGCTCACAGTTTCCTTAACATATTTCTTGGTAAAGCTTTAATAGGGATTGATGAATCTACGACAATCAAGAGTCCGACAGCAAAGCGAACAAAAAATATTTTAAAAATAGGGGAACTCGCAAAGTATCGTAGAATCTTGACCGGCTCACCAGTCACAAAGTCACCACTTGACTTGTACACTCAGTGCAAGTTTCTAGACCCATATCATCTGGACGAAGACTCTTACTACGCTTTTCGTGCTAGATACTCTAACATGGTCAAAAGAAATTTCGGCGGCAGGTCTGTGCAGCTTGTAGTTTCTTACAGAAGACTAGATGAGCTTGCAAAAAAATTAGAAAAGTTTTCTTATCGTGTATTGAAAGAAGATTGTTTAGATCTACCACCAAAAGTATTTACAAAAAGAATTGTAGAGTTGTCTGATGAACAAAAGAAAATGTATTTGACAATGAAGAATGCAGCCATTGCAGAACAAAATGGTAAAGTTATGAGCTCCATGTCTGCACTAACTACACTGTTGCGTTTACATCAGATAACTTGTGGCACATTTAAAGCTGACGATGGCACACTTACATCGATCAAAAATAATAGAATCACAGCTTTGATGGATTGTTTAGAAGAGACAGATGGTAAAGTGATTATTTGGGCAACTTACAGAGAAGACATAAAAAATATAGTCGAATCTTTAAAAAAAGCTTACGGAGAAGCCTCTACAGTCGAATATCACGGTGGGGTGGACTCTACCCTCCGGCAGAAGCAAATTGCTCTATTTCAGCAAAAAAACGGCCCTGCGCGCTATTTCGTAGGAAACCCCTCCACTGGAGGCTATGGAATAACACTTACTGCTGCCAACACAGTAATTTATTATTCTAACAGTTATGATCTTGAAAAAAGATTGCAGTCAGAGGACAGAGCACACCGCATCGGCCAAACTGGCAGTGTAACCTATATAGACTTAGTTGCGGAAAAGACTATAGATGACCGTATAATTAAATCTTTAAGGGATAAAATAAATATAGCTAATGAAATTATGGGAGAAGATATTACTGATTGGATCTAAAGTATTATTTGCTCGTATTTTGTCCGTCCTTGCACTTTTGTGGCTGATAGCAATTGTCCTCGCGGCTCTGACGTCACCGCTGAGCAGTGAACCCACCCAGAATTGGGGTCGCTTTCATTATAAAACTCCAGAATTAATTGGTCAAAATTACAATTTTTACTAATCCACGTTGCGAGTTCCTTGTTGTCAATACCAGGAATCTCAAAGTCTGCTGCCTCACCCCTGGCATGCTGTGACTTAGCCGAAGACCCGATAGCTTCGCACAGCTCTGGGCTACGATAGCCTGAAGATATAACGACCGCTTTGCCAAAGTGATCTCTGACAGGTTGCAGGACAGCCTCCGCTAGGTGAATAAGATTTTCTACATGCTCTGTTGAAGGCTCATTCCTGATACCTTTGCGAGTTGCAGTTTGAGATTTTACCATCTCGGCTAGTGAAAAATTTTCTGATAGTTTCATAACATTCCTAATAAAGTTTCTATAAACATTAAACCTACAGCCCCCACTGTAGAAACGACAACCCAATAGATCCGATCTATTTTACCACCCAGTTTTTCTACGTCCTCGTGAACGTGTGAAATTTTTTGGTCTAGGTGCGCGAGGTGATTTGTTTTAATTAATTCTATCTCACGTTCTACACCTTTGATGTGTCCATACAGAGATATTACATGTTCTCTATCAGATTCTGGTATTATGCCTTGTACTGTATCGTTCATTAACTACCCCCAAATACTGGATCAAGTGGTCCAAAAACAGTTTGACCTTTTTGAACTGTATTACCCGTTGTACCAGTTCCTGTCGGCATGCTCAATCCTAAATTTAAATTAGGTAGTCCTGTGCTAATACCAGACGTCGGTAGTGTTGGCTGTGTTATCGAGAAAGGATTAGGTATTATTGGGAAATCCTCTAAGATCAAAGGTAAATTATTAAACTGTCTTGTAATTCGATCGATCACAGGCTTCGCTGCAAGGTACGGATTACGTTGTCCTAGCTTTCTTGCATTCTCACCAAACGATTTAATTATATTTTCTGATGGCACAAATGGTTTGAATCTACCACTCTTGATCGCTGCAAGTGACACCCTAGAAACACGGTCTTTAAACTCTCTATCAAGAGCAGACGCATTAGCACCCAGTGTCCTAGCTGCATAGTAATCTCTAAACATTTCTCTCTGCACCTTATACAATTGGTTGTTTGCTATTTGGTATCTATCCACGATTTGCTCTGGTGTAACCACACCACCTCTAAGTAGTGGTGATGTAAACTCACGACGAGAGTTACTAATACCTCTTGTAAAATCTGCAATCTTAAACTTCATGCTATTCACAGGATCAACTTCAACAGCTCTCATGCCAATGACACCTAAAATTTCATCACTAAAATTATATGTTCTACCATACTTATCAAACTTACCTCTTTGTATGATGTCAACTGGCTCTATTGCTAAGTCAAATCTTTTAAACTGTTCTATTGATCCTGGTAGCTGTGAATCAACTAAGTGTCCAACAATTGCCATTGCTTTTTCACCATTTGGTGTTTGCTCTGTATATAATCTTCTACCGTCTTTTGTCCTACCACCACGAACAATTATGTCTGTTGCAGCTTCTGTCCATATTGCTTCACTGATAAACGGTTGACCAAGTTCTTTTGTTGCTTCAAACACACCTTGTAAAATACTTTTTGATATAGCCTCTTCTTCTATTTGACCATCTCTTATGTTGTTTATAAGAGTTGTGATTGGTCTAATCATCGTGTCGTATGCGTTAGCGTGTGAGAAGTCTACGTATTTAAGTTCACCATCATCACTTCTAACAGGTATGATAGTTGAGTTCTTTGACCACTCAGGAACAAAACGTCTAAGCGCATCCATCTCTACACCACTGACATTGTATACAGCTTTTGCACCTTCGACTAACCCGTATGGTATGACAGTCGTGGTTGCAGCAAAACCAAACAGTCTTTGTAGTCCTATGTTTCTAAGAGGATGAACTTTTACACCGTTTACTATTGCTTCTTCATTGTATTCTTTCAATCCTCTAGTCATGATGTTGACAGATGTTCTCATAATTTCTGCAGGGAATGACACAAAGTTACCTATTGGAAACTGTCTCAAGCCTTTAATAAAATCACTGACATAGTCATAGTTTGGCACGTTGTTTCTTACAATATCAGCAGCTATCTCATCTAGTTCGTCTGCGCTTTTAGCTATGCCTGCTCTTTTATATGCTTTTTCAAACCGTCCGCGCTCCGTGGCAAATGTATATATTTTCCAAAGGTCGTCCTCTGCTGTGTATAAATCAGTGGCTGCTCTTTTTAATTTACTAAACTGCCTCATCAAACCTTTAGCGCCAGATGTAGCTGTTATGTTTTCACCAAACTTAACGTCTTCTAGTAGTCTTGATAAATCACCAAGAGATACGTTTGAATTAACAACACCAAGTCTTAACAGTTTTCTATATTCTGCATTAGCAACAGGGTCGTCCGCTCTACCAAACTGTAGCTTGCCATAAGCTGACTTCATGTTTTTAATAATTTCATCAGGTCCTATAAAACCAGGTAACAAACCATTTGCTGCAGCAAAAGCGCTAGCACTAAACAAGTTACGCATGTGTGTGATAGGACTTAAAACTGTTTTAGCTAACTGTGATGTTGCTTTTGGATACAGTATAAAGTTTTGATACATGGTTGCAAAAGAGCCCGTACCTAACCTATCTAGTATACTTTTGCTTGTTTCTTCTAGTGCGTTGGCCACGCCTGTTGGTGCGTACAAACCATTTAGTGGGTTGGTCACACCAGCTTCTAAAGTTTTGCTAGGATCAAAATCTATTCTTTTTATATTTTTACCAAACGCTGCAAAAGCTTCTGCCTCGTCTTCGTAGAAAAAACCTTTTTTACCATCAGCTTTTGATTTATTAGAACTTTCTAATAGCTCATCAAAAAACTGATTACGTCTTGTAATTAAAGATAGCTTTTGTGTGCCTTGTAATATTGTCTGTATGGGGTCTTGTATTTTACCCAACACTTCGTCGATGGCTGCCTTTGCCTCTGGTTTTAGTGTGTTTAGTTGTATGACTTTTGGATTAAACTCTACATCACCTAGTATGCTTTTATCCACCAAGTCCTCAAAAAGTTTATTACCTTTAAAGTATACACCGGCAGTAGCATCTTCACGTATAGGAAGTCCTCGCCCACCAGGAGTAGCTGACTCTACTATTTGATCTACATAATGTCTTGCCTGTTCTGTAGTTAACTCTTCTCCTTTATCTTTTGCTGTTTTCTTAAATATGTTAACTAATTTAGTTACAGCCTCTTCGCCTGCTTTAAAGTTTAACATTGGTATTAAAGATTTGTTTCTAAACACGTCGTATGTTGATCCAAGATAGTCAGTCATTTTTTTACTAAAAGCAGCAGAAAATTTACCATATGACTTTTCATCCATTCTGCTACCAAGAGCCGTGAACATGTCACCCCATTCTGTTCTTATCTCATCAAATAAATTAAGAACACCTTTCATGGCTTCTGGTTTTGCACCAAGAGCTTTCATTTTTTCATTTGCAACTTTTACCAAAGCCTCGTCCATTGGACCAAAATTTATTTTACCACCAATTCCAAAATCTGTTTTACCTGATAGTAATGCATCATTGAGAGACTTCATCAAGTCAGCTCTGCTTTTTATTGTAGCTTTTTCATATATTGGTTTTAAAAACGGAAACATGCCATCTATGTGTCTATCAACACCTCTTGAAATTTCTTGTGCGCGGTTCACGTCGCCTGCTCTAATACCAATCGACTCTCTTTCTAATCTAAAGAACTCCATTGGCTTCTCACCACGTGGTCTAATCTTAGATAATATCTTGTCTATAAAATCATTGTTTGATTCTAATTCGTTACGTCTTTTGATCATGCTTTTTACTGCTGATCCTGAGCCACCAACTAAACCAAGTAGTAATGAACTATCTAAACCAAACTTTAATCTGTTCATAATTTCACGTGCAGCGTCGTTTTCGTTGTTTGGTCGTAACTGTGTTGGTCCAAACTCAAATGCATCACCAAGAGTGCCGACTTGTTCTGGGTCACCTACAAATATTGCATCAGCCACACCGATACCAGCAGCACCACCAAGTGTTGCATACAGTCTACCTTTTGCGTTTAAGGCATCATCTATCTTTGGTGGTAGTTTAGGGTCGGATGCTGTAAAATACTTACCTTTGTCTCTTGCAAACATGGCTTTTTTTGCAAGTCCAGTGCCTACTTTCCATGCTTGTGCGCCAGGTATACCGAGATTAGTTATAATACGTGCAATTTGACCAGCTGTTCTTGCCTCTGCTGTTTCATCAAATGTAGTGAGATTATCAAAAAAGTTTTCTACTTTAGCCGCGGTGCTCGTTCCAAGTCCCAAGTCCATAAGTGAAGCGCCCAGTGAGAACACACCTTTTGGTATATCAATGACACCTGCTGCTATGCCGGCTAATACAGATTGTATGTTACCTATTCTATTGTTTTGACCTACAGCGCCACCGATACCACCACCAATACTACCACCGATACCACCACCAACAGCGCCACCAACTTGAAAATCTTCTCTTGCTAAACCACCATCTCTAAAGTTGTTGTTAAACCTTTCTATAATACGTTCTTGAGCTTCAGGTGCTGTTAATATTTGATTGTCAAGAACTCTAGCCATTTCTATTTCTGCTTCTATATCGGCTGAGTTTAAGAAACCACGTTCTAAATCTGTTGCAGGTTCAGAAAGATCTTCAACACTACCACCCTCTTTAAATTTATCTAAAATACCTGCTGTTCTTTGAAACTGTGCATCGCCCATTGGTCTACCAAAAACATTTTTTGCTGACATTATATTTACGTCGTACAAATTAACACCAGAGTTTTTTAAAACTTTCATG
>Ga0098037_1001269_pt1 | contig 11697 bp, 14 predicted proteins | sample 5_EtaG_FD_75050 | JGI IMG/M metagenome (GOLD analysis project Ga0098037, IMG submission 75050) | Marine viral communities from the Subarctic Pacific Ocean - 5_ETSP_OMZ_AT15132 metaG | ecosystem: Environmental > Aquatic > Marine > Oceanic | place: Pacific Ocean | collected 2015-01-08 | reverse complement strand
TTTCTTAATAAAATAGGGAATGGCCTTGAGGATTTATACCTTGTTGCACAAGCTAACGTAAACGCAATCGTAAAACCGGAAGGAGCCAAAGTGGTTCCCGGTAGAGATTGGGAAAAGTTTAAGTCTGATATGGAAGAGCACATAGACTACCAAAGGCAATGGATGGAAAAAGCTAGAGCGGCATACCAAAAGAGAAATATTGATGAGCCTGACTTGGAGGAGCGCAAGCTAACCTCCGCTGAACTTAAGAAGAGAGAAGAGTACGAAAAAGATCTACCAGATGACGAATTTAAAGAGCGCTATGGTAAAGATTGGATGAGCGTAAAGATGGCTACAGCCACTAAAATGGCGAAAAAGTAGAAATAAACTAGTTTTAACCCTAGTTATTATAAAGGAGCTAAACAACAACATCCTGGGGGGGACATGCGTTGCAAAAGTTATTATTTCTATTTTTACTGATTGGTTGTACACAAGAATACAATTTTGACAAGAAGGGCGGTGTTCCTGGCCCAGTGGTAACTACAGATACTGCCACTGTGACAGAGCCGCCCTTAGTCGTTTTACCGCCACACCCTGGTGAGGCAGATCCATACGCACAAATACACATTGAACCATATGATTATGATTTTGGTGAGGTTGAAGTAAATTGTGAATATGAATACGATGTTGTAGTTTCAAGCATTGGAACGGGCCCACTTGTAATAGATAATATTGACTATGCTAGCACTCCTGAGCTTTCTCTGGCCACGGAGTATAATTTTCCCCTTTCTATAGATCCGGGAGAGAATATTACTTTTACTTTTAAATTCAACGAAGTGGATACTATTCCAGATACTGGGAGGATGTATATATACTCTAACGCTCTTGGCAAAACAAGTCAAATGATAACTAACCAAGGGACTGGTAAGCCTTCCGGTAACCAAATTGACGTTTTCACGCAAGAAGAGATTAGTAAAGCAGATATACTTTTTGTTGTTGACAATTCATGTTCTATGATAGATGAACAGGCTGGATTAGCTGATAATGCGGAGAATTTTATTGATGATCTCATGGATGCTGGGGTGGATTTTCAGATTTCTGTCATAACAACTGATAGCCCCTCTCCTGTTTCTCCTATTATAACTCCTGACAGTACAGATCCAGTAACAGACTTTTCTCGTGCTGTGTCAGTAGGAAACGGCGGTGATGCTACCGAGAGGGGCCAAGAGATGGCTAAGCAAGCCCTTGATCCTATACGAGGCACTTTACCACCAGGTGATTTTCAAAGAGAGGATGCCGCGCTTTCAGTTGTTGTGGTATCAGATGAAGATGACTTTAGCCCGCTTACCGAACTAGAATATTACGATTTTTTCTTAAGTATTAAAGAAGAAGAATTATTTTTCTTTCACTCAGTTGTAAGTCTAGGATTTGGATGCGGAACTGATGCCGGTGATAGGTATATAGACCAAAGTAATCTAACAGGCGGTACGTATTTAGATATTTGTGGTTTTTGGGGTGATAACTTAAATACAATAGCAAATTCTAACTACATTATCCAAACGCAATACCCGCTATCTAAATTAGCGATTCGAGGAACCGTGGAAGTTTTTGTAGACGGCGAGCCATTGAAGGCTGGCTGGTATTACGACATAACCTTAAATTCAGTGATCTTGGAGGACACCTCAATCTTAAGGGGTGACGAGATGTTCCAGGTTATGTATGATTATTTAGACGAGTGCCCATACTAAAGTAAACTTGTGTTAATGCTGTTTTTGATACTATTTAATATGTAAATGTATCAAAAGGGTGTTACCATGAAAAAATTATCCAAGGATCTCGTTAAGAAGCTTATTTATAAAGCTCTTAACGAAGAAAATAAAAAACTTACAAAAGAAGCCATAAAGGTGATAGTTCAGGATGAGATTCGGTCTCACTATGGTGACAAATAATGGATAACAAAGAATTTAAAAATTTCTTGCGTGAGCAGGTTTTCACCCAACGAAATGTATACCTTGAGAACAAAGACCTGTCTGAAAATCAAAAGTTCAGTAAAATTGTTTCAATACTACGCGAAAATGATACGATTGATGAGGGTCTGTTTGATACAATAGGCAATTTAGTTGGTAATAACTCAAAAGTTAAAAGCTTTTTGGCACGTAGGGTTATTTCATATTTAGGTGTTAAACCTAACTCTGAAATAAGTCGTTATATGGTTCGTTTTGTAGAGAAAAGGCCTATGAAGGATATACAAGCTTTATTCGTGGGTGAGAGAGAAATACGACTCGACTTTGCAGAATACTCGGCCCAAGCAACCGTTTTAATACTGAAGCGGGATCTTGGCGAGATGTTTGGCCTTAAGCGAGGTACTTTTTTAGGCGACTCGGTCAACGATGGTCTTGTTAAGGCCATAGAATCGGATGAGTTTATTAAATCTCTTAGAGATAGTTTTTACAAATCATTAGGCAATTTAACAGACGCTGATTTGAATTCTGCTGAAGCTGGGGAGGATTCAGACAATGATGGGGTCTCAGATGGGGATGAGCAGGTCATCGGATCTGATCCAGAAAGCGCAGACGAGCCTGAATCTTTAAAGCAAAAAATAAATAAGGCCACGAGTGGCGAAGGAGAGGCTGAGAAAGCTGCTGAGGAGGCTTCTGAGGCTGCCGATGAAGCAGAGAAGGCTGAGGCTGCTGGAGATGAAGCAGCGGCTGAGGAGGCCGCTGAGGACGCTAAAGAAGCTGCTGAAAAGGCTGAGGATGCTGTTGAGGGAGCGAGCGACGTTGATGCGGCTGAGGCAGCGGCTGAAGAAGCCCGCAAGAAAGCTAGAAAAGCAGAAGCTTCTAAATTAAGAATACCAATGAGGGACTTTATTAAAGCTAAATTAAATCTTGACAACGATCTTGGAAGGTATGATCCCAGGATTAGCTTAGAGGACTTACAAGTAATTCATGACAATTTTGTTGCGGCTGAGACGGACCAACAAAGACTTGCCGCTATTGAAACATTTGCGCGTACAAAAACCTTTGAGGAGCTTACTAAATTAATTGGTGCCCCAGATGCGGAAGCGCCAACACCAGAGCCAGAGGTAGCTGCTGACGAGCCTGCTGAGGAAGTGCCAGAGCCAGAGGCCGCCGAGGAGCCAGCCGAAGAAACTCCAGAACCAGAAGCTGCTGAAGAACCAACGGTAGAGGAGCCTGCTGACGAAGCACCGGAACCTGAAGTGGGAGAAGAATCAATACCTTCTGATGTGCTGAAGAAATACAGAAGGCTCTATGATTTATATAACGAACCAGGGAACACTTACAACAAAGCCCTCAAATTGTCAAAACAGATAGAAGATCTTGAAGTCAAATATCCTGAACTCGTAGATTTTGATCTAGACTCTGAGGATGGGGATGAACCAGAGGTCGAAGATTCGCCTGAACCTGAGGTAGAAAAAGAACCAGTCAGAATGACTAGGCCTGCGGAAACGCCTGGAGTTGCAAAGGATGTAGAGGTTGGTGAATATGAACTTTCTTTAGATCCAAAGTCCGAGAAAAGCAAAAAAGCTCTTTTAGATACAATTGAGGAGCTACAGCCCGAAGGCAATATGGATCTTTATCAAAGAAACTTAAATAAGTATCTTGATCGTCAAGTTGATAGATTCTACGAAGAAGCCCAAGAGAAAGCACCCAAGGCCAAATCTGTCAAGGATAAAAAGAAGACTGAAAAGGAATATACTGAGGAGTATGTCGCTAAGCAGACTGCAAAAATGCTGGATGTAATACAAGATAAAGTTAGTGACAAAGGTTCTACCGAAGGTTTTAGTTATATCTTCGGTAGAGCAGTACCAACAAAATCTGAGCCTGAAACCGTGGAAAAAAAGATTTCTTACAGACAGGTTGACGTAGTGTTAGATGATGACAAAACAACCGTTATGTCTAGCCGTCCTCCCGAAAAGTCAAAAATTAGCAGACCTAAGCTTGGCGAATCAGTTCTTGAAGAAGAAAGAAAAGAGATTTTCTCTGTTGACCTTCCACCAATCCCAGTCGAAGATATTCCAAAAGTTATTTGGACTCAATCCACAGAAAAGGAGCGTTCTGCTTTAGCTAGAAAGGTGCTTGAATTACTCAAGGCTAAGCAAGAAGAGGACCCCGAGTCTGTCGAAGTGTTTGACCTAGGCCAAGATGAGGAAACGGGAACGCCCAATTTGGTTATTATGAAAACAACCTTAAACCTAGATAACACTGTGTCTGGGGGCGTGATTGACCAAAGAAAGCGCGGGGTTATCGAAATACCCGGAGCCCTTAAAAACACCTACAGCAAGTTGGTGAGAAAGTATATTACCAAAGTTGAAGATAAGAAGGCAGGCATTGTCCCAGGCATGTTTAATGCCAATAAGGCTGTAATGGACTACCAACCTAAGGAAGCTAATAGGCTTAATGGCAAGAGGCTCAAAGAGCTAGCGGATTATTTAGATATTGACACTAGTGATTTTGAATTTAGCATGCCCTTTATTATTCAATATATCTTAGAAAAAACAGGGGATCTGGTGACGGGCGCTCCGCAAGTGGGAGATGAGTCAGAAGAAAAGCCAACCAGTAAAGCGCCTGAAATGTCTCCCGAAGAGGAGGAGGCCATGGAGCCATCAGCAGCAGATTTAGCAGCTATTGAGAAAGAAGACGAGGAAGAGGTGCAAGGTCTTGAAGAGGCTTTTGAAATTTCCGAAGATCTCTTGAGGAGACTGCTGGCATGAAAAAAACCAATGAAGAGATACAAGAAATAGTAGAAAATACCTTAGAAGAATATTTTGATCTTGTTGGGCCATCTCTTCCTACTGGGAACGGGGGCTCTTACGATAGCATCGGCCCATTTTCTCAGTATGTTAATTCAGCCACAGGTATCTTAGACAGAATTCTTGATATTGTTAATGATGATGTCGCCGAATTAGATAAAATCGATGTTCAAGAATTCTTGTATAACTCAATACCCCGGTTACAAAATAAAATAGATACAGTCTGTAGCGCCATAGAACGCAAAACTGGTTTTAAGAGTTTGGACAGAACTAGACAAAAACCATTAACTCCTCCACAAGAAAGGGGCAATACAAAAGTAAAAATTAAATGACTCTTAAGTACACTGATTCGCTGGGAGAAAATATCTCTAGTCAATTTAGTTGTTGTGATGTTGTTACGTGGAAACACTTGGGGCAGGAAATAAATATTGGGATGATATACGAACTGTATACGGTTCAGATGGGCGGAAGAGAAATTAAAAAAGCTAAGATTTGTTCTTTTAAGGATTCACTAGACTACGATGTTCTTTTAGTTGGTCTTAAATTAGTATCGAAAGCTAAGTAGTAGTGACTATTTATATTGTCGAGGTCTAATATTATGAATTTTAAAATTATTAATAAGTGCCATGAAGACATGACTTCTATGAAGGGTATGTTAAAAAGTTTTTTGCCTTTTGCTAAAAAAACCATGGGATTTACGAAGCCTGTGGCTATAACATTTCAATCTGATGGTAGCAATGCACAAAAATTATTAGGTAAAACTGCTCACTATGACCCAACTACAAACCATGTCGTTGTGTACGTCACTGGGAGACATCCTAAAGACGTTATGCGGTCCTTGTCACACGAGTTGGTACACCATGCCCAGAATTGCAGAGGAGAGTTTGGAAACACTCCTGCAACAGCCCCTGGGTACGCCCAGAAAGACAACCACCTAAGAAGGATGGAAGAGGAAGCATATAAAGTTGGCAATCTATGCTTTCGTGATTGGGAAGATGGTGTGAAAACAGGAAAAATAAAGGTCTCTGTAACTATTAAAGAGAGTCTATTAAAAGAGGAAGTTAGTTCGTTAAAACGTGGAATGGGCATGATGGGCACAAGAGATAAAAGAGTTGCCAGAATGCAGTCTTTGCTCGTGCAAGACATGGGAAATGTTCTTCCTACCTATGGAGTAGACGGTAGGTACGGTCCTGAGACTGAGCAAGGTGTGAGAAGATTCCAAAAAAAATATGACCTAGAGAATACTGGTGTTGTCGATAAAGAGACTTTACAAAAATTAGAACAATTAGGTAATATGAAAAAAGCTGACAAGGACGCCAGTGAAACCATCGCTGCTTTTTCAGCGGCTGGGGTATCTAAAAATAAAAGGTTCGCAGCGGATCCTGATTATGAAGGAGGTCTTGAGGAGGAGATGGGAAGAATCAGCCCAGAACAACTCTACCGTGATTTATTAGATGCTGGTTTAAACTCTGATTTATCCAAAGCTTTGGTGGCAAACGCTAGAGCCGAATCTAATTTTTTTACTGGGATTGCGGGCGATCAAGGCACATATGCTAGGGTTAGATTTTCAAATAAAAGCATCCCTTTTAATGCAAAAGGCCCATCGTGCTCTCTAGGATTGTGGCAGTTTAATATATGTGGCGGGCTTGGTGTTCAATTTATGGAATACCTTAATTTAACACATGATGATGAAGACGAGAAAATATATAAGGATATAACAAGGTACGAAAATCAAATAGAATTTATGGCGTGGTACCTCACTAATATGGTGAGAACCCCTTCAAGAGCGTCAGCAAAAAGATATATTGCTTGGCTAGTAAAAAACATCATAAGACCGGCTGACATGGATAGAGCTATAAGGGATAGGAAAGTACACTTGGATAATTTGGAACGCGCAGGTGTATTTGGATCTAGCCTTAGAGAGTGGAAAAATGATGAGCTTAATAGGCTTTTATTAGAAAAATTTAATTTAGGAGTTAAAAAATGAATACCAAAGATTGGAAACAAAAAGAATTAAACCGCCTTTTAATGGAGAAGTTCAACCTGTCTAGCCCTGAGCTAGAAGAAGAAATTGAAATCGACGAGAGCCACTGTGGTGATAACCGTGATGAAAAAGAGCTTGAAGAAGGTCAAGATCAAGATGGTGACGGCGATAGCGATTTTGCAGATGTTCAAATGGCTAGGATGAAAAAGTCCGGTATGAGCGATGAAGAGGCAAAAGAAAAAACTAGAAAACATAACGACTAAGGTTTTGTGTAATGTCTGAAACAGTTTATTCCACTACATTTGACGACGATACCGGAACAGGCGATGGGCTGGAAGAATTTCCTACCGGGTGGTCTAAAGGCTCGGCGGCCAGTGTGGTTGGGTCGCCGGCCTTGACCGTTTATACAGGCCAGACGACGACATCGAACCAGGCCATCGCGGCTTACTTCTCTGGGTGGGCTACAGGGAAGGCGGCTACACCCTCGTCGGGTACTGGTCCGGGTGGTGGAATGGATAATGATCTCGACGCCACCACGGGTACTTGGGATAACGGGTCAGCGCATAGGTATCTCTATATAGAAACCTCAGGTGTAGGATCAAGCACCAGCGGTAGAAAATATCACTTAATAAGAACAGCCGCATTAGATCTCTCCTCATATGCAGCAGGGGATACAATAACTTTAAAGTTTTGGTTTCATATGTATGGGGCAGGGTTTAACGATGGCTTCCAGTTTGGTGTAGCAGCAACAACTGCGACTGACAATGCTAGCGATGCAAACGAAGCGGGGACAGGGCTTGGATTTACAGGGGATACAACAGGTGGAGGTACAATAAATTATTGGACTGCTCACGATGGATCTACAACAGCTAGTGGCGTTAGGATTACTAATCAGCAGCAGACTTCAGGCCATACAGCTTCACAAACAAATGCTAACTTGTGGAGGTTAGCTGAAGTGGATTTAAGTGCAGCCGCAGGCCAATCAGACTCGGTTTATATTTATTTCCTTGGAGCTACTGGGGCGAGTGCTTCGAATAGATTTAGACAAGATCTGGCTATTGATAATGTGCAGGTATTGGCAACTAGGGCACCTGTTCCGATATTACTTATAGAAGATGACCATGACATACATACTTATGATGTTGTACAAGCTAGATATGATATCAAAGAAATTCCAACTTCTCTTACTTCACCTGCCCCGAGGCATTTGCAAGGAAGGCCTACAGCATACAATCTTACTCAAGGACGTAAAAAATGATAAAATTAGCAAATTTTAAGAGGCAAAACTAAATGGCTTTAACACAATATTCCGATGCGTTTACATTACTTAGCTTAACAGGTAGCACTGATGATTCCGACGGTGCGGCGAAAGACATTACTTTGTCGTCTGATTGTATATCAGACATAAATAATAATGACTCAGTGGTTATTGCCCTACTGGATTATACCTTTGAAGCGTTAAACGCTAATCCTGTTACGAACGCACCTGGTTACGCGGGAAATGGAAACAAGATGGCGTATCAGTTTAATGTCGCTTTTGGTGGAGATGGTGGCAGCGAATTTGGGTCTGATGGCTCAAGTAACTTCCAGCCGACCATCATCGGCACGGTAGGTGGAACACCTGACATTCTTAGTTCGTCACAATCAGCGTATTTAAGCATAATGAATGCCTCAACGCCTGGAACACCGGTTTGGGCCGACATTCGTCGAAAAACTTCGGCTGGGGTTTACGCTGCTGATGGTAACAGCATTACGACCATCAACACGAGTTTTGCTACCGCCAGAAGTGGAAATGTGGACTCCTCGATGCCGTTTATAAATCAAGCCTCTGTATCAAAAGATGGTACTGGTCATTTCCATCAACTGACCCGCATGTTTTTCGCTTTTGACACCTCTGGCGTAAGTAATCTTGACAGCGCGAGTTTAAGATTACGAGTCAAAGCGGTCGCGACCCAGCCGACGCTCGGGGTGTTTCACGCTGTTACAAGCATAGCCTCTAGTTCCCATTCATTAATCCTTGCTAAAGTTGACCCTGCTGGGGCTTTGGTTTCGTCAAACGCTCACTCAGGTTTTATTGGTAGTCAAGCGCCCCTCACTCTTGGACCTATCTACGGATCTATACCTGGGACTGGCTCGGCTGATACAAGTTGGATTGCTGTTGCGTCTACAACACCATCGGCTACTGTGGATCCCACCTCTGGATCGTTAGTGGGCGGGGACTTTACATTAAATACATTCTCATCTATCATCCTAGGCGCTCAATACACTCAAACTGGGGATCAGGTACCCTTTTCTCTTGGGACGCCTGGAGTAAGGTATTTGAGAGGCAGGACGACCGCATATGCGACTGAGAAAGGAGAAACAGTTGCTGCTGAGGGTGATAAGCGGGAAAGGGATAAAAAGAAAAAAGAAAACAGAGGCTAATAATAACTATTTATACCGAGGGTTATAACCATGAATATTAACTTCAATAACATTACTAGAAAATTCTTAATGAATGAGGGCAAGAAAGATGTAAATCCAAACGCACTTCTTCAAGCACTCCAGGAAGCCTTATCAACCATGAGACCTTCCACCAGAAGAGATCAAAATAAAATTGCTGTCGCTATGAAGCATTTAAAAGAAATTACTGTTTCATTTAGGCGTCTTCAAGAGCAAGTTAATATTTTAGAAGAAAAATTACAAGTTTTGGAAGAAATGTCTAGCATGGGTGGTGGTAATGTGGCGATAGGTTCAGGTGTAATTGGTAAAAAGGAAAAACATAATGACTAATATTGAATCACTTAAAAAAGTAATTAATCACCTTCTTTTAGAAGATAACGAAACGAGATCCTTTTTATTAAAGGAAGATAACAATCTACTTAGATCTTTTATTCGCCATTGTATATATGAAGTGCGTCTAGAGATTTCCAGTGCGAAAGAGAAAGAAAACTTAATTAAAGAATCTGTACGAGCTTTAATAAAAGAAGCAGAGGCAACTGGTGGTGCCCCCGACGCGCCTTCAGATATCACATCAATGAATTTTCTTAAAAATCTTCTTAAAAATATAGTTCCAAACTTGGAAGAAGATTACAAAGAATTAACATCTACCAAAAAACAAAGAATATCTTTTAGAAAGCATATATTGAATGCTGTTGAAAATCTTCTTAATAGTTTAGATGCTGATCCTGAGGCTATCGAGTCGGAGCTTGAAGAAGTTACTATAAAAGTAGATGACGACAAGCCAGAGGGTTTTATCGATATTTATGATGGTGAGAAAGATCAAGATGCAGTAGAAACAAAAAATCTAGACCCTGAGGATGAATTTGCATCTGGTCTAGCAGACAGAGACTTAGATAAGACTGGGAGAAACGCAGCATTTGAATCATTTAAGAAGGTACAAAATCAGGTCGAAAATGAATATTCTAAGTTAGACCCCGAGGCTCAGATTGATGGGCGGGATGAAACAGAACGTCAAATTTTTAGAGATTATTTGCTGCTTAATTTAAAACTTTACTTTGATAAATTTGAAGAAGATTTGTCGCCTGCTCCTGAAGAGCCTGAGACACCTTCCGAGGACGAGTATGTAAAAGCAGGTCAAAGCAGAGCAGGTGAAGGGGAGACCGAGGAAGCACCGGCTATCTAATGGCTTGGAAAACAAAAATAAATAAAAAAAGTAAGACAAGATATTATAGTATAACAAATAAATTAAATAAAGAAAATAAAATAAATAAAGAATTTGAATCTATAATATCAAATTTATCTTTAGAAGATATAATAGCTATAAAATTAGAATTATCAACTCAACCTGTAAAAAATAGACTTTATGGCTTGCCTATTTGGGATAATCTTGTTAAAATTACACAGGAGGCTATTTTAAAATATGCTGTGTCTGCTACAAAAACACAAGGTGAGGCCATGAGATTTTTAGGTTTAAGACACACACATTTTAATAAATTAATGAAAAAATATCAAATACACTCTTTCTTTAATGAGCAAGAGGATGACTAAAAAAGAGGCTTTAATTAAATCTTTAATATGGAGATTTGGAGTTTCAATACCAGTTTCTTTTCTATTAAATTTAATCTTTTTAAAAGAGGTCAATGCATCAGTAGCTCTAACAGTTGCTGGAGCATTGGCTGGTATAATTTTATACTATTTGTTTGACTTATTATGGTTTAACTTTTTAGGGGATGCTCTTGGTTTCGACAGAGCGACAGAGGAGGATAGTGCAGGCAGTCGTGATGACTTAAAAAATCAACCAACTTGATAATTGCCAATAACAATAATCATTTCGAATCTGTCCGCTTAGCGGCTTAATCGTGGGGTCTCTGGTTACCTTATCACCCAAATCCAGATAAGCAGGTGGTTCTGTCGAAATTAAAAACACCCGAGCTACTATTGGCCAAAAGGTAGTTGGATAAAAAGGCCTACATTTGTTAGTTTATGAAGTAAAAACTAACTAAGCCTGTGAATGACTTGAATCTAAAATTGTTTTGGACGCGGGTTCGACTCCCGCCATCTCCATCTTATAATCATATTTAATACTGCTATATTCAAATACAACAAACTAATTACTACAGGAGCAGGGGGTAATTTAGTTTGACAAATTCTAACTCTAAGGATAAAAATACACATAAAGGATCTTATTCAATGTGTAAACGTTCTGAACGAAGAGAGAGAATAAAAAAGAAAATGATGGATTTTTATAAAGATCATCCTTGTGTCGATTGTGGAGAGTCAGACCCTAGAGTTTTAGATTTTGATCATATCAACACAAAACGACATAATATAAGCACACTCTTAAGAAAAGAATACGCTTGGGATTCTATATTAGAAGAAGCTAAGAATTGCGTTGTTAGATGTGCCAATTGTCACAGGATAAAAACTGCTATTGAGCAAAACCATTACACCCATAGACTTCTAGATAGTTAAATATTTTAATGGGGGGCCGTATGTTGACTAAAATAATAAAATTTGA
>Ga0098037_1001267_pt1 | contig 11703 bp, 20 predicted proteins | sample 5_EtaG_FD_75050 | JGI IMG/M metagenome (GOLD analysis project Ga0098037, IMG submission 75050) | Marine viral communities from the Subarctic Pacific Ocean - 5_ETSP_OMZ_AT15132 metaG | ecosystem: Environmental > Aquatic > Marine > Oceanic | place: Pacific Ocean | collected 2015-01-08 | reverse complement strand
GAGACGTTTGCGGACGAGTTGATAGAGGAGGTAGCGGCGTTTCCAAACGGCGAGTATGACGACTTGGTGGATAGTATGACACAGGCGTTAATGAGGTATCGTCAGGGCAATTTTGTGACGTTGCCAACAGATGACTTGGAAGATGGCGAAAGTTCTGTTAGAATGCGAGCGTATTATTAACAGGAGAATATGATGGCTAATAGAAGAAAAGATCCTACGATTAAAATTAAGCCGTATAATAGATTAACGCACTTGCAAGAAATATTAAGTGGTCTGGATAAAGACAGCGATGAATATAAAATGGTTAGAGACGAGATAGACACCTACAGAGCGGGAGAGCGCTTTGGTAAAGGTGGCGCGGTAAAAACGAATGGAGGTTTTGGGACCTCTATAGAGTACTACAAGGATATGTATTAAGTTGTGAGCATACTTGATCTTATACCTTCAGGTCAGGAACGGACGGCTGCTAAACAAAAAGCAGAACAGTTTTTGGATGAAAAGGCCCGTTATTTTCTGGGTCCTCAAGGATATAATCTAGCTTCAGGAATTGTTAATATTCCTCAATATTTGTTAAGCGCTGTTGATATTAGGGATTATTATAAGTCAGGTGCAGACTTAACAGAAAAACTTTCAAAAGGTCAGTTTGACCAATCCACCTTAGAGAGTGGCTTAGATACTTTGGGGTCTGCGGCGGGTATTCTTATTCCCGGTGTAACGTACCGAGGTGTGAAAGAGGGGTTTGGTTTTTTAAATCCTTTTAGAAAGAACGAGGATTCTACAAGAGGAATAGACTTTGATTTAAAAGACGAGATATCGAAGGAAGAATTATCGGATACGGTTTTTTATCGAGGCGAGCGCGGAGGGCGATCTAGCGAAGGGTTTGGAGAAAAAGACGATACCCAAAAATTAGTGTATCTTTCTAAAAATCCAGAACATGCAGAACAGTATGCTACAGACTTTAGTATAGGGACCACAGACGATAGTGGGAAAGCAGTATTAGATTTTAGCGAGAACACGCAAATTTATAAGACAAGGATTCCTAAAGACTTAAATTTATTTACTTACGATAATCCAGAACACATTGCACTAGCGACGTCTTGGGGCAAAAAGAACCAGAGTGTATTGAGAGGTAGGTTTCAGCCTGATAAAAGAGGTAGAAGACCTTTTGACCGTTGGTTATCAAAGCTGAGGATGGGTAATTTTGATGCCATTGAGGTTCCTGAGTTTACAGACTTTTTAAGAAAACAAGGGTTTGACGGTCATTATACAGCGGAGTTATATCGTGGTAAAGATGGTCCTAAATATGCTACAAACGTAGCTGTTTATAATCCCGGCAACGTTATTAGTGAATTTGATCCTCGAATAAATAAAAACGTAAAAGCAACTGACGATGTAAAGCCTATGGCTCATGGCGGAATAGCGGGAATGGAACACATCGCAAGGAACATGTTCCGCGGACCACGGGGCATATCCGCTTTTGAACAATTCATTGCCAAACCCCAACGACCTATGGTAAGCTGAGTCGATATTTTTATAAGGGACCCACAAAAATGATGAAAAAGAAAATGTATCAGGCTGGCGGAAAAGTCGGCAAAAAGAAAAAAGGAATGAAAAAAGGCGGAGCAGTCCGTAGAATGGCCGGTGGCGGAGCCGCTGGAATGCCAATGACTATGGAGCAGTATTCTGCAAGTCTTGTCGGGGGCATGATGAAGTCCAAAGGCATGGCTAAAGGCGGTAAGGTTAAACCTAAAGGCATGGCTAAAGGCGGTAAGGTTAAACCTAAAGGCATGAAAAAGGGCGGTAAAGTAAAGTAACTTGCCCTACTTACAGAGTAACATCCCTCACTTCAAATGTTGGGTGAGAAGAGAGTACACATGTAATCATCTAAAATATCAGGGTGATTTTATACATGCGATGTGTGTTGCGGTAACGACAATGCCCAACAGGTGCTTGAGCTTTCAAATGATATTTACAGGTTGTGAGACGGACGACGACGATCAGCCAAACGTACACGGAGGGGCAATGTGGGCGCGAATGCCGATTACGGCGTTGGTTGCCGATACACCATTTGCCGAGTGGCCCAAACCGATGCTCACGCATCAGGTCCAACCTTGGGACTGCCCTTCGCATTATCACGCAGTCTACGTTCTCGATAGGGCAACTCCCTGCCCTTGGGTCGCAAAAATCGACGGTAACTTTTATCCCGCAAAATATTACTTTACAGTCGATTACACAGAGAGCGAGATTGCTGATGACCCTGCCCAGCACAAGCAGAGCCATGTTTTGGAACTGCTTGATGCGGGCGAGTGGACAGGAAACATTGTGGCGTTACCCAACAACAGGGTCCGCGTTACGCATCCCGCTTGGTTTGAAACAGGGCAAGGGGCCCCAGACTTTTTGCCCTCGCAACATATTCACTATTCCAAGTCTAATTTAGATTATGTCTTGGATGTTAATCAAATATTTGATAACCTCTACGCTGAGACGCCAAAGAAAAAGAAATGACTTGTAGTCAAAGGAGATCCTTATGGCAGAAGAAAGACAACCCTATGCGGGGCAGGTAGACCGTGTACCGTCGCAACTGGATGAAGAAGATTTAAAGGCTGAGATAGAACTTGAGATCCCCGGCTCGATGGACGCGGACATCGTTTCGATTACCGAAGGCATGGAAACACCTGAAATTGAAATAACGATGGAGGAAGACGGTGGCGTTGAGGTGGACTTCGATCCACAAGACCAACGGGGCATGAACGATGATTTCTATGCCAACTTGGCCGAAGAAATGCCAGACAGGGAACTTGGGCGAATAGCCTCGGAACTTTCGTCAGAGTTCGATGCGAACAAGGCAAGTCGTCAGGAATGGGAAGATGCCTACGCCAATGGCCTTGAATTACTGGGATTTAACTACAATGAGCGTTCGGAACCTTTCCGAGGAGCGAGCGGTGTGACACACCCGATATTGGCAGAAGCGGCCACACAGTTTCAGGCACAGGCGTTTAACGAATTGTTGCCCGCGGGCGGTCCAGTACGGGCCGTGGTCCTCGGATCAGAAACTCCAGACAAGACGGCACAGGCACAGCGTGTCAGTCAGTTTATGAATTACTATGTTACAGGTGTGATGGAGGAATATACGCCTGAATTAGACCAGATGTTGTTCTATTTACCTCTTGCGGGATCGACATTTAAGAAGGTTTACTTTGACGAGACGTTGGGACGGGCTGTATCTAAGTTTGTACCCGCAGAAAACCTTGTTGTTCCATACGAAACTTCCGATTTGGAGACTTGTCCGAACATTTCTCAAGTGATTCGCATGTCTTTGAACGATTTACGCAAAAAACAGGTGTCGGGATTTTATCTTGACATGCCTGTTATCCCTGCACAGGGTGATTCTACCTCGATTTCTACGGAATTAGAGCGAATTGATGGCGTTAGCGCCTCACAAATAGATTACGACTGCACAATTTTAGAGTGTCACGTTGATTTAGACCTCGAAGGGTACGAGGACAAGGACGAAGAAGGCGAACCAACAGGAATTAAGATCCCTTATGTTGTAACGATATCGCAAGATAACGGACAAATCCTATCTATTCGCAGAAACTACAGAGAAGAAGATGATAATATGCGTAAAATACAATATTTTGTGCATTATAAGTTTCTTCCGGGGTTTGGGTTCTATGGTTTAGGTCTGATTCATACGATTGGCGGGTTGTCACGAACCGCCACGGCGGCACTGAGGCAGTTAATTGACGCAGGAACGTTATCCAATCTCCCAGCGGGCTTCAAGGCCCGCGGATTGCGTATCCGAGACGACGATGACCCGCTTCAGCCCGGTGAGTTCCGCGATGTGGACGCTCCCGGAGGGGCTATTCGTGACAGCCTTATGCCGCTGCCGTTTAAAGGTCCAGATCAGACGCTATTTCAGCTATTGGGCTTCGTAGTGGAGGCAGGACAGAGGTTCGCGACCATTACAGACATGAAAGTGGGCGACGGAAATCAGCAAGCGGCGGTAGGAACAACTATTGCGCTCTTGGAACAGGGCTCACGGGTCATGTCCGCGGTGCATAAGCGCCTACATTACGCTATGCGGATGGAATTTAAGCTTTTGGCGAAGGTAATGAGTGAAAGTTTGCCCCCAATCTACCCCTATTCTATAGAAGGAGTGGATTCTGCGGTAAAAACAGAGGATTTTGATGATAGGGTGGATGTATTACCTGTATCAAACCCGAACGTATTTAGTCAGGCACAGCGTATTGCACTGGCACAAACCAAGCTACAGTTGGCGGGAGCGGCCCCAGAACTGCATAATATGTACGAAGTGTACCACGATATGTATGAGGCACTCGGTGTAAAGGATGTGGATAGGCTATTAAAGCAGGTTCCACAGACGGAAGATAAGCCGTTAGATCCCGCACAGGAAAACATTAACGCTCTTGATATGGCAGAATTGAAGGCATTTCAGGGACAGGATCATCAGAGCCATATTATGGCACATATGGTTTTTGGTTCTACGCCAATGGCTATGCAGATGCCCCCCGTAGCAATGTCGCTACAAAAGCACATTATGGAGCATGTAAAGATACAGGCTGAAGAGCAGTCAATGGCTATGGCTCAACAGCAGGGGGTACAGGACCCTATGCAGGTAGAAATGTTGAAGGCCCAGATGATAGCGCAAGGTATGCAACAAGTGAAGCAGATGAGCCAACAGGTATCAGGTCAGGGCCCAGATCCTCTTGTACAACTCAAGGAGAAGGAATTGGAGCTTAGGGCTCAGGCAGAACAGAACGATACACAGTTGGATCAGGCAAAACTTGGTCTGGAGCAACAATCTCTTGCACAGAGGAACGAACAGTTTAATAAGAGACTGCAAAGTCAAGAAGAACAGACTTCTGCAAGAATACAATCCGCAATGGATAGGGAACTACTTAAACAAAGGCAACAAACGCAACAATGACGAGACCTACGGTGACATCGCTTAACAAAGAGATACACTCTCTTGATACACGCACGACTGCTCTTGAGACTGAAAATAGGATTCAGTTTAAAGACATTTATAATCGTTTTCGGAGGATTGAAAATATCCTTATTGGTGCTTTTGGTGCTACTTTTCTTCTACTCATAACAATCGTCATACGGATGTAGTATGGACCCACTTACCATAAGTGCAGCGATATCGACGGCGACGGCTGCATTTGGGGGAATCAAGAAAGCCTTTATGGCGGGCCGAGAACTGGAAAGTATGACTCAAGACCTGTCTAAATGGATGGGCGCTGTATCTGATGTAGCTAATATAGAGAAAAGATCAAAGAACCCTACCTTATTTTCTAAAGTATTTAATGGACAGAGTATAGAGCAAGAAGCTATAGAAGCATTTGCAGCCAAGAAAAAATTGGATCAGCAGCGCGACGAATTGAAAACCTTCATAATGTTCACCCATGGAACCAAAGCTTGGGATGAATTGATAGGTATGGAAGGCCAGATTCGTAAGCGCCGCCAGAAAGAAGTATATGAGGCACAGGAACGTAGGGAAAAAATTATTATGTGGACTATTGGCACTCTTACCTTTGGCGTTGGCATTGCTATCCTCGTTGCTATTGCTTATGGTCTCTGGCTCGTGGACAACCGCACATGAGCATTATTACAGACCAACCCTCGACAATGGGGGATACACGATTTGCCGACTTAAAAAAGTCGAGAAAGTTCATGAGAGCTTCCGAGGGAAGACGACGAGACAATACTGGTGTCTTTACGAGGGAGCTAACGGATCAGGAGGCATTGAAATTATGGAAAGTATTGATGCATGTCCTAGAGAACTTGTGTGCCTCTACGACCCCAAAGACAAAAGAGTTACAATCAAAGACCTAATGAGTGCAATGAAGGATGCGTTTAAATGACACAGAAAACTTTTAAAGGCAAAGCAGCTAAAGAGTTTGCAGCAAAACTGGATGTTAACGGGGACGAGCAAATAGACGATCTTGAGATTATGGAGAGAAAGATCCGTCTGGAGAACGATAACGCCAAACAGGATCAACAAAGATACATGGTTTGGTTTTCTGCAATATCTGTTACGGCTTACATTGCGGTGCTTATGACAGATCTTGTGCCCCTAGATAGATTGGACCATTTGAGCAGTATCGGCAGTACTTGGGTTCTTTCGAACATGGGCGTTATTGGTGCTTTTATAGCCTCCAGTGCATTCACAAAGAATGGCTAATGTTAACTTCCAATCAATAGCTTTAGGAGTATATCTTTTTATATGTTTGTTTGATTTTGTAGTAGTTCCTGTATGGTTTGGCTTGAACAGGCCAGAAATATCTGGTTTTATATACACAATGAATACAATAGATAACCAACAGTTACAGATGGAACTTATGAAAAAGATGACAGATCATCATAATCCATATACTTTGTTAGGAGGGGGTTTGTTTCATTTGTCATTTGGTGCTATACTAACAGGAAGTGTGTTAAACAGAAAACCTAAAACGGAATAGGTATGCCCAGAGCGAAAGAAAAAACAATAGCGAAAACCACAGGAAAAGGGGGTAATTACCGTAAAACGGCAGCTGGTGCAGGTATGACTAAAAAGGGCGTTAAAGCATATAGAGCGGCAAATCCCGGCTCTAAGCTACAGACAGCGGTTACGGGTAAAGTGAAGAAGGGAAGCAAAGCAGCAAAAAGAAGAAAGTCTTATTGCGCTAGATCCTTGGGACAGTTAAAAAGAGCCTCCGCTAAAACAAGGAATGATCCCAATTCAAGAATTAGGCAAGCAAGAAGAAGGTGGAAATGTTAAATGGCAATGCGTAGATCAAATATGAAGAAACAAGTAGAGAACCCGCCAAGGGGTCTTACTTATTTTAAAAAGGGTGGTTCAGCAAAAAGTAAGGGAAGTAAGATTTGTCCAGCGGGTAAAGCTTGGGCTAAAAGAACTTTTGATACATATCCCTCAGCGTATGCTAATATGGCGGCGTCTAAGTATTGTAAAGACCCCAACTACGCTAAAGGGGCTAAAGGAAAGAAGTAATGGGCGCACTTAAAGACTGGGTAAAACAAGACTGGGTTCGTATTGGAACGGATGGAAAGATTAAGGGCAAGTGTGGGACCTCTAAGGATAAGAAGAACCCAGACAGATGTTTACCCAGAAGTAAAGCTAATAGCCTAAGTCAATCTGAGAGAGCCTCTACCGCTAAGAAAAAGAAGCGAGAAGGATCAAGAGGAAAGACTGTTGTCAAGAATACAAAAGAAGCCACCGTAAAGATGAAGGACGGAGGCGATCCTTTTAAAGCTAAACGTCCCTATAACGGCTCAAATAAGAAAGGCGTAGTTGCTAGAGGATGTGGTGCAATATTAGCAGACAGGCGCAAATTTACAAAAGGGGCTGTTTCTCAGTTTAGCTGATGGGCAAACGAAGTGACTTCAAACGCATACCAAGGGATTTTTATCCAACGCCGTTAGAAGCGACTAAACCCCTATTTAGTCATTTACCGCGTAATTTTACGTTCATAGAGCCGTGTGCGGGGGACGGGGCACTTGTAGACCATATTACTAGAAACACCTCTGGACGGTGTATTTTAAAGGCAGATATAGAACCTCAAAGACAGGATATAGCCCAACAAAACGTTATGGGATCTTCAGATGAACCAGATTTTTATATTACTAACCCCCCTTGGGACAGAAAGATTCTTCATCCCATTATAGAGTTATTATCTAGCTTATCTCCAACATGGCTCCTGTTTGATGCCGACTGGCCTCATACACAACAAAGTACGCCTTATATGCAAAGACTTGTAAAAATTGTCAGTATTGGTAGAGTAAAGTGGATACCTAACAGCAAAATGACAGGAAAAGATAACTGTTGTTGGTATTTATTTGATAAGAGCGGTTATAAACAAACCGAGTTTTATGGGAGAACGCAATGAGTGTATTAACGAGTTTAGTAGGTCCAGTAACAGGTCTGCTTGACAAATTTATTGAAGACAAAGATCAAAAGGCTGCTTTGGCTCACGAAATAGCTACTATGGGAGAGAAACATTCTCAGGAGGCTTTACTTGCACAATTAGAGATAAATAAAGCCGAAGCGGCTTCAGGATCGTTATTTAAGGGCGGCTGGAGGCCCTTCGTGGGCTGGACATGCGGTATTGCTTTTGCATATCATTTTGTGCTTCAGCCGCTTTTAATATTTGTTTTTGCCTACATTGGCTTAGAAACACCTGATTTACCTGCATTTGATGTGGGTACGCTCCTTCCTGTTTTGGGCGGTATGCTCGGAATCGGTGGCTTGAGGTCATACGAAAAGACGAAAGGGTTAACCAAATGAAAGATAATTTTACAGACAGTTTAGCGATGTTGTTGCACCACGAGGGAGGCTATGTAAATCATCCTAAAGATCCGGGAGGGGAGACAAATCTAGGTGTTACCAAAAGAGTGTATGACGAGTGGGGAGGAGAAAAAAACATGAAGGATCTTACCCCAGACGACGTAGCACCTATTTATAAAGAAAACTACTGGAATCGACTTAAATGTGACGACCTCCCTAGTGGCTTAGATTTTTGCGTTTTTGATTGGGGTGTGAATAGCGGCACAGGTCGTGCAGCTAAAGCGTTACAGAAAATTGTAGGTGCAAACCAAGATGGAGCAATAGGTCCTAAGACGCTTGCTTTGATAAACGGACAGAACCCTAAATTTATGGTGGAGCAATTTGGTAAAATACGTCAGGAGTTTTATGAAGGTTTATCAACTTTTAAAACTTTTGGTAAGGGTTGGACCCGTAGAAACAAAGAAACAACGGAGGCTTCTATCAGTATGATAAAATAGGGGTGGCGTTTTTATATCAGACATGCTAAGAGTATAACCAATCTTGTAAGATTAGATATGGGGATATAAGATGGATGAGATATTTATTGCAGATTCCGTATTTAAAATTATAAGAGAAAGACGACAAAATGTTTCCGATATACTCGGAGGAGATAATATTCGAGATATGGAGCATTACAAGAAACTCATGGGCATCCTTGATGGCCTAAATTATGTAGAACAGGAACTCAAGAGCCTGCTAAACAAACAGGAGCGCAGCATTGACTGACACACAAACTGAGGAACCAGAACTGAAAGATGCTTGGCAAGCGCCAAAAGAAGAATCAACAGTTTTAGATCCAGAACTTCTTAATAAATCCTTAATTGAAAGAATGCCTAATCCTACAGGTTGGCGAATATTAGTTTTGCCATATAAAGGTCAGGGTAAAACCGAAGGTGGTTTATTTCTTCCCAATACTGTTGTGGAAGAACAACAAGTTTCCACGCAAGTGGGATATGTACTTAAAGTCGGAGATCTAGCATACAAAGATGAGAAAAAGTTCCCTACGGGGCCTTGGTGTGCAGAAAAAGATTGGGTAATGTTTGCCCGATATTCAGGATCACGTTTTAAGATAGAAGGTGGTGAGGTTCGTATTCTCAACGATGATGAGATACTTGCCAAAATTTTAGAACCCACAGATATTCTTCATTTTTAGGAGTTATTATGTTAGAGAAAGAGAATAATGAAACAGATATTAGAGAAATTGAAGTCGATACTGACGAGGATATGGGCGCGAATCAGGCGTCTGGTCAAGCCGGAGAAGTTATCGTCGAAACCGAAACCGGGTCGTCCCAAGAAGACGACCAGTTCAGCAAAGCCGAAAGCGCCACGCAAAAAAGGATAGACCGCTTAACTAAGAAAATGCGAACTGCCGAGCGGGAGCGAGAGGAAGCTTTACGCTATGCTCAAAAGGTTCAACAGGAAGCGGATGAGTTAAAGACCCGTGTGACTAGCATGGATCAGAACTATATAAATGAGTATAGTTCCCGTGTTGACACGCAAATGTCGGCAGCAGAGACTAAGCTTAAATCGGCTATGGAAATAGGGGATACGGCCCAAGCTGTAGAAGCCCAGAAAGAAATAAGCCGTTTGACTATAGAAGCGGACAGAGCATCTCAGGCTAAAGCTAAACAAGAATCTCTCAAGAATACGCCTCAACCTACGCAACAGGCTCAACCCGCGCCTCAACCCGTTAAACCACCTGATCCTAAAGCTCAAAAATGGGCAGAAAATAACGATTGGTTCGGCACAGATGAAGCGATGACGTATGCGGCTTTTGGTATACATAAACGCATGGTTGAGAACGAAGGGTTTGACCCAAGCTCAAATGAGTACTATAGTGAATTAGATAACCGTATGCGGACAGAATTTCCGCATAAGTTAAATGGAGGTGCGGAAGCACCTTCTACAGAGTCTCGGAGTAATCGACCCGCTCAGACGGTTGCTTCTGTATCACGCTCTGCTACCTCTGGGCGCAGTAAAAGTAGAAAGGTCAAACTCACCCCGACCCAAGTTGATATAGCTAAAAGATTGGGTGTGCCAATAGAAGAATACGCGAAATACGTGAAGGAGTAAAAAATGTCAGATAATAAAGAGTTAAACTTCGGAGGATCTGTCGAAAGAACGCCTCGCGCAAAACAAACTAGAGAGAATACGGCGCAGCGTAAGCCGTGGGCTCCACCGTCCATGTTGGACGCACCACCCGCACCAGATGGGTTTAAACATCGTTGGATTCGTGCCGAAGTTAGAGGGTTTGATGACCGTAAAAACATTAGCGCGAAGCTAAGAGAAGGATGGGAATTGGTAAGACAGGATGAGTACCCAGATTTTGAATCTCCTGTTATTGATTCGGGTAAGTATGAAGGTGTGTTCGGAGTGGGAGGCTTAATGTTAGCTCGTATTCCAGTAGAAACTGTAGCTGAAAGAACTGCTTATTTTGACCAGAGAAATTCTGATCAGATGCAAGCTGTAGATTCTGATATGATGCGAGAGAACGCTCATTCAACCATGACGATTAGTAAACCTAACCGTCAATCTCGTGTAACTTTTGGTGGTTCTCAAAACAAATAGGGACTATCATAAAAGATAAGGAACCAAAATTATGGCAAATCAATTAACTGGTGGCTATGGTCTTCGTCCTATCGGTAAAGTGGGTGGCAATCCTTTCAATAATGCGACAACGCAGTACGAAATTGCTAGTGACTATACCACAGCTATATACAATGGAGGAATTGTTATTCCTCTAGCAGCAGGAACCATTGCGATCTCAGATCAAGCAGTTGCTCCTCTCGGTGTATTAGGTGGGGTAGAGTACGTTGACTCCAATACTGGGAAGACCGTATTTTCAAACTATTGGCCCGGATCAAACAACGTAAGTGTGGACACCAACCACCCTGTAAAAGCGTTCGTTTATGACGACCCAATGCAACTTTACGTTGTGGCAGCAGATGGCACAAATACTAATAGAGCAACTGCTCTTGCGGATACTTTTGCAAACTGTGACATGGCAAGCGTAAATAGTGGTAGTACAAATACTGGCGTGGCTTCGGACATGCTGGACATTAGCACTGCTGCAACTACTAATACTTTAGACGTAAGAATTGTTGGCCTTTACGATGAGGCGGGTAATACAGACTACTCCGCTGTTGGACATCAATATGTCGTGCGTTTAAATCATCCATACAATTCTGGCGTCGGTGCGGCTGTAGGCACTCTTGCTACAACAGCGATATAAGGAGGATAGGATATGGCTATTTCTCGCGCACAACTAGCGAAAGAGTTAGAACCCGGCCTTAATGCCTTGTTCGGACTTGAGTATGACCGTTATGAAAACGAGCATGCAGAAATCTTTGACG
>Ga0098037_1001263_pt1 | contig 11714 bp, 14 predicted proteins | sample 5_EtaG_FD_75050 | JGI IMG/M metagenome (GOLD analysis project Ga0098037, IMG submission 75050) | Marine viral communities from the Subarctic Pacific Ocean - 5_ETSP_OMZ_AT15132 metaG | ecosystem: Environmental > Aquatic > Marine > Oceanic | place: Pacific Ocean | collected 2015-01-08 | reverse complement strand
TAAAGGTCAGGTAGGCCTTAAAAAGTTACCTGAAGAAGTACGTAACAACATGGGTTACATGGCAGCCGGTGGCGCAGTAGCCGCAGGCATGAAAGCAGCTAAAGAAGTTGGTAAAGCCGGTAAAAAGTTATTTGATAAACAAAAACGTAAGGGCAGGCCGCCTAAAAGTAAAATGGCAAAAGCTAAAAGCCGAGTTAATTTGGGCGCAGCAGACCCTGCTGCAGCAGTTGGTTATGTAGCTGCAGGCGCGGCAATTGATGATTTTGCTGAAATGGCAGCCGGTGGTGCAGTAAAAAATATGCAAGACCCTCAAAAATTTGAAACCCGTAATTCTATGGGAATGACAGCGGAACAGAGAAGACAGCAAAAAGAAATGATGGATTCTTTTGACAAATACTTTCGTAGAGACAAAAAGAAGAAAAAATAAATGGCTACTTCATCATCAGTAAACTTTGAACTAGACGTAGCAAGCTACGTAGAAGAAGCTTTTGAACGTTGCGGTTTAGAAGTACGCACGGGTTACGATTTAAAAACAGCAAGACGTTCTTTGAACCTGCTTTTAGCAGATTGGGCGAATCGTGGTTTAAATCAATGGACTATAGACCAAACTTCAATTACTTTAGCTTCGGATATAGGTAATTATCCAGGCGGTAATTTAACCATGACAGTTGGCGCAAGCGGTAGTTTTACTGTAGGTGAAACTATAACCGGCGGTACTAGCGCAGCAACTGCTTCGATAACAAGTTTACCTTCGTCTACTTCTATGGCTATTACAATTCCTTCTGGAACTTTTAGCAATGGCGAAACTTTAACAGGCGGCACAAGTGCCGCTACAACTACGTTATCTGCTGCAGTTGATTTAACTCCGGTGCAAAAAACAATTGATGTTTTATCCGTGGTAATTACTCGAGACGGAACAGACTATGCTTTAACTCGTTTAAGCCGAAGTGAATATTTAAACATACCTACTAAATCGCAAACTGGAAGACCTTCTCAGTTTTTTTTAGATCGCCAAATAAGTCCAACTTTAAAACTTTGGCCTGTTCCAGAAAACAATACAGATATTGTTAAATTTGACCGTTTAGTTCGTATGGACGACGCAGACGATTACACCAACACTTTACAGATACCTTTTCGTTTTTATCCTTGTTTAGCCGCAGGTTTGGCTTATTACTTAGCTATAAAACGTGCGCCGCAAAGAATTGAAATACTAAAAGCTATTTACGAAGAAGAATTTAATAGAGCTAGGGAAGAAGACAGAGATCGGGCTTCTTTGCAGATAACACCTAGTTTTAGTTACTATGGCGGTTAGTTATGGCTAAATATGCAACTGGAAAAAATGCTTACGGAATATCAGATAGATCTGGATTTCGTTATCCATTAAATAAAATGAGAAAAGAATGGACCGGTATGCTAGTGGGTTTTGACGAGTTTGAAACAAAACACCCACAAATAGAGCCACGACGAAAAACTTTTGATCCCCAAGCTTTAAAAAACCCAAGACCAGACAGAGTAGAACCCGTTGTTACTTATGTCGGAACACCTTTGCTGTCTGAAAAAACATTTACTCCAATAAGAGCTTTTGCTGTTGTTGGTCAAGTTACGGTGAGTACATAATGAGTTTTACATTAGCCACATTAAAAACAGCAATACAAAATTATACCGAGAATGATGAAACTACGTTTACCTCTACACTAAACACGTTTATAACAAATACCGAAGAACGTATTTTAAAAAACACACATTTAGATATTTTTAGAAAAAATGTTACTGGAACAATGACTGCTTCTAATGAGTATTTAAGTAGTCCTAGCGATTTTTTGTCCCCTTTTTCTCTTTCTATTACATCCAGTAGCGTAAAAACTTTTTTAGATTTTAAAGACGTAAACTTTATACAAACGTTTAATCCAAACAGTAGCACCACAGGAACTCCGCGTTACTATGCTCAGTTTGACGTTAACACGTTTGTTATTGGTCCAACGCCAGATAGTAATTATTCTTCAGAGTTACATTATTACTACAGGCCAGCTAGTTTAACCGCTGGTTCAGATAGTGGTACTACGTGGTTAAGCGAAAATGCTACACAAGCTATGCTTTATGGGTCTCTTGTAGAAGCATATACTTTTATGAAAGGTGAAGCAGATGTTTTACAAGAGTATGAAAAGCGTTTTGCAGAAGCAATGATTTCTATTAAAATGCTTGGAGAGTCCCGAGAAAGCACAGATGAATACAGGACCGGGCAAGTCATACGGGATAAACAATAAGGAGTTATCGTGGCAGAATTAACCGTAGCACAAAAAAGAAAATTAGTAAGAGAATTAAAAAAAGCTTCTAAAATGCACTCTAGGCAAGCATTACAAATAGAAAAATCTTTAAAAAAGAAAAAATAAATTTATGTTTAACGTAGAAGTAAAAGCAGATATAAGTAGTGTAAACGTACACACTACTAAAAATAGGGGGTTTTCCCCAGAAGAAATTGCGGCAAGAGCCGTGGAAAAAATAGTTTCTGTCGCAGAGGGAGCTAATCCTGAAGTAAAAGCGCAAGCAGAAGCTTTCAAAAGTAGGGTGTATCATGTTATCGTATTAGCTTGTAAAGATGCAATAAATAGCGATAGGACTACAATGCACAATCTTTTAACTAAACAAGGTCATAAAGATATGGCTGATATTTTAAGGAGACTATAATGGCTATATCGCAAGCTATGTGTACTTCGTTCAAGAAAGAACTTCTTGAGGGGGTCCATAATTTCAAAAACTCAGGGGGTAGCACTTTTAATTTAGCGTTATACACAAGTTCGGCTTCATTAGGGGCTGCAACAACTGCATATACAACGTCTAATGAAGTTAGTGGTACCAACTATACGGCTAAAGGTGGTTCACTAACTAGAGTAGATCCATCTACTTCAGGGACAACCGCACTGACTGATTTTTCAGATTTAACTTTTAGTTCTGCAACAATTACTGCTAATGGTGCAATGATATTTAATGATTCAGCTTCTGGAGACCCAGCAGTTTGTATTTTAGCATTTGGAGGGGATAAAACTTCCACAAACGGAGATTTTACAATACAGTTTCCAACAGCCGATGCTTCAAACGCAATTATTAGAATAGCTTAATGGCTAATGTAGCAGGTTGGGGTAGAGGCACTTGGAACGCTGGAAGTTGGGGATCTCACACACCTGTAGAAGTTACTGGTAATGTTGGTACTACTGCACTAGGTTCAGAAACAGTAGTTGCAAAATCATTAGTTGTAGTTTCAGGAAATGTAGGAACGACAGCACTAGGAAATTCTGTTGTAATAGGTAAGGCAGTACAGGGATTATCTGCTGTCACATCGACATCAGGTCTCGGAGATGAAAGTGTTATATGTGCTGCAAATATAGCTGTAACAGGAAATGTAGGAACAACAGCATTAGGCGCTGAAACTGTAATAGCAAAAGCGTTAACAGAAGTTACTGGTAATGCTGGAACAACGCAACAAGGCGAAGTTGTAGTACAGGCTGTAGCCGTAGTTGGTGTAACTGCTGTAGCATCAACAAGTGGACTTGGTGATGAAAGTTTAATAACAAACAATAATTTAGCGGTTACAGGTTTTGCAGGCACTACTACTATTGGAAATGTAACCAGTATAAGTAAGGCTTTAATAGAACCAACAGGAGTAGAAGGGGACGGACAAACAACAATAGTTAATGTTTGGGGTTTAATAGATGATTCACAAACACCAACTTGGAGTCAAATAGATGATTCACAAACAGATAATTGGGGTTCTATAGATGATTCACAAACACCAACTTGGAAAGAAGTAGCATAGAGGAAATATTATGGCAAGCACATACGTAAACGATTTAAGATTAGAGGAGATTGGTACGGGTGAACAATCCGGGACCTGGGGCGATACCACTAATACAAATTTAGAACTTATTGCAGAAGGATTAAGTTTTGGCACAGAAGCAATAACAACAAATGCAGACACGCACACTTCAACTGTAGCTGATGGTGCAACAGACCCTGCTAGGTCAATCTATATCAAATATACAGGAACACTCGATTCAGCGTGTACTATTACGATTGCACCAAACACACTTAGTCGTTTGCACTTTATTGAGAATGGCACAAGTGGTTCGCAAAACATTATAATTTCACAAGGTAGTGGGGCCAACGTAACTATACCTGCTGGTGATACTAAAGCAGTATACCTAGATGGTGCTGGTTCAGGAGCTGCGGTTGTTGATGCTTTTGCCAGTTTAAATGTAGTAGATTTAAAAGTAGAAGATGATTTAACAGTTACAGATGATCTTATAGTTAATGGAGACATAGACTTAGAAGGTTCTATTGATGTAAATGGTACAGCTAACTTAGATGCCGTAGACGTTGACGGAGCTGTTAACTTTGCCGCAGACGTAACGTATGCAGATGGTGCAGATATAATTACAGCCTCTGCTGGAACATCAAACTTTAGAGCTGGCGTAAACGCTGGTAACTCAATCGCATCAGGCGGTAATTATAATGTCTGCGTAGGTGATGAAGCAGGTACTGCGATTACTACGGGTGATAATAATGTTGCTATTGGATACCAGGCTTTAGATGCCGCTACCACCGCAGATTTAAATACTGCTATTGGAGCAACTTCACTATCTACTAACATACTAAGTGACCGTAACGTAGCGGTAGGCTATGGATCTTTAGCTACCCATAATCTTGCAAGTAATGCCGATGCATATAACACAGCCGTTGGTTACTATGCAGGTCAAGCAGTAACCACAGGTCTATACAACACTTTAATTGGTGGCTTGGTAGGTGATTCAATAACTACTGGAGATCACAATGTCGGTTTAGGTACGAGTGCTTTAAATACAAATACTCAGGGAAATAAGAATGTTGCCATAGGAAGTAGCGCATTAGGAGACTTCAATGTCGGTAGTGATACAGATACTTATAACACAGCCGTTGGACACGCTGCAGGTACAGCAACAAGCACAGGTGTGCAGAATACATTTATAGGTGGTCTTTCTGGTGATGCTAATACCACAGCTTCTAACAACACAGCCGTTGGCTATGCTTCTTTATCAGCAAACACCACAGGTGCTACAAACGCAGCAGTTGGAGATAGTTCATTAATTAGCAATACAACTGGTAGTGATAATGCAGCATTTGGTGCTGGTGCTTTAGCAAATAACACTACAGCATCTAACAACACAGCTGTGGGTAGGTTAGCTTTATTATCAAATACTACAGCAAATAACAATACTTCCGTGGGTACATCTTCTTTACAATCAAACACAACAGGTTCTGAGAATCAAGCATTTGGAACTTTTGCTTTAACATCCAACACCACAGGATATTCTAACACATCAGTAGGTTACAACGCTTTGGGAGCTAATACCGAAGGTCTCCAAAACACAGCCTTGGGTTTTAGAGCTGCACAAGCAGTTACAACAGGAGATGGACATACAGTTATGGGTCAAGGTGCTTTAAAATCTGCAACAACAATAGATTATGGGTTTGCAATAGGTTATGAAGCTGGTGCAAATAATACAAGTGGCGCACAAAATACTTTTGTTGGAAACTTTGCTGGAGATTCTTTAACTACTGGTGGTGATAGCACTATGACAGGTTTCCAAGCTGGTGCTGCTGTTACAACTGGTACTCAAAACACTTTTCTAGGACATAGATGTGGAGATGCGATAACAACTGGAGACACTAATACATTTGTTGGTGCTGCACTCGATGGATCATCGGTAAGCACTAATAATGCTAATGGTTTCGGAGTAAGTCTTACGTGCGCAGACAACTACACAACTATAGGTCAAGGTGCTTCTGATATTAGAGCAGCACATGGAAGTACAACTTGGGAAACTATATCAGACGAAAGAGTTAAGAAAGATATTGAAGATGCTACTGTAGGTTTAGCCTTTATTAACGATCTTCGACCAGTAACTTTCAATTATAAAAACAAAGGTGATCTACCTGAGAACTTTAAAGGTTATGAAGAAGGTTCTACAGAAGTTTATAAAAATCCTAAAACTCAGCACGGCTTTATAGCTCAAGAAGTTAAAGAAGCTATTGATAAACACAGCGATATTAAAGATGGTTTTAGTATGTGGGATGATAATGATCCTACTGGACAACAAAGAGTGGGTGAAGCAGCAGTTATACCTGTATTAGTAAAAGCAGTACAAGAACTTTCAGCACAAGTTAAAGAATTAAAAAACAATAAATGTAAATGTAACGAGGACAAATAAAATGGCACAAACAGTAAGCGAATGTTTAACAGCAGCTACAGATAGCGTAACAGTAATTAACGATATTAACTCTAACGGACTTTCATCAACACATCTTGGTTTAGGAGCTACACAAGCCGATGCAAATGCTAGAGTTAAAGCAAACGTAGATCATCTAACAATTATTCTTGCGTATGACGGAACTAATGACACACCTAATATTAAAGACGCAAGTGATAATAAATCATCTTACACTACAGCAATTACTACTGGTAATTCTTATATATCTAGTAATAGCTAGAAGGCAACTTGATGAGTAAATCTCCAGACGCTTTTGTATACAGAGCAACGCTTGATCGCGTTGTAGATGGCGATACATTTGATTGTATACTAGATCTAGGTTTCGATGTAAAACTGCATAAACAGCGCGTTAGACTGCATGGGATCGACACACCTGAATCTAGGACTAGAGATTTAGCTGAAAAAAAACTAGGGTTAGCTGCAAAAGAACGATTAAAAGAGCTTTGTGTTGGTTCTTTTAAAGTTAAGTCCCACGGGAAAGGAAAATACGGACGAATTTTGGGTACTCCTTACACAGAAGATGGCAAAGATATTTGTAAAATTTTAATAGAAGAAGGCCATGCTGTTGAGTATTACGGGGGTACGAAGACAAAAATATGGGGAGACTATTAAAAGGAAATATTATGGACAGTATAATGAACTTAGTAACTTGGGCAACAATGATAGTAACAATTGCGTCTTTAGTGGCCGCGTCAACACCAACACCTAAAGACGACGAATGGATAGGTAAATTTTATAAATTTATTGATTTATTGGCTTTAAACATAGGAAAAGCAAAGGATAAGTAATGGTTTCTGCAAAAGAGTCTTTATCTAAACTTGAAGCACACGAAAGAGAATGTGCAATCAGATACGAATACATTGAAAAACGTCTCGACGAAGGATCTGCAAAGTTTAAACGATTAGAAACCTTAATATGGGGTGTTTACCCATTTATAGTAGGCACCGTTGTTTTAGCTAAATATTTTTAAAAGGTGAATAAATGCCTTTACAAAAACTACAATTTAAACCTGGAATTAACAGAGAAACTACTTCTTATACAAATGAAGGCGGTTGGTTTGATTGTGAAAAAATAAGGTTTAGGTCCGGAGTACCGGAAAAAATTGGTGGCTGGGTTAAAAACAGTAGTAAAGTTTTTTTAGGTACGTGCCGTGCTTTACATGGTTGGGTTTCTTTAGACGGGTCCGTGCGTACAGGTGTTGGCACGCATTTAAAATATTACATTAATGAAGGTGTTGATTACAACGACATTACGCCTATTCGAGCTACTACCACCAACGGTATTGTATTTGCAGCTACTAACGGTTCTTCTACTATTACTGCAACAGACGATGCTCACGGTGCAGTAGCTGGTGATTTTGTAACCCTTAGTGGTGCCGCTACGTTAGGTGGATTAATAACAGCGGCTGTTTTAAACCAAGAATATCAAATAGTTTCTGTACCTACCGCAGACACGTTTACCTTTGTTGCTAAAGACACATCAGGAAATACGGTTACTGCAAACGCAAGTGACTCGGGTAATGGCGGTTCCGGGGTAGATGGAGCCTACCAGCTTAATATTGGATTAGACAGCACGGTTCTCGGAACAGGTTGGGGCGCAGGTACTTGGGGACGCGGTACTTGGGACTCGGCTACTACCCTAACAAACATTGCTAATATTATGCGTATTTGGACTCACGATAATTTTGGTGAGGATTTAATAATAAATATTCGTGATGGCGGTATTTTTTATTGGGACACCAGCACTAATGCTAATGCTTATGATCGGGCCATAGCTTTATCTTCTGTAAGCGGAGCAAGTTCTACACCAACTATAGCTAAAAAAGTATTGGTTTCTGATCGTGATCGTCACGTTATTGCATTTGGGTGCGATCCAGAAGATGCTGTTGGCACGCAAGATCCTTTGTTAATACGTTTTAGTGACCAAGAAACAGCTATTACTTGGAACGCTACTTCAACAAATACAGCCGGAAGTTTACGGTTGGGTTCGGGTTCTGAAATAGTAACGGCTATTGAAACACGGCAACAAATTCTTGTTTTTACTGATGTTTCTTTACACGCTATGCAGTTTTTGGGACCACCGTTTACTTACGGCATTAATTTAATTTCTGAAAACACTACAATTATGGGACCTCTAGCAGCAAAAGCAGTCGATGATTTTGTATTTTGGATGGGTTTAGAAGATTTTTACGTTTATGACGGACGCATACAAAAGCTGCCTTGTACTGTAAAAGCTTACGTTTTTAATGATTTTAATTTATTTCAAAAAGAAAAAGTATTTGCTGCATTAAATTCTTCGTTTAACGAAATTTGGTGGTTTTATCCGTCGGCAGATTCTGATGCTATTGATCGTTATGTTGTGTATAACTATTTAGAACAAACATGGTATTACGGCACTTTAGCACGTACCGCTTGGATGGATCGAGGTATCAACGATAACCCTATAGCTGCGGGTGCAGACGGTTATTTATATAATCACGAAAACGGTTTAGATGATGGTAGCACGGACCCCGTTTCTGCAATAACGTCTTACATAGAGTCTAGTCAATTAGATATAGGTGATGGCGATAGTTACGTTTTTGTTAGACGTTTGATTCCGGATATTACTTTTGACGGGTCTAGTTCGACCGCTCCAAGTGCTTCATTTACACTTAAAACTCGTAATTTTCCTGGGGGCTCTTACGATAACTCAGATGCAAGTACAATAACACAGTCAGCAAAAGCTTCTACTACTACCGTAGAGCAATTTACAAATCAAGTACACGTGCGTCTACGTGGCCGTTCTTTTGCTTTGCGAGTAGGCAGTGATGGTTCTGAGGTTAAGTGGCGTTTAGGTTCTCCGAGAGTAGACATACGTACGGATGGCAGAAGATAATGTCGAGCAGGAATGTAACACAGCCCACGTTTCCCGTACCACCTAAAGAATATGACAGCAATTATATGGCAGAAATAGTCCGGGCATTTTCTGTGTTTCAACAACAAGTAATTAATCCAGGGGAAGGCAGAGCAACTAACTTTACATTAACTAATTTAGCAGATAACGACACAGGACTTGAAACTGGGGCTCTTTTTGCGCAAAATGGTGTTGTAAAGATTGTACGTTTAAATGTGCCTTGTCCCGCAGGTTTAGAAGCTACCGCAACATTAGGTAGCGTAACAGTAAGTATTTCTTAAATAGGCGTGTTACTATGGTAGACAAGATTCAAATAAAGGATTTTAAATGACAGAAGCGCAAGAAACTTTATTAGTTCCTGATGGCGGTATAGCTGCTTTTTTGTATGCTTCTGAGGGCGATTGGGCTACGGAAGATGACATTCCAGAAACAGGCATTGCTCAAGTAAAACATATTGCAGACAGGTTAGCCGAGTACGGTCGTTACGAAGACGAGTTTATGGTCCACGCCGCAGAGGGTGAAACTGTTATACCTTTAGAAGTATTAGAAGCAAATCCTCGTCTTAAAAGTAATCTTTTCAATCAAATGGAAAAAATGGGTTTAGAACCAGAACGTTACGTTGTGGGTAGTGAACTTAACTCATTAAACCCTGTTACCGGACAACCTGAGTTTTTTCTTAAAAAACTTTTTAAAGGCGTTAAGAAGTTAGTCAAAAAAGTAGTAAAAGTTGTTAAGAAAGCACTTCCCGTTGTATTGCCTATCGCTTTAGCAATGACTCCTTTAGGTCCTATTTTTGGATCGGCTATGGGTTCTGGCATAAGCACATTGGCAGCAGGTGGCGACTTCAAGGACGCTCTTAAAGCGGGAGTTACCGCAGGTGCGTTAGGTGGTTTTGTTTCTGGTGTAACAGGCGGTGTTTCATCATTACGTGCTGGTAACACCTTTATGGAAGGATTTAAAGGCAGCGTAGGATCAGCGGCAGGCGGTGTAGGCGAAAGATTTAAGCAATTTGCAAGTCCAGCAAGAGCAAGAGCGGCAGGCGGAACTTACTTTGGCGACCCGACAAGGACTATACAAACGCCAATGGAACAGCAAGGTATTGCTAATACTCAAGCAATGCAAAATAAACTTGCCGCAGACATAAACGCCAGAATGGCTCCGCAAGTAACTGATCAAACTATGGCTGCGGTAAATCAACAACTACCGGTAAGACAAACTTTAGAATATACAAGACCTATTGATCCGGCTACTGGTATGCCTTATGACGGCCCACCGGTAAAAACAGCAGACATGAGGCCAGTAACCATTGACCAAAAGCCTTTTGTCGAGCAACCTTTAACCATTGATGCTACCGGAGAAGCTTTCCTAGATAGAATAAGACCGGGTGCTACTCCAACAACAGTACCTTTTACTCCGGCTGAAATTCCGGGTTTAAACGTTCCAACAATAGATCCAAAGATTAGTTCAGACGCAATTGCAGCACTAAATCGAGTGCCAGCAGACCCACGTACTTTCTTACAAAGAACTGGAGACTTTATGTTTAGGGGTGGTAAAGACCCGCAGACTGTAAAAGCTGCACAAGATGCGGCTGGACAAGCTTACGCACAAAAAATGGGTAATCTAGGTATTCAAGCTACAGAAGCAGGTTATAACGCAGCAAGAGCCGCGGCAGGTCCCGGAACATTAACTAGATACGGACCTTCGGCATTGTTAGCTTCTGGCATAGCGGCAGGTACTGGATTCTTTGATGTACCAGAACAGGAAGAAGAAGAAACAGAAGCGTTTGTAACAGGAGCAGATTTATTAGCAGAAGATCCGGAAAGATTTATGATTAGATTTCCGGCAGCTTCCCCTACATACACACTATCAGACATAAGGGTTCCGGGTAGCACGTTAGGTTTTGCTGATGGCGGTGCTGCACAATTCCCTAGACGCGACGGAGCGATCTCGGGCCCCGGAACAGAAACTTCTGACGACGTTCCTGCAATGTTATCTGACGGTGAGTTTGTTATGACCGCAAAAGCAGTAAGAGGCGCAGGGGCAGGAGATAGAGGCAATGGCATGAAAACCATGTACGGTTTAATGAGAAAATTTGAGAGAGCGGCAGTATAATGGCAACTGAAACAACCACACAGATTGTAAGAGAAGCACCCTTAATAGAAGCACAGAAACTGGCTTTATTAGAAACTGCTAGAAATTTAACTAAAGAACGTTCTAGTGAAGTGCCACCGGTTTACAAAATAGCTGACTTAAGCGCATTAGAGCGGGGTGCAGGCGACGTATTACGTGCCGGTATTGGAGGTTACAGCCCTTATTTAGACTCCGGTTTTGGCGCTACGCAAGCGGGAATAGGTGCTATTTCTGACACGGCAATGCCAATATTGCAACAAGGTTATGGTGCAACGCAAGCGGGTGTTGGTTCAATAGATCAAGCGCAAGCGTTAGCCGCAATGAACAGAGGCGTACCGTATCAATTTAGAGACGAAGGTATTGCTGGATTAAGAGAAGCTACTGGACGTT
>Ga0098037_1001262_pt1 | contig 11720 bp, 11 predicted proteins | sample 5_EtaG_FD_75050 | JGI IMG/M metagenome (GOLD analysis project Ga0098037, IMG submission 75050) | Marine viral communities from the Subarctic Pacific Ocean - 5_ETSP_OMZ_AT15132 metaG | ecosystem: Environmental > Aquatic > Marine > Oceanic | place: Pacific Ocean | collected 2015-01-08 | reverse complement strand
TGAAATTACCAAAACTTAAAAAAGTTTAATAATGGCAAATTACTATAGTACACATCTAACAAGAACATCAGACCCTAAAATAATAACATCTAATAAATTAGAGAGGGGTATGGTTGTTAAGATGAGATACAAAAAAGATGATAGTGATAAGAATTATATGATTTTGGTTTTACAACCAGATTGGGAAGGTAAATTACATGGTCTTTCACTAAATAATATAACACCACAAAAAACATTAAAGATTGCAAAAAATTATAATGAGGTGTTGGCCGAATCAACAAAAGTTCGTAAGTTGGATTTAGCCAAAGTAAGTATTGATAAATCATCTCAGCAGTTTTATACATCTGAAATTAAAAGTGATAAAAGACTAAAAGTAGGATATAGAACATTCAATTTGGATAAGATAAAAAGTTTAATCGTGGTTAATTACAATTGGGGTAAATATGATAAAATACCACCTGAATCAAAAAGAAAACAGTAGATTATGAAAATTAGTTACGCAATAACTGTATGTGATGAAATCAATGAAATACAAAAGTTAATATCATTTTTGATAAAGAACAAGTATCCACAAGATGAGATAGTTGTATTAATAGATTTGAAAAATGGTACATCAGATGTTCTTGAATATCTTGGGTTACTTGAAGATGAGATTATTATTGTTGGTGACCAGTTCGATGGCCATTTTGGTAATTGGAAGAACAAACTTACAGAGTTATGTAGTGGTGACTTTATTTTTCAGATTGATGCAGATGAAATACCACATAAAACACTAATGGATAACATACATCAAATTATTGAAATGAATGATGTTGATGTTATATTAGTTCCAAGAGTAAACACAGTAGAGGGATTGACTGGTGAACACGTTCAAAAATGGGGTTGGGTGCTTGATGAAAACGGTTGGGTAAATTGGCCTGACCCACAATGGAGAATCTATAGAAATGTAGATTACATTAAGTGGGAAAACAAAGTACACGAAAATTTGGTAGGGTATAAATCAATATCAAATCTACCTATGATGCAAGAATTAGCATTACACCATCCAAAGACGATAGATAGACAAGAAAAACAAAATGAATTTTATGAAACACTTTAAGATATTACGATAATGGTTTTTTGGAGAATATTAGACAATAAAGTATACGCAGTGGGTGAAACAAGTAAATTGGGTTTTGAAGAATCTGAGGGTCTTAGGATACCAGATGAGTATTTACAAAAACAAGAATTTACAATAATGAGGACTTGTTTTGGCATGGGTGACTGGGGTATATTAACAGCCATGCCTCGTTTACTAAAACAAAAATACCCTAATTGTAAAGTATATCTACCATCAGTTAATCTTCTTGAAGACTTGTTCGGTGACATCCAACGTGGCTCAAACGCACCTCCCAGCTGGCAATCACCATTTGAAACGTGTTTAAGTGTTTTTGATAACAACCCGTATGTAGATGGTTATAAGGATAAAATAGATGGAGATGTATTTCATGACCACTACCGTATATATAGTAACAAAAATCTTGCAACTCCACTAGTAGAACAAATATTAAAATTTTGGCAATTTGAAGAAAATGAATATAAAGATTCACAGCCCGATTTATATTTTTCAAAAAAAGAAAAAAAATTGGGGGATGCAATTATTAAAGAACACATAGGTGATGTTGCATTCGGAGCTCTACTAATATCCAATAGATATGATTTCACTCAAGATAAATTAATTTGTGATTTATTAAAAGCAAACCCATTACCATATTTTTATTTTACACCAAAACCAATTAATAAAACAGATTTTAATTTTATTAACAAAGCATTAGATTTAAGACATATCCCAATTAGAGTTCAGTTATATATTAAATCTAAAGCAGAAATTAATATAAGTAATCATTGTGGGGTGAGTGATATGATAGCTAGATATTCCGACTCCTATGTTATTCAGAGACAATTTCCACATAAACACAATTTTATAAAAGGTGTGAATTATTTAGATAGTGAATTTAAAAGAACATTATTAAAGGGTATTCCAGATAAAACAGTATCAAAAACTACAACTTCCAGGAAATGGAAAGCCGATTTAATTGATTTTTTTGATAAAGATAAGTATAAACACTTTAATGCATTAGAGGTTGGGTCATCGCTCGGTCATTCTACACATATATTGAGTCATTTATTTAAATCAGTAACACCATTAGATAATCTACCAGAACGGCACGAAAAATCAAAAATTAGAAATCAAGATAGAACTAATATAAACTATCGTGTTATGGATGTTTATAGAGAAGTTTGGGATTTTGAACAAATGGATATTGTTTTTATAGATTGTGTACATGATTATACACATATTAAAAGTGATATAGATAACACATTAAAATGTTTTAAAAATCCTATTTTAGTTTTTGATGACTATGGGTTATTTCCCGATTTAAAACATGCAATAGATGAGTATATAAACAATGGTCAATTAAAAATATTAAAACGCATAGGCAATTATGCGGGAACTATTTACCCAAAAACAAAAAATAAAATATTAAAAGACAGAGAAGGTCTTATATGTCAGGCATTGTAAACTAAATATAAAAATAAATTATGTATAAAGAACTTGTTACATTTAAAAGTATTCCATTATCCAACGGTCTATTATCAAATCAAACTGATAAAACAAAGACATATGATTTAAAAGTTGGTTTTAATTCAGAAACGTGTTTAGTAGCACTGTATGATAATGTACCTCCCGAGGAGATGTTCAATGATGAGTATGTATATGATTCATCCCAATCACATACAATGATAGAACATTTTAAAGCTGCAGCTATATCTATTAAAAATAAATTTGAATGTTCTAATCCATTGGAAATCGGCTCTAACAGTGGTATATTTATTGAACATTTCACCAATGGTGTTGCAGTAGAACCTTGCGACAATTTTGCAAAATTAACATCTCGCGCTGGTATTAAAACATATAATGAATATTGGGGTGATGATGTTACATCGAAATTATTAAAAAATCATGGTCGGTATGATATGATATACTCTGCGAATACCATATCTCACATCCAAAACTTAGATGAGTGTTTTAATAATATTTACAAGTGTCTAACTGAAAATGGTGTATTTATTGTGGAATGCCCGTCATTTCTACATTTACTAAAAGGAAATGCATTTGACCAGTTTTATCATGAACATCAATCATATTTTAGTTGCCTATCTTTAAATAAAATATTAAAAAAACATAATTTAAGTATTTTTGATGTTGAATCATATCCAGTTCATGGTGGGAGTTATAGGTACTTCATAACTAAAAATAACTACTACAAAGTACAAGATAGTGTAGTACATACTATAAATGAAGAAATTCAATATGGATTGGATGATTATCAGACACTGAAAACGAAAATGAATATAATGTTGGATAATATTAAAGAAATTAAAAGAACTTTATCCAATTTAAAACATCAAGGTGCTACTATCATAGGTTATGGTGCCTCTGCCAAATTTACTCAAGTAACTAATATGAGCGGTGTGGATAATACGATTATCGATTACGTTATGGACACCACACCTGCCAAACAACACAAATATCTTCCAAAAAGTAATATTAAAGTATTACCATATGATAAAGAATTACTTAAAAATGTAGATTATTGTTTTTTAGGTGCATGGAATTACAAAAAAGAAATAATGGATAAGGAAATAGATTTTTTGAAATCTGGTGGTAAATTCATTACACATATACCAACAATACAAATTTATGATTTAAAAGAAGTATAAATGAACAAAAAAGTTATATATACATCAATATTTGGTGATAATTATTATTTACATGATCCTGAAGTGGAATTAAACGATTACGATTTTATATGTTTTACAGATAATCCACAATATAAATCAGATGTTTGGCAAGTTAGATTAATTCCTAAAATGTATGATGGGGTTAGAGATTCTAAAAAGCCTAAAATATTACCGCATAGATATCTTAGAGAATATGATATTAGTGTATGGGTAGATGGTGACATAAAAATAACTTCAGATATAAATGAATTAGTAGAATATCATTTACAAAATACTAATCATGCCGCATTTAACCACGAATTGTGTGGTATAACAACTACTGGAAATTTAAATAGACGAAATTGTGTTTATGATGAAGCTAAATTTATTAAATGGTTGGGTGATAATCATCCTAAAAATTCATATAAAGATAATTTAGATATAATTAATACACAGATTGCAAAATATAAGCTAGATGGATATCCCTCTAAAAACGGCCTAACTAGAAATACAATTCTTATAAGAAAACATAACGAATTAGATGTTGTTAGAACTATGGAAACTTGGTGGGATGAGGTAAAGTATGGTAGTAAAAGAGACCAGTTATGTTTTAATTATAGTGCTTGGAAAAATAATTATAATTTTACTCATATACAAGAAGATATAGATGATAATCCTTGGTTTAAATTAATGAAAAAGTGGAGACAGCAACAAAATAAACTACCTAAAATTTCAGAATTTCAACCAATTTCGTTAGAGTATTTTTTAAATATGGAATTGGCAAATGGTGGTGGCGGAAAAGAAATAATCAAACAAAACGGACAGCTACATAGAGTCAGTGATATATTAAAATATTTTTCTGATAAAAGTAATATAAAAAAAGTAGAAAAGGAATTAACACCAAAAAATTGGCAATATTATAATTGTATGATGGCAGGGTTTAGGCATAATGTAGCTAAACATCATGAATTGGGATGGGAAAATATGACTAAAGAATATTATGAAAGTTTAAAACCCATGTCTGATGAAGAAATAGAACAATTTTTAAAAGAAAATCCAGTTGAATTTGATAATGGATATATCAGACACAATTATCACAGAGCATGTGCTATGATTGGTAGACTTGTTAATGGTAAGTCGTATATTCCGTTTTATATGAAAACATCTCAAATATACAATGAACCAAGAAAAAAAGATGGATTACATAGAATTAAACCACTAACTAATAAAATTAAATTATTAGAACAATTAGACAAGTTAGGTATCAATAAGGATGAGTATTGCTTAACTCAAAGTTCTATTTTAAGTGTTATGGGTATTAGAGATAATGATGATTTAGATATTATTATTTCAAGTAAATTGAGGGATAAAAACATTCAGTTCCCACGAGGTATAGATGTATTTGACGCCAATAGAGAAAAATTTAATTATTTTGGTGCTAAAGGTGATGATGATTTATTACAAAATTACTGTATTAAAATAGATGGTTATAAATTTTTAGAACCAAGATTTTATTTTGCACGAAAAAATAAAAATAATACTCAGAGAGATATAGATGATTGGAATGCTATTGAAAACTTTTTTAATAAAGATGGTCATATGGGATATCCTTTTAATTTTGATTTTTACAAGTGGGGTGTTAATTTCGTAAATAAAACCGAATTACAAGATTTAAAATTAGATGATTTAAAAATAATAATAGATAAGTACAATAGAGTAACGGGTGATGGAGTTAATCATGGCAGGAGTGTTTATTATGATTCAAATAATAAACAATATATAAAAATATTCCATCCAAAATATTGTAGATTAAGTAATTTTAAAGATGCATTAAGTTCTAACTTTTTAAATGGACTATGCCCCGCACTAACAGATTTAATATATGATGGTGATGATTTGGTGGGTTATATTTGTAAAGAAGGGAATCACCCATCTGAAATACCACATGATTTTTTAATCACTTTATTAAGAAATTGTAAAAAACAAAATAAATTATATTATGATGTTGTACCACAAAATATAATTAAACTACCCAATGGTCAGTATAGTTTAATTGATTTAGAAAGTGTTTATGATTTAAATGAATTACATTTATTACCACAACATAATGCAGTAATAAAACCCACTAACTTTTTAGAATTGATAAACCAAATATGAATATAGTATTTATACCAAATATTGATTTGGGGAATGGTAGAAATTCACCATACCATTATTCTATTTCAAGTTGGAAAAAATGGTCTGAACAATATAATGATGTTAGAGTTATAGAATGGGATGAGGCTATAATGAACCCGAGTAAATTCAAAATAACATTACAGAGGTATTGGGTTCATGATATATTAAAACACAATGAAGTAGAATACGAACAAGTGTTATTGGTAGATGCCGATACAATTATAAATCCAAATTGTCCTAACTTCTTCAATGAAACAAAAGGTAACTTTGGTGTAACACTTAATAATGGATGTTATGAATGGGTAACGAGAAGTATAAAACAATGGGGTGATAATTTATTCCCAGCTGAACCTAAAGTTAAACCTTGGAAGTATTTTAATGGGGGATTTCAAATAACAAGTAAAAAACATATTCCTTTTTATACTAAAGTCCAAGAATATTATACTTCAAATATTGATAAAATCAATCAATTAAATGAACAAATAAAAGCTGGAACAGACCAAACTATTATAAATTATTTAACACAGCAAAGTTCGATTAGTACAACATATATGTCTGAAGCTTATAATCTTCAAGATTTATTTAGAAAAAACCTTTTACATATACCAGGACATTCTTGGTTTCCAGATGAATTAAGATTTTTGGATGCAGCATGGGTTTATCATTTTAATGCAATACCACCAAATGACAGACACGTAAGTTATTGGATGGAGAGAACATATAAACAATTATATAATGTGTAGTATATTATTTTCAACTAAGTATAATACCAAAGTTAACATAAACGATGTAAATTATTACAATCAGTTTAGAGGTCCCGATAACACCAAAGCAATTTATGATGAAGATAATAAAATTCTTTTTATACACAATTTGTTAAGTATCACTGGTAATTTTACAGAGCAACCGTTTGTAAAAGATGATATTGTATGTTTATATAATGGTGAAATTTATAATTATAAAAATTTTGGTGACTATAATAGTGATGGGGAGTGTTTAATAGATTTGTATAAAACGTATGGTAATAATTTTACTAAGATGTTAGATGGTGAATTTGCAATAGTATTGTTGGATATTAAAAAAGATACATTATTAGTATCAAGTGATATTTTTAAAACCAAGCCATTATTTTATTGTGACTCTAATGGTATTGGTGTTTCGACATACAGTGAACCATTAAAAAGAATTGGCCACAAAAATATAATACCATTTCCAGCAAATACTACCAATGTGTATAAATTTTCAACATTGCAGTTAATTGATACATTTTCTGTATGTGAATTTGATTTAAATCAACATAAAAACACATTTAATGACTGGATTATTGCTTTTGAAAATTCTATTAAAAAGCGAACAAAAAATACTAACAAAAATATATTTTTAGGTTTAAGTAGTGGATATGACAGTGGTGCAATAGTATGCGAATTACTGAAACAAGATGTATGCTTTAGGGCATATTCAGTATTAGGTGCGGCACATGATGATACACCATCACTTAAACATAGACATAATTTAATCAATTCTAGTAATAATGGTACAGTAAAAACATTATATAGAAGTAGTGAAATTAGACAAAATCATAAAAAACTTTTAGAAAGTTGTACAGAACAATTCACTTGGACTATTGAATCTTCATCTACTAAAGATTCTTTAGGAAATAATTACAAGGAACGACATAAGTTATCTGAGGACAGGGGCTCTACTTGGTTATCTTTCATCTGTTCAGAGGCAATTCAATCAGATTTTAAAATTTATTTATCAGGCCAAGGTGCAGATGAGATATTTTCTGATTATGGATTTGGTGGTAAAAAGTTTGCTAATCACAGTAATTTTGGCGGTCTATTCCCATTAGATTTAAAATCTATATTCCCTTGGAATAGTTTTTATAAATCAAGTCAAGAATCTTATTTAGCAAAAGAAGAGTACACCTCTGGTATGTGGGGTATAGAGACAAGATACCCATTTTTAGATAAAAACGTAGTACAAGAATTTTTATGGTTAAGTTGTGATTTAAAAAATAAATATTATAAATCAGTTTTACATCATTATTTTATAAGTAACAATTTTCCATTTGACATTGGCAGAAAAGTAGGATTTTAATATGAAACTAGCATTTTTTACAGAGGGTGGGTATAATGGTAAAGTTCCAAGAAATCACCCAAATATGAGAACTGATTTAGCATGGGTATGCGTTCTTGGTGCAGACCATTATAATCTAAATCAATCACCAAATCAAAGATACGATTTAGGGATAATTATTACACCAAAAAACAACCCACAAGGTGTAAATATACAACACATTCGTCAATTTTGTGATAAAATTGGTGTAATGCAAGAAGGCCCGTTTTGGTATTTTCAAGACTATTCATTGGATAATCAAATACATTATTTTAACAATTTAGTATCAGCTGATATAATATTTGTACATAATGAAGAAGATAGAAAGTACTACAAAGGTCTAACTAATCATAAAGATGTTAGAATATTACCAACTTTAATGATTGAAGATGCAGTTGGTGAAATACACACTGATAATAGAAGTGGTATTATGATAGGTGGTAATATGGTCAGTTGGTATGGTGGGTTTGATTCATTTATGTTAGCAAGTTCAGTTACAGATGAAATATATTCACCAAAGATGGGCAGGGCAATTGATGGTGAAACTCAACTAGGTATAACACAATTACCTTACTTAAAATGGAAAGATTGGATTACAGAATTATCAAAACGAAAGTTGGGTATCCATATGATGAGAACACATGCTGCTGGCACATTTGCTATGAATTGTTCTTACTTGGGTATACCTTGTATCGGTTACAATGGATTGGATACACAACGAACTTTACATCCAAATTTATCGGTAGATGATGGTGATTTAGAAACGGCAAGAAAATTAGTAAAAAAACTATGGAAAGATTTGGATTTTTATAAAGAAAATTGTATATTAACTAAAATTACATACCAACAACACTATTCAGAAAAACTTTTTAAAAAAATATTTTATCATAAATTTGTATAATTTAAAAAAAAGTCGTATATTAAAAATAAAATAATTAAAACAGACGAAAATGAGTAAATTTGAACACATTAAAGACGAGTTTATTAAACAGGCCTTAAAAGAGTACAAACAACCCATTGATGACGCAAAACCAGATATGTTATCAGTTAGTAATTATAGGGTAGAAAAGCCTTGGGGGTATGAGTTATGGTTAGAGCTGAATGAATTCTATGCGTATAAACTTATACACATGAAAAAAGGAAATCGGTGTAGTCTACAATCACATGATTATAAAATTGAGGCAAACTATGTAATTGAGGGAGAGGCTGAAGTTCTTTTAGAAAACGATAAGGGTGTGATAGAATCTAAAATATATAAAGCAGGTTCTGGTTGGACTGTTCCTTTGAATCGGAAACATAGAGTTATAGCAAGAGAAAGTTATACAGCATTAGAAGTATCAACACCACATCTTAATGATGTAATAAGATATGAAGATGACACTAATAGAAAATCTGGTAAAATTGAACATGAACACAAATTATAAACTATGTATATTAGCCGCGGGTAAGGGGAGTAGAAATACATCAATTGATGGGTTACATAAAGCACTGTTACCAATTGAAAATAAAGCTACAATATCACATATCATAAAGAGTGTTCCAAATACGATTGAAATTGTAATCGCATTAGGATACCAATCAGAACAAGTGGAGTCATATGTTAGAACTGTTTTTCCAAAAAGAAATATTAAGTTTGTATATGTTGATAACTACGATGGTATTGGTTCAGGTCCTGGTTTAAGTTTATTAACTTGTAAAGAACATTTACAAACTCCGTTTATCTTTACATCTGTTGATACCATTGTTAAGGAAACTTTTGTATTTAATGAATTGGATGAAAATTGGCTGGGTGTATCGTATGTTGATATTGAGGATTCCTTAAACTATTGTTTAGTAAAGGGGAGTAAATATTTAGATAAATTATATTTTGGAACGGGAAATAGAGCATATGTTGGTATGGCGGGAATTTATGATTATATTTCTTTTTGGGAAAGTTTGGAAGTTCATAAAGTAATTAAAGACGAATACCAAGTTATACATGGGTTTGATGGGTTAGATAAAATCCGATTGGTAGATTTCACTTGGTATGATACGGGTAACAATGAATCATATAAAAACACAAGAAAACATTTTTCCAATGAGATAGTAGCTGTAAAAAACAAAGAATCCATATTCATTGATGAGGGTAAGGTTATAAAATACTTTACCGATATTGATAAAGTTAATATGCGGTTGGAAAGAACGAAACATCTAAATGGTTATTGTCCTAAAGTTACTAAATTAAATGATAATATGTATTCATATGATTATGTAACTGGTGACTTATTATCAAATGTCTTGGATGATAATATTTTAAAAGACATATTAAATTTTTATAAAAATAAATTTGCAACGGAAAGATTTGAAAAAAATGATGCATTTTTGAATAACTGTAAGGAGATATATTATATTAAAATATTTAATAGAATTAAATCATTTGCAAATACACCATTAGATGGAATAGAGTATATAAATGGAATTAAAGTACCAAGTATATTAGAATTATTGGGTCAAGTAAATTGGAAATCAATTTATGACAATGCAATACCATCACGATTTCATGGTGATTTCCAACCAGAAAATATAGTTTATACGGGTGAAGATTTTAAATTAATAGATTGGCGGGAGTCATTTGGTGACAGCTTAGAAATCGGAGATTTATACTATGATTTAGGAAAGTTGTATCATGCATTAGTGATTAATGGACAGATAGTACTTAAAAAAGGTTATAATTATTCAATAGAAAATAACAAAGCTTACATTGATTATAACACAAAGAGTAATTTACTTTTATTGTTAAATTATTTCAAAGAATTTTGCAAGGAAAACAATTTTAATTGGGATAATGTAGAAATATTGGGTATATTACAGTACATAGGAATCTGTACTTTATATAAAGATTTCCATGAAGGGGAGTATGGTGAATTTTTATTTTTATTAGGAAAATATTTGTTAACAAAACGATTAAATATATAAAATGGAAACATTAATAGAACAGTACAAACACGAATCTGACAACGCATTCAAATCCATATCAAATAAAGATATCAGTGATTTTGTAAATTTAATTATTAAAACCTATACAAATGAGGGCAAATTATTTGCTTGTGGCAATGGTGGTAATGTTGCATCCGTACAAAATTTAGTATTAGATTTAAATATGCACCCATTTGTATCAGAAGATAAATCTGCTAGAAAAGGTGGCCGAAATAAATTTCAAGCAATAAGTCTTTGTGATTCTGGAGCAACAATCACAGGTATTACTAATGATTTGGGGTTTGATAAAATATTTTCAGAACAACTAAAATATCAAGCATCAAATGGTGATGTTTTATTTGCAATGTCGGGTTCTGGTAATTCTAAAAATGTAATTGAAGCATTGAAGATTGCAAAAGAACGTGGAATGGTGTGTGTGGTCATGACACGAAATAAAAATACTAAATCGGATGAATATGCAGACATTATGTTGAGAATAGACAGTAATCCATCATCGTTTCCAGGACAAACTGGCGGAAATAATAACAATTTTCATTATGAGGATTGTATTTCAAAAATATCCCCAATTTGAAAAGAGGAGAAATCATAAAGATCACTAGATTCCGCAGTAAATGATGATGTGTTTTGATTTAAACCTGGATCCGATGTTATGTGGCAAACACCTGTATATATTAAATTAGGAT
>Ga0098037_1001261_pt1 | contig 11722 bp, 12 predicted proteins | sample 5_EtaG_FD_75050 | JGI IMG/M metagenome (GOLD analysis project Ga0098037, IMG submission 75050) | Marine viral communities from the Subarctic Pacific Ocean - 5_ETSP_OMZ_AT15132 metaG | ecosystem: Environmental > Aquatic > Marine > Oceanic | place: Pacific Ocean | collected 2015-01-08 | reverse complement strand
TTCTAAACGTTTTACTTCCTTTACCAACAGCTTTGTCAAAACTTTTTGTAAATGTCTCTCCCGTTTTATTTTGATATGTAATATCAGGCAATGGTCCAGGTTTCTTTTTTAATCTTGCTTGATTTATAATATCGTCAACTGTGTACTTTGCTTGTTCAAAGTATTCACTGCCTTTTGGAACAAACTGACCTTTCTCATTTTCAATTAGTTCTAAAGGTTTTTTTCTAGTTTTATCTGATCTTGCAAAAAATCTTCTAAATAAATTAATAGCGTTTGCATATGATTCATCTGTTGGATCAATGTCTTGAAACAATCTAGACAGCCCTGATTTAGGTCTTTCTAAAACTCTATATGTATTACCTATCCAACCAGTTACTTTGTTTTGCAGTAATTCTTTTAAATTTTTTTTACCTGCAGATATAGCCCCAGGTGTGTCTGCATTTCTTTCTAAAATACCAATTAAATTAGAGAACTCTCCTCTTGCAGCAGTGATGTTTGTAATAACGTTTTGATAATCGGCCTCTTTAATTCCTGCTTTTTTCATAAGAGAAACAAATTCATCTACCGCAGGACCATTAGCCGGTTTAGATAGATCTCCTTCAAACAATGTATTGTTTAATTTTTTATAAAACTCTGTTTGTGCCTCTTGTGGTTTATTAAAAACTTTTGATATTCTTGGTATGATTCCATCTGCTTCTTTTGTAATGTTGTAAACTAATTCTTTCGCTCTAACTCTATCTCTAGACTTTAATCCACCTTTTACAACTTCTGATTCAAATACTTCATCTGGTAACATCTGTGCAGGTCTAAAACTACCACCTACATATTTATCTATCCATCTTGTAATTGCACTGTTAGAATAAGCATCATCTCTGCCTCTTTTAGCAAGAGCTTTTATAGATTTACCTGCACCATAAACAAAAGGTGTAATTAATAAAGACTCAGAGCCAAACTTAACTCTGTTCATTAATTTTCTAGCAGCGTCCTCTCTGCCTTCTTTCTCATCTCTATCTAATTGTGTAGGACCACCTTGAAATATATCACCGAAAGAGCCTATCTCTTCTACATCTGCAACAAATGTTTCTCCTGCTGCACCACCAAAAACTCCAGCTTGAAACCTAGTCGTAGTGCCAGGATTTAATCCTAATCTTTTGTCTACTCTACTATTTAAAGATTTAGCTTTATTCAAACCTTTCATTACATTCTGTGATTTAAAGTTAGCATAAGTTCCAGCTCGTTTTGCTTTTAATGCTTTGTCAGCTAATTTGGTTGCTGTTTTAAAACCTACAGCTCCAGGTATACCAATAGAAACTAATGCTTCTGTAAGTTTACCCACAACTCTATCGTCTGCTATTTCTTCAAATGGATTTATTTTATCAAAAAATTTTTCTACATCACCAGCTACATTTGAATCTGCTCCAAGATCCACGAGCTCTGCACCAAGAGATACCACACCTTCAACTGTTTTGATTAAACCTGATACTATACCCGCACCTATTGATGTATACCAACTAGCGTCACTGTTTTTTTCTGGACCTTCGAGGGGAATGAATACCGCCATTTAGCCTCCTAAATGCCTTCATCAAAAGCAGTATTATCTTCAAGACTTTTCAATACTTTTTTTCTTCTATCTTCTTCTCTTTTCTTTAAAGCCTCGTCTGTTTTTCTAGCTATTTCCTTTTGATATTCAGTTTGTTCAAAACCTAATCCTTTTTCTTTTTTAGTAGGTTCTGGCATTGTAGTGCCTTCCATATCACCAATGTTTGCTATTGTTGTAGGAACTAGATCAACATTACCTTCGTTGTCAATTCTTTTTAATTGAAATAGTTGATTTGTGTTAAGATCAAAGAAAATTTTTCCTATTTTACCAGCATTGTTTTTTATAAATTTATTTTTAACATTTGATTTAGTTATATCTTGTTCTATAAAACCAGCAAATTGAGTAGCACCAAAGTTTTTAGGTATTTGTGGTTCAACCGTTGTTTTAAAGTTAGCATAGTTTTCTGCTTTTTCCATATTGTTATATTGGTCGATTCCAAATTTTAAATACGTGTCATAGTTTTTTATACCTGCAGCTATCTCAGCTCTTTCTTTTGCACCTTCCTGTTCTGTTTGTAATAATTCTCTTTTAAATTCTCTATCAGATTCAAGTTCAGCTTCTCTCATTTTTTTAGCTTGCATCACTGCAAAAGGATCTTTTGCTGCCTCTGCAGCTGTTGCAAAAATATTACCTCTTGGTGTGCCTGACGCTAAGTTTAAACCAAACTGAATTAAAAAATCATTTAAGGACGGTGAAAATAACACAGGGTCTCTTCTAGGTTGTACACCTCGTGGGTCTGATTCTGCATATCTATTACGCATACCATCCATGATGCCTGTGTTTTCTACATCACCACCCATTCTAAACATTGGTCTTTTTAATATTCTACTTCTCATTATATATTTTTAACCCTTACTGGTCCAAAAACGTTACCGTAAATACCAGCTAATGTTGAACCTACACCTAACGCTGATTGTAATGGAGTTGGGTTTGGAACGGAAGTAAACGTTTGTCTTCCAGGATAACCACTTATAAGTTGTGCAATACCAGATCCAAATGTTCCTAATCTTTCGTATGGTTCAAACGCAGCTAATCTATTTGCTTCTCTTTGTGCATCTAGTTCAGCTTGTGCCTGTGTTTGTTGGACAGCACCCAATGTCCCTAAAGTGCTAACATCCCTGCCTTGTAAGCCTTGAACTAATGAAGCTAGTCCTGTTTGAAACTCTCCACCCAGTAACTGATCACCAGCTAACGCTCTTTGATTTAATAAATCTTGTTGTCTTCTATTTGCAGCATCTGCAAAACCTTGTTGTAATAACCCTGCTTGTAACGCTGCTCTGTCTCTACCTGCTCCTGATCCAAACTCAGCTAGTTGAACACCTGATCTACCTGCACCAAGAACACCTAGCTCTGCCTGTCTTGATCTAATATTTTGTTCTTCTATTTGTTTTTGTCTATCAAACTCCGCTAATGTAGTGTCTATAACTTGTTGTTGGTAAGGCGACATAAAAGAAGAAATAGAACCTGCTCCCGTTCCTGCTCCAGTGCCCGTGAGCTGTTGTGCTTGTGCAATACCAGTTCCAAAATCTGTAGCTGCTTGTTGTGCTGATGTAAGAAAGGGTTGAAAAGAACCTATACCTTGTTGAGCTAAAGTAGCTGCTTGTGTTTGTAAAGGATCTTGTGCTGCAACTTGTGGTGCAATCTTAGATGTATCAATAGGTTGAGCTGTTAATGCTGTTAACTGCTTACCGTAATCTGTTGCTAGATCTTCTATAAACTGTGGAGGTAATACTCGTTGTTCTGTTATTGCCATTATTTTTCTCCGTAATCTTTTTCTATTATATTTTTAACTTTTTCAACGCCTGTTGCTACAATTCCAGCTCCTGCTGCACCAACACCAAGTGCTTTTAAACGTGTCTTTTTAATTTTTTCTTGTTTAGCGTCAAGAGCAGGATCGAACCTTTTAGATTTCGCTTTAAATTTTGATAATACTGCACCCATGCCTTTTGTGATTAATCCCATTATGCTACCTGGTTTTCCAATTGTTTCATTGTTTTATACATTAAATCTGCCCCTCTATCAACACTTCCTCCACCTGCTGCTCTTACCGCATCAGCTGTAAATACGAACTCATTCTTAGATAGTCTTGCAGGTACGTCATCTGCCTTTTCTGCTACTCCTAGTGGCACAAATCCACCACCTCTAAGATCCATTTCATTACCACCTAGATTCATAAGACCGCCTTCCGCAGCCTCAGCCACTTTTCTCTTTTTAACTTCTTTACCTTTAAATTCTGGCATTTTTCTTAATTTTGATTTTGTTTCACGAGGTCCTATTTTATCTAAATCTATATTGTCCGGAAACATTTCTTGTGGTGTTACTGCATCTTTTGAGCCATCTTCATATCCTAATCTCATTAAACCACCCTCAGCTTTTGCTGCTTCTGTGGGTATTAAGAATGGATACTTAGATCTTAATCCTGATAAATCACCAGAGGCATAAGCTGCTTGAACTTCTTTTCTAATTTTTTCTACATCAATACCTGTATTGTCAGATATTCTGCTTGATAAACTATCTATTTGTTCTTCTTGTTTAGGTGTTAGTGCTCCTGCTAGTGCAGATGTTCCAACTATTGCTGCCATAGCTCCTTTAGGAGATTTTAAAAAATTAAGTAGACCACCTTTCGTTGCACCACCAGTTACAGCGTCAGGTGCATTAAATGGCACTCCAAACAATAAATTTTTTCCCGCAGTGTACCCTGGAATATTACCTAATGAAAAACCTCCAGGTAATCTTCCAAAACCGCCACCACCGTAATATAAAGCTGCTCCTGCTAACGCAGCTTTACCTACATCGCTTTTTAAAACTTTCTTAATTGGTTTTGTAATACTTTTAACTAAACTACCGAGACCGTATGCTTGTCTAATTGGTCCACCGTCTGCTTTTTCTGGGATGTTGAATCTATCTCTTAAATTTTGCACGTTAGACTTTTTAGCTCTTAAAGCATCTCTAGCTATGCCACCTAAAGATCCTGTATCAAATACTGCATCAGCAATACTATCGACACTTGTTTGAGAGCTATTTACATTTTTATTTTTTTCATCTTCATCCAGTGCATCTAAAAAAGCTTCGAGTTCTGCAGCCTCTTTTGCTTTTTGAGCAAATGATATTTCAGGGGTTGGACGACCACCTGGACCAAAACCAGTTACGTTAGTTGTTATCCCACCTCCAAATGTTGTTGGTGGCCCTTCATTATCTCCCCCAGGAGAACCTCCATATGTTTCCGCGGTCTGAGTGCCTTGACCACCTAATTCTGGTGAGCCTTCAAAACCTGTTCTACCACCCTCAGCAAAAAATTTAGCTACGCCTTCATTACCCAAAGCTATAAATTTATCAAAACTTAATGTGCCACCAGATTTTTTATATTTATCGTAAGCTTGTCTAGCTTCTTTCATAGCTGTCTCTGTGCCTGTTATACCACCGTTAGATAATCTAAATCTTTCAGGTAACGTAAATCTTTGTACAAACTCTTGTATATCACTTTGTTGTGGTTCTATGTCTGATGGTAGCTTTGGTGTCATAGGCTGAACTATTCTATTTCTAAATCTATTTGTTTCATCCTCATCGCCTGTGCCAAATCTATCTACACCACGAACAAAAGTTTGACCCGTGTCTGGAAAAATATTTCTTAGTATATCTATTGTTGCATTAATCCTTGGTTGCTTTGTAATTAGGCCAAGACCTTTTGTTAAATTTGATTTAATAAACTCCGCTGCATCAGATCCACGAGTAAAACCAACTGTTTTAGGTGCAGTGACTATATCTTGAAACCTTTGGTCAAAGACCATTTCATTGTCTCCTCCCGTAGATGCAGGAGATTCTCCACCAGATAAAGTGCCGTAAGAGTCATCTCTTGCAGCTAAATCACCCGATTGAAAAGGTTTTCTAGGATTAGGTGCTCCACCTTCCGCTAATAATTGTCTTGCTATTTGTGATCTAGTTATTGCCATTTTACTACACTACTTTGTTTTAGGGAACAAATCAAGCGAAGGCATAATTACTTTAACATCCCTTCTAATCTCAGATTCTGGTATGCCTTTAGCCTTCCACTCTTCGTCTGTATTGTATTTTTCGCCTGTTTTCAAGTTAGATATCGTCGTTATGATCTTTTCTGGTTTTATTGTTTGCATTATGATGTTACCTCTCTCGGCTGTATTTCTAGTATTGAAGCTATGACGTGCAGCTCGTTCGCGTCAGAGGCTTGAACTTTTAATATCTCATTCTCTTGAACAACAAGGGGCTGAGTTAAAAGCTCTGTTGTAGTGTTTGAAGATATAGCTTTAGTCTTAAATAAACTAAATATATTACTAGAAGCATCAACCAAAGTTATGGTTATGTTAGCTCCTGATCCGGCATCTTCAGACACTAGAATTGATTTGACTACAGCTGTGGTAGCTGCTGGAACCGTGTACAGAGTTGTAAGATCTGTTGTGGTTAAATCTACTTTTTTATTTATAAAACTGTTAGCCATTATTGTAAAAAGAAGTTAAACGCTTCCACCTCATTTTTAAGTTCTTCTTGAAACGTTGTATTTAGTTTCTGAATCACGGCATCAAGATCTCTAACCTGTGAGTCAGCTACGGCTTGTTTATATTCTTTACTAGCTCTTGTTAATACTTGTACTATTTTTGCCATTATCTTCTACCATCCGCTTGCACATCTAATTTAAAAGTGCCTAGCTTCCAAGTTTGACCAGACCCCGTATTTTCTACTTTTAAAGCTATAGCCCTAGCTCTAGCTCTTGTATCTACTTTACTAGTAGAAGAGGTAACAGTGAATGGACCCAGTGCTGAACTAGCTGCTGCATCATTAGAAAAATTTCTTAAATTTAAAGTTACTCTTGCATCTCCAGTTTGAGATAAAAAGTCTGGTATAAATCTTCTAATCTTCATAATAAATTCACCATCTCCTCTTAGATCTGGCACTGAAGATGTCGTTCCTCTCAAAGTTCTTTGTGTGATATCAAAATCTCCAGATGTTATAGAGGATGTTACAGCTGTAGTTGTAGAGTCTTTAACTTGATCAGTTCCTGTTTCGTGTTCGTAATATGTTGTTCTACCTTCTGTATTACCAACAACATCAAAAGAAGTATCAGTATCAGCGTCATATTCTAAAGCGTGGGGTTTACCAAATACTGCAGAGTCTTTCCACATTGTTCTAGCTAATGTGCCCACAGTCCAAACTGGTCTTTGTGGAGATGAATCAAAATAGTTATATGTAACAACTCTATTGATAACTGCTGAGTTAGTGGTTGGATAAAACCAAGATATTTCACCAAACAAATTATTTAAACCTGCAGATATCATTTGATTACCTGACGCTAAATTAATATCATCGTATACGTGATCCTCTACTAAACAAGGTAATGATTCTAAATTACCAGCGTATTTAAAAAATCCATTTTCAGATAACCAGTATGCTGCACCATCTACTTCAACAACTGCATTCTGTCCAGCTAATCCACAGTTAGTCCCCGCTTGTTCAAAAGCAAATGTAAATGGTTGACCTACAAAACGCATTAAAAACAAAGATGTGTCTGTATATACATAGATTGCATTTCTACCTCTAATCGCTCCCATGATCCGTGATCCGTCGGCCAGTCTCTGTGTACCAGCGTCATTGGTTGCTGTAGGTGTGTAAGTGTTAATATCTTCAATAGCAGAGAATCTTATAAACATATCATCTTGTGTATCAATATCACCTATCGTGGTTTCTGTGCCAAAGAACACTAAGTGTCTATCTGGTGTAGATACAAGCATGTGTCTTGATGCAGTTGGTGCACCTGTAATAATAGCCGCTCTAGTTGTAGTCGCATTCGACAAAGATGAGTCCCAAGAAAAACACGCGTTGTTGTGAATTAAACAAATAGCCTTGTCACCTAAATTATCTAATGACCACATACCAGGTTCTAATACTAAGTCTCCAGATGCTGCCTCACCCCAAGCAACGAAATCAGTTGTGTTAGTTATGGTAGCACCGTCACTGTGAGATGCAGCCGTAGTATTTCTTACACCTCTCGTTACACCTGTTAAAGTGTTTGTGGACACACCAGTGTAAGATATTTCTTCTGTTCCTATCTTTATGAAATTAGTTCCTGTGCTTGGAAATAAACTAGCATCAGTTAATACGATTGTAGTCGTAGAGTCATTTATAGCCCCGTTTAGCGTTGTTGTGGTAGCTCCGGCTACTTCACCACCCCAAGAGCCTAGACCCCACCCAAAACCTCTCTCTTGGACAGCAGAGCCTACAGGATAGTAGTGTTGTACTCTTATACCACCAGATGTAGTGGCTCCTGAACCTGTTTCGTTTGAAGGCATCGTTATAGTCAAAGTTGTGGTTGACGGCGTTGTAGTCACCATAAATTTCTTGTCATCAAAATCCGAAGCACCAAAGTCAGAATCTGTAATTGTAGAAAAATTATCTAATAATATAATATCTCCAGGATTAATACCGTGACTTGTTGAAAAAGTTAGTGTAACCGCTGCTGATCCATTAGTCGTGCTAAAAGCACTTGTAAGTGTTGTTGTAGATTTAATGGGATGTATGTCATAAAATACACCTCCAGAAAAAGCGTACAAAATTCTGTTAGTTCCTATAATAGCATACTTTCTACCCAGACTATTTACAAAGTGGTGTAAACCTCTACCTGCTCCAGTTAAATGATTTGTTCCTAATTGATTCCAACCACCTATTTTTTCAGGACTACCATATCTAAAACGGACATTATCACAATCTATCCACTGCCCTTCAGCAGTAGTAGCTGTAATTTGTTTGTTGATTCCAGGTGCAAATCCTATTTTTTGTAGCATGGACTTATTATACCGTTTTTTAGCCTAAAATCTATATCACTTTTTAAACCAAGAGGGTAGTCCTAAATGTTCACGAGTATCGTATATATTTTTGTTGCTATCTTTAGATTTTTCATCGTTGTAGTGCAAAAACACCTGAGCACAGTTATCACCTTGAAACTCTTCTCTCCAGTGTTCTAATTCTATGCCTCTATAGACAAGCATATCTCCAGGTTTTAAATTAATTCTAACATCTTTGTTTTTAGCTCTAAGATGTATAGGCCACATATCACCACCTAAATTTAAAGTTGTAGATATTTCACAGCTAAATCTATCTTTATGTTTTTTTAATACATCTCCAGCTTTGTATATTCTAGCGTAAGAATACGTAGGATTTAGTTTTAATTTTGTGTGTTTTTCCATAACACCTTGAACCATTAGCAATAAAGTTTCCATGGCCACATCCGCATAATGAGAGTATGTGTTTGGAACTTGTGGGTCTTTCCATGTGCCCCACTCATCTGAAAACTGTGATATGTATCTAGAATTAAACAATGTTCTAGCTACCTGTCTTTTCATTAAAAAATAATTATAAACAAACTCTGCAACTTTCTTTGGTATTGCCTCTTTTATTACTATGTATTTATCTTTTTCAAAACTCATATATCTCCTTTATTTAAATGGTGCACCTAGACTCCATATTACTAAACTGTATCTAGTGCCTTCTGTTACTGGTTTTACTCTATGCCAAACAAAACTTGGAAAAACAACTAAAGATCCTTTGGGTAATATTTCTTTACAAGTTACCACGTTAGGTCCTTTATTTGGATCTTTATTTCTTAGGTCAAACTCTAGCTCTCCACCTTTATACTCATTAGGGTCTGTTAAAGAAACAGTCACAGATAGTTTTCTTATCTTACCTTTTTGAGGGCCTTGTTCGTATGGTTTATCCCAACTATCACAATGCCAATCATAGTGCTGATTCTTTCTATAAATTGTAAATTGACAAGCCTCTGAAAAATCCCAATCAAAATTCCAACCAGCTCCTTTGTTTGCCATTATAATATACGGTTGTATTTCTTTATATATCCACTGATCACTCATCCAAACGACCTTTGAGTCTCTTGTTTTCTTAAGATCATCAATTTGTTCTTTTGGTAAAGGATCTGTATTTACATTTCTATCTACACCATAGCCACCTATAACAGCTAATTCTTCTCTCTTTTTTTCTGATTTACCGTACTCAATAATCATATCACATATTCTTGGTGGTATTGCTGATTTAAAATAGTAGAAGTGATTAAATATATTCATAGTTTATGGTTATAATTGTATTAAATTTTATGGATTTATTTTCAGATATAAAATATTTAAGGTCAGACGGAAACATATAGAAATGATTGTTCTCTAATGTCATATGCCAAGTATTTCCTTTTCTTTTGTTGTTGTCATATTCGATTACAAGATCACAAGAGTCTTTAGCTACATCAACCACATAGATTAAAGTGTAGTCAGGAGAGTTTCTTAGATCTAAATCTTTCACATGATTTCTTAAAAAGGACTGCTCTCCAGGTCTAAATATGTTTGCATGCTGTGATCTCTCTACTAAAGTTAAATTATATTTTACTCTAATGTGATCCCTAAGATAGTCTCTTAACCAAATTAAAGGTTGATTAGAAATTAGTTTATAGTCTTTATGTGCATAATCTTTTGGATTATCGCTAATAGTCATCTCTTCAAGAAAAGAATAAAACACATTATGCTTTAAAGATTTTCTATTTATTTCAAAACCTTTCGGCATTGAAACATCACCATAATATAAGGACTTCTCAGCTAGAACTTTCTTCTTCATACCACCTTTTTATAAGGATTTTATTTAAAAGTCAATTTACGCGTTTTTATTGACTAATACCCAGCCTGTGGAATTATCAGATTGATAATCTGACTCGTTCCATTGATACTCCCACCAATGAGTACTTTCGTTTTGTGTTACTTGTTCAGACGTTAAATCTGGTGCAGAACCTATAGGCGATTCCCAACTAGCTGTTGAAAAATTTTTTACCCAAGATGCATATGGTTTTTCATACCAAAAAATTTGATTATCTTCATCCCATTGATCTCCTATACCTGCATAGTTTCCTCTAAATGGAGTGCCACCTAACTTATGTTGGTTATTGTATGTGTTGTATGATGTTTGTCTCCAGTAAGGCCAGTTATGTATTTTTTGTAAAAACTGTCTACCAGTTTCTTCATCTTCAACTCCGTCTTTTTGACAATCAGAGTCAGCAACCACGTGTACGTTTAGTACGATATTGTTTTCATCAAGTTTTGCAAAGTGTGCCATAATTTAATCCTACGCGTCTTGGAATCTGTATCTTAATATTACAATACCAGATCCTCCAGGTCCACCAGTACCGAAGTTTCCTCCGCCACCGCCACCTGTGTTAGCAGTTCCAGCACCAGCTCCGCCGCTTCCGCCGCCGCCAGTTCCACCAGAACCATTACTTCCAGCTTGTGGGTGTTTTGTTCCACCACCGCCACCACCAAAAAATCTTGTTGAACCAACTGGTCCAGGTGTTCCAAATTGTGGTGCTGATGGTCCTATAAATCCATCTGCAATAAAAGATCCTGATCCTCCAGGTCCTCCAGACCCAGGTGATCCAGGTGCAGTTCCGCCTGGAGTTCCGTTAGCTCCAGAACCTCCGCCGCCACCGCCACCATTATTAGTTGCTCCAGCTCCACCGCCACCGTTACCACCATTATTACCTTGTGGGGGAGAAACAGGAGGAGTGTTACCACTTCCACCTGTGTGTGATCCGTCTTCTCCAGACGCACCGCCACCGCTACCACCATCACCTCCAACTCCTGGAGATGTTCCTGCTCCAGCGTTTCCGCCGCCTGCAGATGTAATTGTATCAAAAACTGAATTTGAACCTGATCTTGGTGCTGAAGTTGGTCCACCGCCACCAACTGTAATTGGAATATCACCAGCAGATATAACAACTCCAGTGGGATTAGATACAGGACTCATAGTAGGTCCAGGTTGAGCGTATTCATTTGATAATCTAAAACCACCAGCTCCACCTCCTCCAGATCCTGCTCCACCGCCACCAGCAACTACAAAATAATCAACTGTTGCTTTTGGTCCACCACCTGCCGTAACTGCAAAAGTGGCATCACTTGTGAAAACGTGAATTTTAAAATCACCATCAGTTGTGATTGTTCCACCAGTAGCTGTAATGTATTCATCAACAGCTCCACCAGAACCAAAACCTAAAATTTGAAATCCAAAAGATCTTGTAGGTATGTGTGTGACATTACCTTTATTATTTTT
>Ga0098037_1001258_pt1 | contig 11735 bp, 12 predicted proteins | sample 5_EtaG_FD_75050 | JGI IMG/M metagenome (GOLD analysis project Ga0098037, IMG submission 75050) | Marine viral communities from the Subarctic Pacific Ocean - 5_ETSP_OMZ_AT15132 metaG | ecosystem: Environmental > Aquatic > Marine > Oceanic | place: Pacific Ocean | collected 2015-01-08 | reverse complement strand
CGTTCCAGCTAAATCACTCTATAAGCAGACTTTCAAGTCTCCTATTGAGTTTAATAAGTATAAGAACGACCATGAGAAGACCTACATGTTTAGGCTCTTCAAGTGGCGTTTGGTGGTCTCTGTAAATAGGCTAATAGAATTAGCAGATGCAGGACTATATGAGCTGGACACAGAAGTGCAGGATACTGGTACTGAAGCCAATAAAATTACAACTTTAAAGAAGTAATTACGCTAGTTATTTTAGTAGACTAGCGTAGTTATTTTTGATAGGAATTATTAATGCCAGTGATTAAACTCAAAAATAATGGGTATGCTTCTTTTGGTGGTAGAAGCTTGATAACAACAACACCTTTTAATTCTTGCCTAACAAACAATAAAACAAACAAGGAGCAAATGATGGCTAACTTCGGTGAAGTGATGTCAAAGTTTTATAAGTTGGGTAGAAACAAGGGAATGGACAATGGTTTGTACCTACATACTTTGATGTTATTCCATTCGATGTGTCACCTTAAAGAGGGAGAAATGTCGGTGGAGAACGCAAACAAAAAGTTCGCAGATTTATATGGAACTTTTTTAAACTCTGCATCAATGAGTAGAAATTGTGCAGTGTTAGTAAAACTAGGCTTAATTAAACTTTCAGAAAGTGTGCAAGACAGAAGACAAAAAGATGTCATGCTTACTACTGTAGGTCATAAGTATAGAAGCCTATTCAATAACCATAAAATAAAGGAGGCTATATAATATGGGTATAAGTAAGACGAGTAATGGCAAGTTCAGAGTATTCGTATCAGTAAAAGGTAGAGGAAGAAAAACTGCTACTTGTGATACGAGTGACGAAGCTCTTGCTAAAGAAGAACAGCTTCGTAAAGCTTTAATTGATGGTAAGAATGTACCAGCAGGAAGAGCAAAAACTGAAGCGACATTAGAGCAAGCTTGTGAAGCTTGTTATAATGACCCAGAAACAGGGTGGAAGGATACTGAACATGGTAAAAAACAAAAATACTATTTCAGTAAGTTCTATTCTTTTTGGGGTAAAGATAAGTTGTTAAGAGAAATAGATAAAACTGAATGGTATAAATTTACTGCGCAGTTCTCTGAAACAGCTACAAATAATAGAAGGGCTTGTTGCATCAACAAAGTATTTAGACATGCTTTGGAACAAGGTACTATAACAGCAGACAAATTGTTAAAGATACCTAGAAAAAAAGAGAAGCTAACAAGGCTTGCTATTTATACATACGAGCAAGAAGAAGCTATCTATGAACAATGTAAAACATTTGGTTTCCACGACCTGGAGGACTTTATAAAAGTTCTTATTGATACAGGTTGTCGAGCAGAAGAAGCGATTAAGTTTGCGCCAAAGGATTTGCAAAAGTCTAAAGATGGTTGGACAGCTCATGTGTATAGACCGAAGACAGACACTCATACTTCAATTGGTCTAGCTACTAGAACAAAAGAAATATTAATGAGAAGGTCTAATATGAAAACATTCTTTGAGACCAGCTACAGGCAAATTACCTACAAGTGGCAGATGGTAAGACAAGCGCTTGGTCAAGCTGATAACAAAGACTTTGTATTCCATACATGCAGACATACTTGTGCTTCAAGGCTAGCAGAAGCAGGAGCTACATTTATGGAAGTTTGTGATTGGATGGGTTGGAGTTTCAATTCACCTGTTGCAAGAAGATACATTCACTTCTTTCCTAAAGGTAAGATTAAGATGGCGAAGAAGTTGGATAACCTACGAGACGAATTAAAAGTTGTCTCTGGTGGTAAAAGCTAGTAAAAATAATGTGCATTTATAGTGCACTGTTGTGCACTAAATGCAAAGCTTGAAGGAGGCGTAAGTGGATAAGTTAAGTAAACCAACACAAAACGATTTGTCGGTAGACTTAAAAACTACGAACACAATTTACGCCTCCGAGTTATCTACACTGGCGTAGTAGAATACCTTATAAATCAAGCGAACTAATCAGTTGCATACTAAATATGTGATTGCTACGCTGTCGTAGTAGATGTGCACTCCAATGCACACAATCTACGAACAAAATATAAACACTAATGAGGTAATTATGGAAATAGACGCTAAAATATTAGAGAAATTTAACATTCTAAAAAAGAACGAGAATGTGCCTTCAACTCTACACGAAAAAATAGAGGCAGAAAAACAGCTAGAATTGGCGATGATTAAAAGTGGAATTAAAAGGTTCCATAAAACAATCAATAAAGCTAGGGCAAAAGTAAAAGAAAAAGATGGCAAGCAAAGAGAGACCACTGAAAGTACAACAGTATATGGTCAAGTCTTAATTCAAAGTGGCCTGGAGCCAATGAATAAAGCTATCAATAAATACTTTATCGAAGCATTTGATGGCCATGCTAAACGCTATGCAACTGAAGCTACACTGTTAGCTAAATGTTTACCTATTAAGGAAGTCCAAAATGATAATGATGAACGATGGGCTAGTTTAAGTTTCATATCTTTGAAGGCAGTATTAGATAGTATTACTGTCTCTTCTACACAAACAAAAGCTGTGCTTAAAATAGCTGGAGCTGTAGAGGATGAAGCTAGATTATTATACTTTAGGGAAAGTGATAATAAGACTTATAGCCAAACTAAAGAATGGCTTAAAACTAAAAACAACTACAGGCATAAAAGGAAGGTATTCCAATATGCTATGAATAAACACCAACTTGAGTATGCAGGTTGGTCTAAAGAAGAGAAGGTAAAACTCGGTAAATTACTTCTTGAATTATTAGCCAGTACAACTGGGTTTGTTAAACTCACCAGAACATACACTCTCAAAAACAAATCAATTGTTTATGTCCAGGCCACCGACAAGACTATGGAATGGATAGAACAGAAGAAAATCCACGCTGAAATACTTAAACCTTTTAGAGAACCTATGCTGGTAAAACCTAAAACCTGGGATGAAAACCCATATTCTGGTGGTTATTACATCAAGGATTTAAGGCCAAAGGAATTAAGTGCCACTGTAGGAGAACTCCACAATCAAAATCAACAATCTAACAACGAGGTAAAAGATGCACTATAATATGATTAAGAGAGGAACTAGGACTTACCTAGAAGAAATGGCTAACAAAGCCCACGAAATGCCAGAGGTTTATAAATGTATAAACACTCTGCAACAAACACCTTTTATAATTAATACTCCAGTATACCAGGTGATGAAAACGATACAGGACAAGGGATTGTCTGTAGCTGGTTTACCACAAGGTAAACTTCCACTTCCACCTAAACCACACGATATTGCTACTAATGAAGAAGCAAGGAAAGCCTACAGCAGGAAGGCTTTAGCTGTTCATAATTACAATGCAACAATAGATAGTAAGGCTTTACTTACAGAAAAAATATTTACTGTTGCAGATACTTATGAAGCATTTGCTGAATTTTATTTTCCACTTCAATATGATTGGAGAGGTAGAATTTATTGTGTACCAGAAGGACTTAACTATCAGCAGAATGATTTAGCTAAAGGATTATTATTATTTAGAAATGGTAAACCTTTAGGCCATCAAGAAAGTGTAAACAGATTGATGGTACATGGAGCTAATATGTATGGTCACGATAAAGATACATTAATGAACAGAATAAAATGGGTTAAAGATAATGAAAAATTTATTTGTCAATCTGCTGAAGACCCACACAATCATTATGAGTTTTGGGCTGAAGCTTCTGAACCAGTACAATTCTTATCATTCTGTTTTGAATGGAATAACTTTGTAAAATCTGGAAAGAGTTTAAACTTTGTGACAAATGTAATTTGTTATTCTGATTGTACTAATTCTGGATTACAAATATTTTCAGCATTATTAAAAGATGATGCTGGTGGTAGAGCAGTTAATCTAGTTCCATCTGCTAGTGTTCAAGATGTATATGGTGAAGTTGCAAAAGCAACATTAGAATTATTACATCAAGAACCAGATAGTCAGTTAAAAGATATATGGTTGAAGTATGGAATAGACAGGAAGACTACAAAGAAAGTCACAATGTGTATTGTATATGGATTAACTCAATTCTCTTGTAGAAGATATATCCAAGAACATTTGGAGGAAATGGATGAAGATGGAACAAAAGATAATCCTTTTTCAACAGACAGAAATCCAATACCAGGACAACCTAATATGTTTAAAGGTTCTGCGTATCTATCTAAATTAGTTTGGAAAGCTTTAGATAAAGTTATTGTATCTGCTAAAGAAGCGATGAAGTGGTTGCAACAAACTTCTAAATTAGTTTCAGAAAATGGATTGCCAGTTGTATGGACTACACCTACAGGGTTTATAATCCAGATGGTATGTCCAATATTAGAAACTAAAAGAATAAATACTTATATGGGTGAAAAAATATTCAGACCAAAATCTGGAACCTATACACCAGATATAAGAAAAAAATCTATAGCAATTGAAACTAATAAAATAAACAAAGGTAAAGTAGCTAACTCTATAGCTCCTTGTTTTGTTCATGGATTAGATGGCGCTGTGCTACAGAGAGCAGTGTGTAAAGCTAATGACTATGGTGTCAAAGACTTTGCATGTGTTCACGATAGCTTTGGTGTATTAGCTACAGATGTAAACCTAATGAACCAAGCAGTGAGAGAAGCTTTTGTCAGTATTTTTGATGGAAAAAATTTACTTGAAGAATTTAAGCAAGAGATAATCCCACAAGTTCACAAAGACAGTAGACATAAAGTTAAGGAAGCTCCAGCACAAGGAAGCCTGGAGTTGAAGAATGTATTAGGTAGTTATTATTTTTGTAGCTAATTAACTACGCTAGCGTTTTTAACAAGACACTATAGATGAATAGAAACTTCATCTTATTGGGTAGCCGAAAACAGTTATATGTTGTGTGCGAATTTAACTGGCTACCCAATTATTAAATCAATCAAACATACCTAGGAGGGTATTTATGCAAAAAGCAAAAACCTATACCTCTCCTTTTGGCAAAGCCATATATCCACATTTATCAAAATGCGATGTTAGGTTCAAAGCTGAAGGTGAGTATAAAGTAGACCTTGAACTCAATGAAGTACAAGCAAATGACATTCTAAAATTATTAAAAGAATATCAACACAAAGCTATTTCAGAGGCCAAGGATAAAACAGGTAAGAAGCAAATCAAAGAAGCTTCATTACCTTACAAACAAGAAGATGATAAATACATCTTCAAATTCAAAATGAAAGCCAGTGGTACAAATGGTAAAACTGGTGACACATTCAAACAAAGGCCAGCATTATTCGATAATGAATTAAAACCTATTAGTCCAGATATAAGTATTTGGGGTGGTTCAATTCTTCGAGTAAGCTTTCAACCATACCCATGGTACACGCCAGCGCTTGGTGCAGGAGTTTCATTAAGACTTAAATCAGTACAAGTAAAAGATTTAGTTGAAGGTGGAGGTCAGTCTGCTGAAGCAAATGGTTTCGATAAAGTCCATGGAGACAGCTCAACAAAAAACACAGGGTCGGAAGACAATGAAGAAGTTTCGAAAGAAGTTTCCAGCGCAACCGACTTCTAAATTTAAGTCAAAGCTTGAGGAAGATTTTAGTGATTATCTTATTCTGAAAAAAATAAAATTCGGATATGAAGATTACAAAGTATCTTACCTCAAGCCAGAAAAACCATCCAAATATACACCAGATTTTAACTGTCCAGCAGTAGATACATATAAAATTATTTTTGAAACTAAAGGACAGTTCTTAACTTCCGACAGGAAGAAACATTTATTAATTAAACAACAACATCCAGATTTAGATATTAGATTTGTATTCTCAAATTCTAAAACAAAAATCGGAAAAAAATCTAAAACAACTTATGGCAAATGGTGTGAACTAAAAGGGTTCAAATACCATTGTGTCTATTCAACAAAGAAACTTTTACCAGATGAGTGGGTCAAAGAAGTTTTAAATCAACAGGAAAAATTATGAGTAGAAAAACAACAGACTATTTTATTATACATTGTACTGCCACTAAACCTTCAATGGATATTGGCTTTGAAGAAATAAATAGATGGCATCGTGAAAGAGGATTTTTGTCTTGTGGTTATCATTTTATAATTAGAAGAAATGGTGTCATTGAAGATGGAAGAACTACAGATGCAGTTGGTGCGCACTGTCGTGGAAAAAATCATAACAGTATAGGAATTGCTATGGTTGGTGGTGTCACTCAAGATGACCACACTGTTGCAGAAGATAACTTTCAACCAGCTCAATGGGAAAGTTTAAAAAAGTTATGTGATGAATTACATAACACATATCCTAAAGCAGAAGTAAAAGGTCACTATCATTTTTCAGATAAATTCTGTCCTTCATTCGATGTGGATGAATGGGCTAAAGCAGATTTACTTTGGGTAGAAGGAGACCTATTGCCTGGTGATGAAGGTTATGAAGAGCCAGGAGAATAATTCAGATTTTGTAAGACACGAACCTTGTCCAGAATGTAATTCAAGAGATAACCTAGCAAGGTACTCCGATGGACATGCTTACTGTTTCGGTTGTGAGTACAGAGAACCTGCAACTGGAGAAGTAAATAGTTTCACAAACACAAAAGAAAATTCAGATATGATTACAGGACAAGTAGAGGCGTTATCAAAAAGACAAATAGATTTTGATACTTGTAAATTTTTTAATTACCAAATAGGTGAATATAAAAATCAACCAGTACAGATAGCTCCTTATTATAATTCACAATACCAAGTAGTTGCTCAACACATTCGTTTTCCTAATAAAGATTTTATTTGGTTAGGCGATATGGATGAAGTTAATTTATTTGGTCAGCACAAATGGAAACCAGGTGGTAAGATGATTACCATTACTGAAGGTGAAGTTGATGCTATGTCAGTTTCAAAAGTACAAGGGAATAAATGGCCTGTTGTATCAGTTCCATCTGGAGCAAAGTCTGCAAAGAAATATCTTAAAAAGAATTTAGAATATTTAGAAAGTTTTGAGAATGTTATTTTAATGTTCGATAATGATGATGCAGGTAATCAAGCATCAATCGAATGTGCTCAATTGTTTACTCCAAAAAAAGCTCTTATCTCCAAGTTGCCTATGAAGGATGCCAACGAAATGTTGGTGTCCAACAGAGGTAAAGATATTATTCATCACATTTGGAACGCAAGACCTTACACACCAGAAGGTATTATTGCTGGAGCAGATACTTGGGATTTAGTTATTCAAGATGATAGTAAAGAATGTACTCCTTACTTATGGTCTGGACTAAATAAGAAAACAAAAGGTATTCGTAAAGGTGAAATAGTTTTATTTACAGCAGGTAGTGGAACTGGAAAGAGCCAGGTCTGTAGAGAAATTGCATTTGATTTAATTAATAAAAATAAAAATGTTGGCTACATAGCTTTAGAAGAAAGTGTAGCTAGAACTGTAAGAGGTTTAATGAGTATTGATTTAAACCAAAAGATACATGAAGAAGATATTAGAAGAAATGTAGATGAAGAAACTTTAAAAAGTTCCTGGAATAAAATTCAAGGTAAAACATATTTTCACAAACATTTTGGTTCAACAGATAGTGAGAACCTAATGTCTAAAATTAGATATTTAGTTAGAGGATGTGATTGTGATTATATTGTATTAGACCATATCAATATGGTTGTCTCTGGTATTGAAGGAGACGAAAGAAAATTAATAGATTATACGATGACCAGGCTACGAAGTTTAGTAGAAGAATTAAACTTTGGATTAATACTGGTATGTCACTTAAGAAGAATACAAGATAAGAATGGCCACGAAGAAGGAGCAATAACTTCTTTAAGTCATTTAAGAGGAAGCCATGGATTGGCACAGCTCACTGATATTTGTTGTGGACTAGAGAGGTCACAGCAGAATGAGGAGACTAAAGATATTCTTACAATAAGAGTTTTAAAAAATAGATACACAGGAGATACAGGTGTCGCTTGCTCGCTTCATTACAATAGACAAACTGGAAGATTATCTGAAGGTGATTTTACAGATGTCCAAGAATGAGAAACATCTTGATGATGTCCTTCGTGAATACATAGAACAAGATGAAGACTTCGAACATTTAGATGACGATGATAAAATCTATATGTATTCAACTCTTAAAAAGATTTTGAAACTAATGAATATAGTTTTGAAATATCCGAATGTATGTCCAATACTTTTTGTTCATACACCAAAGACTAAACAAATTTTGGAAGACGCATTTTTTCATGTGGCTCCCATTTTACCAACAATACTTAATATAAAAATAATTGTGATGCACTAATATGAGATTAATATTTGATATAGAAACAAATGGTTTCTTATCAGAAGCAACTAAAATTCATTCAATTGTTATTAAGGACATAGATACCAAACAAATGTATTCCTATCATGGAGACAAAATTGGTAGAGGTCTATATCTTTTAAGTGGTGCTAGCTTGTTAGTTGGCCACAACATTTTAAAATTTGATATACCTGTCATTAATAAATTATATCCAGAATATAAAATTGAAGGCGATGTATTTGATACATTGTTAGTTAGCAGACTGATATGGACTAATAGAAAAGAACTAGACTTTCAAATGAAAGAACTGCCATTAAAATTAGCAGGAAGACATTCATTAGAAAGCTGGGGTTATCGGTTAGGTTTAAGAAAAGGAGAGTTTGCTAAAACAAATGACTTCGCAAATTGGTCTGAAGAAATGCAAAAGTATTGCGAACTAGATGTTGAAGTCACTTATGAATTTTGGAAATTAATACAAAAACAAAACTACTCGCAAGAGGCTATTAAGTTAGAACACGACTTTGCCAGATGTATATATCTGCAAGAAGCACATGGATTTCATTTTGATGTGGCTTCTGCAAAGAAGCTGTATGCCTCACTTGCAAACAGAAGGTTGGAGTTGGAGAAATCTTTAACTTCAGCCTTCCCAAAATGGCAGAAATATATTGGTACTTTTATTCCTAAAAGAGACAACAAAACTTTAGGTTATAAAAAAGATGTACCAGTAAAAAGATATAAAGAATTAACTTTCAATCCAAATTCAAGAGACCATATCAGTGATAGGTTAATGAACAAGGGTTGGAAACCAAAAGAATTTACACCAGATGGAAAACCAAAAGTAGATGAAAGTATTTTATCTACACTAAATTTTCCAGAAGCAAAATTATTATCAGAACATTTTCTAATAGCTAAAAGAATTGGAATGTTAGCTGAAGGAAATAATGCCTGGTTAAAACTACAACAGGATGGAAAAATTTATGGAAGCGTTATCACGAATGGTGCAAACACTGGGAGGTGCACTCACCAAAAACCTAATGTTGCACAAACGCCTTCTGTTGGTGTTCCTTATGGTAAAGAATGTAGGTCTCTATTTATTGTTCCTGCTGGCTTTCGTCTTATTGGCTGTGACGCTAGTGGTCTTGAACTTCGTTGTCTTGCTCATTATCTCGGTGCTTTCGATGAAGGTAGTTTTGCGAAGCAATTACTCGATGGGGATATTCACTCCTACAATCAAAAACAGATTGGCTTACCAACGAGAGATATGGCGAAGAGGGTTATATATGGTGTCATCTATGGCATCGGAGATACGAGGCTTGGTGAAGTTGTTGGAAAAAGCTCCAGCGAAGGAAAAAGAATAAAGACAAATTTATTTAAAGCTTTACCTGCACTTAAAGCATTAAGAGATAATGTTATTATTGCAACAAGAAATAAAAAATATTTATTAGGTTTAGATAAAAGAAAATTAATTCCAAGGTCTGAACACTCAAGTTTAAATTTATTAATACAAAGTTGTGGCGCATTAATTATTAAGATGGCTACAATTATTTTACACAAAAAATTAAAGGAAAAAAATTATGATAAAGATACCTGTACTATGGTTGCTCATGTTCATGATGAGCTACAACTTCAGTGTAAGTCTGCTGTTGCAGATGAAGTAGGAACTTTAGCAGTTCAATCAATTAAAGATGCAGGTACTCATTTTAATTTACGATGTGAATTAGATGCTGAATATAAGATAGGCAACAACTGGGCTGATACCCATTAGGTTGTTGGTGCCCTCGGCCAGACTCGAACTGGCACTCCCAAAAGGGCAAGGATTTTCTTACCACTATAGCTTTCGCTACGCTTACGCTTTGTGGTCTGGACTATACCTTCTCCAGTTAAGGAGCTTGCTGTCTAGTCTCTACACCTTACATCACTCGAATGTCTTGGCTCGGTATTAGCAGTTAAGCTTTCACCGAATTTAACAAGTTCTACTTTTAAGCTTTCGCTTAAAGCACTCAAATTTAATTAAGTCCTTTGTGTCTACCAATTTCACCACGAGGGCTTCAACAACAGAAGACTTTTACAAAATTATATTATGTTTAACAACACAAAAGATTTCGACTTTGATTTAGCTAGAGGAGTTCATTCTGAAAAATCCATAGGTAAAATACTGGGATTAGACAAGGATAAATTTGAAGTTAAGTCAGAATTTGGTTTTTGGCAGAAGTCTGGAAATCTTTGTATTGAACTTGCTTATAAAGGAAAACCAAGTGGTTTACGAAGTACAAAAGCCAAATGGTGGATACATAGATTTATGCTCAATAAAGAAGTGTGCATTGGTCAATGGATTACAGAAGTTAAAGTTCTTAAACAAATAGTCAGAAAATTTATTAAAGAAAATAAAAAACGAAAATCACAAATCATTAGGATGCTTGGAGATAACTACCAATCAAGGTGTGTCTTAATTCCTATGTCAGAATTTGTAAACCTATGGAGAGAAATTGAAATCAAAAATAAAGATACCAAGTCTAACTAAAAAAGAATTTCCATATACTTTTTATTTAGCTCATTGGATTGATTGTAATTCTACCTGCTCCTGGGAAACTTTAAAAACTATAAAAAATTATAAGCCAACAATTTGTATTTCTACAGGTTGGCTAGTCTCAACAAATAACAATTCACATACATTCGTTAGTGATGTGAATTTTAATGAAGATGGAACTTTAGGTGATTGTGGAAACACAACAACTATTCCATCTGTAAACATAATCAAACTAACGAAGATTAGGATATAAAATGATACGAAGAATAGATGCAAAGAAAAGGACTTTAGTAGTAGATGGTTCTTTATTTGTATATAGAATTGCTTCAGCATTAGAAGAGGCAACTCAATGGGAAGATGACATCTGGACTTTACATGCAGATGCTAAACTAGGTAAAAAAGTTATTGATACTACTTTAGGTAATTATCAATCAAAATTAAATTGTGATAAAATTATTATAGCTGAAGACCATAAGAATAATTTTAGACACGACCTATTTCCTAAATATAAATCACATAGAAAAAAAGTTAGAAAACCAATTATTGTAAAACCTCTTAAGGAATACTTAAAACAAAACTATGAGAGTGTTGCATTACCTGGATTAGAAGGTGATGATGTCTGTGGAATATTAGCAACTAAACCAGACAACAAAGATAAAATTGTAGTTTTATCAGGCGACAAAGATATGAGAACTATTCCTGGTATCCATCATTTTTTACATGATGACAGTACAGAAGTAGTAGATGAAAAAACTGCTAATTATAATTTTATGTATCAAACATTAGTAGGAGATTTAACTGATGGTTTTGGTGGATGTCCAACTATTGGAGGCGTCAAAGCTTCAAGAGTATTAGCAAATAAAAAAGACTTACCAGAAATGTGGGAAGCTGTTGTTGCTGAATATAAAAAACAAAAATTAGATTTAGATTATGCACTTACTCAAGCAAGATT
>Ga0098037_1001255_pt1 | contig 11745 bp, 7 predicted proteins | sample 5_EtaG_FD_75050 | JGI IMG/M metagenome (GOLD analysis project Ga0098037, IMG submission 75050) | Marine viral communities from the Subarctic Pacific Ocean - 5_ETSP_OMZ_AT15132 metaG | ecosystem: Environmental > Aquatic > Marine > Oceanic | place: Pacific Ocean | collected 2015-01-08 | reverse complement strand
TAGTTTTACAAATAGATCTGTATCTTTATACATACCAGCTACATCTAGCCAATTAGTATGATTATTACCAGTAGTTGTTTTTAATTTAATAACCACATCTTCTAATGGCCAACCTATAAAACCAGTTTCTGTAACGCCAGGTATTCCAAAATTATTAGTAGTATCTTGCGTTTCAACTAAAGTAGCATCATAAAACACAGAATCAGGCCAATCATTAGAACCACCAGTCCAATCAAATTTTATTGTAGTAGAGCCTGGATCAGCTGCTAATACTGATAATTCATCTTCTCCATATGATTCGTAATCTGTTTTTATAAAATCAGGTGCTTCATTTTGAATATCAATAACTCTATATCTACTTTTTTCATGTACAGCTTTATTGCTATCTGATGGTTTCTTTAGTATTAAAAAAGTATCTTCTTGTATTTTATTTCTCTCTGCTGATGGAAAAGATAACCAAATATTACCATCTTCTGCGTCATACCATCTATCCATACAAGCGTTGTAATACTCATTAGAAGTTTCTTTAACAAAGAACTTATATGAGTCGGCCCAGCTAGGTGGATCATTTTGTAAGGATGTTACAATAGAATTTTTAGAATCTGATACGTTTTTGTCAATTGTAAACGTAGAGTTTTCACCAGTAAACACAGGTGTTTCTCTTCCGTATTTATCTTTATATACAACTCCTACTTGATAAGTTCTTAAAGACTTTAAAGACTTTTCTCCAATAGATGACGAATGACTTTTTGATTCTATATTTGCTTGTATTTTTACGTCTGTAGCCATATTATAAATTATAGTTTTGTAAATAGTTAGCGTAAACAATTCTATTGCCTACAATATCTTGTGCTATTGCTGTTCTTGGAACATTGTCCCACGGTCTTAATAATTGATTAGAAGCCACTGCCGCTCTTACCATTTCTGAAGTTATCTGTATTCTTCCAGTTGTTCTAGCGTAGTTACCACCTGGTGTATTTAAAACTGATCCTTGAGCTTTCCATTCTGGATCACTATATTTTATTGTTTTAACAGTGTATATATTATTAGAATCAGATTCTTTGTATAATATATCTATTTCTACTACATCTTTAGGCATAGCATCTTCATCTGTAACAAAGTCCATTATATAAACACTTCTCAATGTGTTAACCATACCTAAGTTGTAACCTTCTTTAGGACTATAAGCAAAACCACCAGGTAAAAAAGCTGGTTCAGAAAACGGAGAATAAGTAGAGTATTGATTGTCTTGGTATTTATATCTATAAGCAAACCTTGGGAGTTTGAACTCGTATAGCGGCTTCTCTTGTTTTAACATTGAGTAAAAAGTAGTGGCTATTGGTGTTTCGTTACTACTAGAACTTGCTATCACATTGTTTACGGCTTCGTTTTGAATAAAGTTTATTTTTACTTTAGCCTCTAATGTATTAGCGTTGTATTCTATTATTTCTACTATTAATTCATATTCTTCTAAATTTTCATCATCAAACTCGTCTTTTCTAAGTAGTATTAAATCACCAACTAAATAATCAACTGATGTTTGAAATATTATATTTTTTATAGTTCCAATTTCTAGGTTTTCTCCATCAAAATCAATAAAATAATCATTTATACTAGACGTTAAATTAGATACGCCGCTAGCGTTTATTCTACCGTCAGATGTGTTACTCATTAATATAGCTGGAGGATGTAATGGAGATTTTTTAATAACAGTTATATGCTCTTCTTTTAAAGCTTCTGGTTGGTTTCTAAAATCAATGCTATTATAATTATCTTGTAGCAAGACTCCATACTTGTCGTAAACATTAAAGTTACTATGTATCTCTCCGCTTATATTAGTTCCACGTAACGGATTTCCTATATTTTCTTTTATAAAGTTATCTACTATTATTTTTTTAGGTTCTGTCGATCCATCAGTCCAATATATAACACCATCAATTATATTAATACCAGTTATTTGATTGCCTTTAAAGTTTAAAGCTCTATCAGATCTTAAGTTTATAGTCGCACTTATATCAGAACTAATACCGCTTTCCCATATTCCCAAACGTGATATAGTTTCATCCATATATACTCTCCACTCTACATTCCCGCTAATTGGATTGATTGCCTCTTTAATCTTTGTTATTATTAAACCATCTTCATGCGTAACATTAAGGAGAACAGGTGTGTTAGCTCCTGTCATGAAACCGCTACTTTGTACAGTCATACCCGGTCTAATGTTTGTCGCGTCATTAACAGCAAAATTAGTTATTATATTTGCAGATGAAGATGTATAGCTTGTGCTAGTAACCACGTTAAGTTGATACTTGTCTACTACTACAGGCAATAAAGTTTTTGTGTTAGAGTTATATTGAAAAATATAATCAGTGAAGTTATTTGAATCTGCAATAAAATAATATAAATTATTATTTTGTTCGTCGGCTATAGAACCAACACATTTGGCGTTTCCGCTAATTGAAACTGTAATTTGATTATTAGTAATACTTTTATTACCTAATAATATTTGTACGGTTCCAACGTCTGAATCTTCAGATGTAGAAACCTCTATATTTAAAGCGTCTCTGTACTCTCCATTTGGAACAATTCTTTCGTCAGCATCTTTGTTCATCTTAGCAGCACCGAAACCATGTTTCAATTCTGGCATATTCTAGTGTTTTATAAATTTAGATTTACCTCTCATTACTTGAGTAAGTTCTTCTATTTTTAAATTTGATAATCTTAATTTAGCAGTTCTTGTTGCAGCTGATTTTTGTTGTTGAAAAGTAGGGGCTAAAGCTTGTCCAGCTACTGTTGTAGATAACACTGCGTAAGCTATAGATTTATACATTGCCTCTTCAGCAAATTTATGGACAATCATTTCAGCGTCTGTACCAAGTCCATCGCTTATATATTTTAAGATCACAGTTTTTCCGTTAATATTAGAGCTAAAATGAATTTTTCCTCCAATATCATCTATAAAAAATGAACCATTGCTTTGCGCGTGTGTTGGATCTAGTCCATATCTTTTTCCCATATTAGGCCACCAATCATCATCTAAATAATCATCTTGACTTTCTACAGGCGTTGCAGAACTATAGTTATTCCAAGTTTCGCTTTTGTCTAATACTGTTATTGCTACAGCATCAGTTATTACTGCGGTATTCGTACTAGCGTGAGATAACGTTATAGTAGCATTGGCAGTGCTTGTGACATCTGTTATAGAAGATATCGTTGTTCCAGCTGGAAAGTAAGAGCTTACTATTTCCATACCAGCTACAAATGGATTTGTGTCTGCTAAACTTTCGTAGTTAGATGTTGTTGGATCAATACCTAATACATGTGGAGATACTGTTATATCTGTTTGTGCAACTTGTAATCCTTCTGTTATATTAAACGAAAACGGAAATTGGATTAAATTATTAGGTGAACTAGGGTTTTCTTCAACATCGAGATTGCTAGTGTTGAACATATAGTTACCGTCACTATCCTGTGCAATACTATTTGGATTTGAAGTTTTTGAAGTAGGATATATTATATGCTCTATACCACTGCTATCTACACGAACTAATTTGACGTAATTAACATAGTCCTGCGGTAGTGGCATTACTAAAGAAGGTGCAACAGTAATTTCCTGAGATTTTGTTGATTTAAAAGTATCGTAACTTAATTCTTGTATAGCCCTTTGTGCATGAAAAGCCACGTCAACTCTTTTAATTTTTGGTATAATTTTTCCTTCACCAACATATATTATCATAAAGTTATTTATTAAATCTTCTAAAGATATAAATTGATAACCACCTAAATTATTACCGCTATAATAACTATGTGCTGTTTCTTTTATTAATCCCATCTATTTTGTATTTATCAATTATTATTATTGTTGTGCTGGTGCTCCTGTTAAATCTTTCTGCATAATTATACCGGCTAATCCTAATATCTTTGCCACTAGAGCTACTTCCTCAGAAGCATGTAACTCAAAATTAGTTGATGAACTAGCATTGTATAGCGCTTGCTCATTTGTTACTACATAACCCCATTTTGGCTCAATAGGTTTTCTAATATAATGCATACCAATATCCACTCCATTTGGATCAACAGGACTCCCGTTGTGTATTCTTAAAAAATTCTTTTGAAGATTATAAACTGGCGTGATTGGCGTTGGCCTTGTTAATGGCCCTTGTTTTTTAACGTGTGCAAAATGTATATGATTTAATTTCTCTGCTTCTGAATCATTTACGTAAAGTGATACTATTCTATAAATATCATCTGGAAGTGTTATGCGAAAGTTTGCGCCAGCTATAGGAAAACTAGCGAATTGAGCAGTTCCTATATTTTCTTGAAATACAGATATTTTATCTTCTAATATAGAAGTCAGATCAGCATAAGGAGAATCAATACCTGGTAATTGAATTGTTTCGTTTAGCCCAGCAAAATACCCTTCAAATGTTTCTAATTGCGCTTGATTAGCTAGTAAATTAAATTCCAAAGGAGTTATATATCCTCTTTGTTCTTTATTAGCTATTGCTAAAACTCTTTGATACACTGTGTCTACGTTTACCATAATTTCTTTTTAATTTGTAGTTTACGATCGCCCCGTAGGGCGACCGCTCTACAGTTAGATTATTTTAATCTTTTTTCTATATTTGCATATATTTCCATACCTTCATCAGTTTTAAACCAATGCGCTAAAGCTGTATATGGATGCTCTTCAAAAGGAACAGTAAATAACTTTCTATCTGTTGATCCCCAACTAAATGTTCTTTGATCTCCAGATAATTTTATAATACCTTGTTCTCTTGCTTTTATACCAACGTTTCTAAGATGTACGTTTTCATCACTTACTAGTTCTAAGAATAAAATTGGATTTTTCTTAGCGAATAGTAGCAAATCTCTTCTAAGTTCTTTAGAACTCATCTCAGACACTTTAGAACCGCTCTCTACACGCATAACTGCTTCTGCTGTATCTATATCTAAATCTCTAGCAGCTGTTAACGCATCGACTTCTAGTTCTAACCAATCTACTTCGTTTTTAGCTATTTCAACAGGTTTATGCTCTTCAAATAATTTATCTCTATGAGGATGATACAACGATAAAAGTTTTTGTAAAACTACTTTATTTTTAGGAACATATAGTTGTCCGTTTTGGAAAATAATATGCTCTAATCTTTGTTCTCCCTTCATTTCATCAACGAAGCAAGTTCTTTGGTTTTTAGTATATTTTAACTCTCTTTCAAATCCTTTTTCTTCGTCAAAATAATATATATTACTTCCTCTTATTAAATATGTTAATGGTGCTCTACCATGTTTTAAGTAATACATTCTATCTTTTATAACCCAATCATTTTTAGGTTTTATTTCTGGTTGCTCTTCAACCATTACAGTTTCTTCAACTGTTTCTACTTGAGGTACTTCTACCTCTTCTTTTTTTGTTTTCTTTGCCATAATATAATATATAATAAAATTAATAAAAATAAAGGGCCGAGGCCGAAGCCTCGACTCTTTAAAATATAAGTACTAGTTCATCAACATAAAGTTGTTAGCACCTTGTGTAACTAAACATCTCTCAGATAAGTAGTGTACTTCCATAACATCTTTTCCAGAAGTTTTTGCACCAACAGAACCTGTAACCCAAGTCTTCATTTTTCTAGACTCAGTTTCAGAAGCTCTATATCTTACATGTAAGAATGGTCTCTTAAGATTTTTACCTAATTGCTCGTCATAAACTGAAGATACACCAGCAGGAATAACAACACCTCTAATTGCATTAACCGTGTCATTTAAACCTCCTCTTGTACCTTTGTCGTTTAAGTATTTGAAATCAGACTTGTAGAAATCATAAGATCCACGTCTGAAACCAGAGAATCCTAAGTTAAGCGCCATTTCTTCTTCGTTATCAAAAACTCCGTAAGAAGTACCTCCAGCTCCATAAGAATTCATAGAAGCTAACATGTCATCCATAGCTAGAGACGTAGCTCTATTTACAAACATCATGTTTTCTTCAATAGCTCCATTAGCATCGAAAGTCGCTAAAATAGCGTCAAATTCAGCTAAATCAGTAGCAGCGTTAACACCAGTAACACCAGTAGTTTGGTGACCTCTAGTAGTAATAGCTTTGAATAATCCTTCAGTACCATCACCATTAGCACCACTATCAGTACCACCAATTGCACCAGCACCAGCTACAGAAAGTTCTGCTTCTAGCATAGTCATTTCTAAGTAATCAGAAAAACGAGCTCTAGTATCACCTTCAGCTTTTAAGTACCATAAGTAACCGTTTTGTCCTTCTTCACCAGAAATTTCAACCCAACCAATAGCAGAAGCGTCAGAACCTGATACTTCGTAGTAATCTTTCATGATAAGGTGTTTATTCGAGTAAGATTTGAACTGAGGAGTGTTAGCAGAAGATCTAGCAGCAGTTCCTTTTTCAAATTCAGAACCAATAACTAGTATTCTAATTATTCCAGCAGTTGTAGCAGTAGAACCTAAAGCTGTAGCCATATTAGCAGCGCCATAAGATAATACTCTAATTTCATCATCGTCATCACCATCAGGATCTACACCAGATACATAACCTTTAGCAGTAGCACCATCTAAAGTCATAATAACCATATCTCCAGCTCTAATACCGTGATTAGCACCAACAGAATTTCCGTCAACATCATTAACGATAATGTAAGAATTGTTACCATCTTTGTAAGTTGCAGTATAACATAAATGTAATCTACCTTGCTCTGACCATACAACTCTATCAGCAGCAGAAGCTTCTTCAGCTCCTACTTGAGCTAAGAATCCTGCGATTGTTCTTTTACCATAGATCTCAGCTTCTTTTTCCATAAGATCTGGTAAGTATTGTTGCTCCCAACCTGTTGAACCTCCTGCGAAGTCAATATAGTTTGAAGACAACGTTTGTTTCCTTGGAGCAGCATCAATACCACTCGCACTTGTAATTGCCATAATTTTTTAATTTTAAATTTGTTATTTGTTTTTGTTTTTGATTTTAAACTTAAAACCTGAAGTGCTATCGTCGTTTAATACTTTGAATTTTAACCCTCCATCATTAGTAGTAGCCCCGTGAGATTCTCTTGGAGACATATCAATGTTTTTAGATTTTGACATACTGTCTTTTAATGCATCAGCCTTACCTTGTTCGTAAAAATGTTTGGCAACAGCATCTGAATTCATTGCAGTAAACAAAGATTTATGATAACCTCTAGCATCTTCCATTTGACTTTTTTCATTCAAAAACTTTTTGACGAAATTATTTATGTCGCTTTGGTTTTCTTTTATTTTACTTGGATCTTTAACGTTAAATCTATACTTTTTGTCTCCAACATTATATTCAAAACCTTTGAATTTTTGATCGAAAACTTCGTTAGTTTTATTTAAAAATCTGTCTTTTGCTTGAGATTGAATCTTTTTATTTTGTTCAGATTCTTTGTTGTATCTATTGAAGAAATCCATAGCTTTTTTAGCATCAGGTGTTAACCTTGACCCAGCTTTGATATCTTCATAATATTTGGACTTTAGCCCGTCCAAGTGGCTTTTAGCGTCGGCAACTTGCTCTTTTAGCGCTAATTTTTTTCTTTTAACTTCTCTTTCCTCATCTGACTCTTCATCATATGAAAATTGATCTTCCATTAAAAAATCTATTTCATCTTCTTGTAAATGAGGTTTTGTTGTTTTATAATATTCTTTTAATAAACTTTGATTATCCATGTCTGAATAATCTTTGTTTAACTTAACATAGTCATTTATATCTCCACCAGTATCTTTCATAAACGCCATTAATTTTTCAACGTTTTTTGGAAGTTCTATATTTGATTCAACTAGTAATGGAGTATCTTGTACAATTTCTTCTTTTTCAGTTTCGACTAATTCATCAGTTACTTCTTGTAACGTAGGAGCCTGTGCTTCTGTTTCCGATTGTATTTTTTCTTGTTCTTGTGTGGGCTCGGTACTCTTAGACTCTGCAACCACTCCGCTGTTGTCAGCGTTATCTTTTTTAGTTTCATTTTCTTCTGGTTTTAATGGTTTTGATAAGTCTACTTTAATAGTATCACTTATTTGTTCAAATTTTTTAGGTTTTTTCATTTTTAACTTTTCAACGCTTTCGTCTACTTTTGGTTGTTCAGTAATTGTCTCTACTGTTTCTTGTTTTTTCTTTGCCATAATATAATATAATAATAGTTAATAATTTGTTTATTTAGGTTCAAATGCTCCTAACCGCATGCCTCCACCAATTACGTCATTGCCAGAAGATTCAAATCCTTTAGTCTTCATAACATTAGCCGCTTTTTTATCTTCCATTCTTGACTCGTGTTTATTTTTAGCCATTTGGTTTTTCTTATCTTTCTCTCCTTTTATTTCTTCTTTAGAAGTTTCTTTATCTTGAAGCATTCTTATTTCCATCTTTTTCATCTTCATGTTCAAGTCAAACTCATGATCCATTAACATTTTCTTGACCTCTGCCTCCGCGTGTAATGTTCCTTTTTTAATTTCTCCTTTTTGAGTTTCTAATTGGATTTCATTTTGTAAAGCAGCTTGAGATTTTTGCATCTCAGCCTCTGCAGCTGCTTGAGTTTGCTGAGCATTAGCCTCTGCCTGTGCTTTCATGTTCTCTTGTTGCATTTGCTGATCTTTTTGCATCTTCTTTTTTCTACGTATTTTTAAGAGTTGATTTGCTAGTTTTATATTTTTAATCTCTCTTAAGTCAATAACGTCTTCTAGATCTATTGTTTGTTGAGACAACGCAGTTTGTATGTTATTTTCTAATAGTTGTTTTTCCTCTTCATCTGGAGCCAACTCTAAAAAGATACCAAAATCATAAAGATGGAGATTTTTCATTTCTTGAAGAGTAGCAACATTGTGACTGCCTATAGCTTGAATAAAAGCGTTTGCTGTTGGTGAGTATTCTAAAATATCTGATATTCTTAAAGAAAGTTGTTCACATATTTCTTGAGTTAAAAATGCCCCTCCTTGTAATATATGTCTAGTTGCTGTATTAGAATTTGCCGCTGCTAATTTTTGAACCCCTACTAAAGCCTTTGGATCTGGTGTGCTAGCGTCAGTAGCTTCGTTTAATCCGGTTGTATCTCTAATCATCTGTAAGTAATAATTATACGTACCAATTAAAGATTGCATTTTAGCACCGCCTCCTGATTGTATTTCTTGAATAGGTATTTTACCTGGATTTCCAGCTCCATCAGCAGTCATGGATCTACCTATAATACTACCTGTTTGGAAGAACATATTTAAAGCTTCCTGTGGGTTGTAATTAGTTCCATTTCCTAAATCAATCTCAGCTAAACCATCGGCGTCTAAATAAATACCATCTGGTATCATACGAGACATTACTTGTTGTAATTTTAAATGTGTTAATTGAATCATGTCAGCAAAACCAGTAATTCTACCTACTAAAGACTCTATTCTACCTTCGTACATTCTAGGAGCTACTATAGAATAATTCATCGTAACTTTAGTAAAATCACTCTTAGGACGCATCATGTTCTTTGCTTTGTTCCACTTTAATAATCTTTCTGTACCTAAAATTAAAGCCCCTTCATATAAGCACTCTATTTTTCTTCCTATTTTTTCAAACGCTAAATCTTCTCCTATAGGAGGATTAAAACTATCATCTTTTTCTATTAATTTTTGTAATCCAGCTGGAGTTTCTTTTACTTTGTAAACTTCATTAACAAAAGTTTTATAATTAAAATAAAGGATATCTATTTTATTTTTATCTTCATCTACATTGTGCCCACGACTAGAACCATATCTATGACTGTATTTATAGTTGCTCTCAGTAATCTCTTCTAATTCAGAAAGCGTAAGATCTGGAAATTCTTTTATTAATTCATTTATAGGGATTGTTTTAACTTCACCTACGTAATAAACATCGTCAAAATAAGGAGATTCTGTATACGAATATACTAAATTTGCAGGGTCAACATAATCTATAGTAACTCCCTCTGCTGTGTTAAAACTAGTTTTAGACGCTGCTATACCACAAACAGCTAAATCATATATTAGTCTTTTTCTAGTTAGATCATATTTATTACCTTCTAATAATACGTTTATAGCTTGTTCTTCTGCTATTTCAACAGACTGCTTGTAGTTTAAAGACATGTGCAAATCTAATTCTTCTTGTGTCTCTGGAATCTCTTCTTCTTTATTTTCCTTAAGATCCATGTTCATTAGGTTTTTAGCCATCTGATCGAACTCTTGAGCTTTCATGTCGTTCATTATGCTCTCCATATATGCCGTTCTTTTTTCTACGCCATATGGATCTTGTGTATATGCTTTTATTGAATATTGCCTTTCAGATATACCGTTAACTACGATATCAACGAACTTAGGTATAATTGGAACAGGTTTCCAATCTAAGTTCAAATAACTTAAATCACCATTTATAGATAATTCATCTTTATATTTTTGTATTGATTGTTCTCCTCTAGCGTACAGTCTTAATTTATGAAAATTATTAGTATGGTTATAATATCTATTATTTCCATTTCTTTCTCCATCAAACCATTCAGCCTCTATAGCTTGTGCTACTTTTAATCCATAGTCTTGTGATGATTTTTCGTTATCACTAACTATTTGACTTGGGAAATTATGATTACCTCTCATATTATTTTTTAATTAATTTAGATATACCACCTGTGTTTGAATATTTAGCGATATTTATGTTTAATTTTGGTTTTTCAATATTTGCGTTTGGTGTGTATAAATGTCTATTACAAGCCATTATTGCTAATCCAGAACTAATACTTGCGTCAAATTTAGTTCTTTTAGTTATATCAAATTTACTCCAATCATTTAAGGTTCTATTAAAGTATATATTTCCATAACTATCGCCTCCTAAGTGTCCAACATGCTGCTGTATATACATTTCAATCGCTGCTGCGTGGGCTTGTTTTATATCTTCACTTGAATTAGGTATGCCACCTATTTCTTTTTCTGTTGTAGATAATTTGTTCCACACTTTGTCTGGTCTATTCATGCTAAATCCTCTATAACCTCTTCTTCTTAAATAGTACAATAGTCTAGGTTTGTTATTCTCCGCAAGTATTGGCATACCATAAAATACTAACGACATTAACACGTCTTCAAAAAAGATCTCAGCGGTTTGTGGTCTAGCTATATATTCTAAGAAAAAATGATTCGGAGGAGCGTCTTCCATGCTAAATTTAGTTAAACCATGTAACGCACCATTTGACCCTCTTCCATCTACTGTTCCTGATATATCATAACTATCACAACCAAAAGCCCCCATGTGTTCATTAGCTGGATACTTAATACCATTTTTTACAATAATATTACTTTGCATATGTGTTGGTGGTGTCCAACTTATCTTAAACCTACCTTTTGGATCTGGGTAGAATATAACTTTAGTATCTTTTATTCCATTAACCCATTGAAAATTACCAGTATTAACATTTGCCGCGCTTGTTGCTTCTTCGTTATAATCTATCTGCTCATATATTTTAACGAGATTAAAAATACTATTTTTAGTTTCGTCTCTAAACGCGTGTTCTTCTGTTCTTGGAAACTGTCTATAAAACTCATTTAAAGCATCATGATCAGATTTTAATCCTTCTGCTTCGTTGTTCCAGTGTTCTATTATGCCTATATCTATTAGTTCGCCGGTTGGGTCGAGTACATCATGATCTGGATTATCGAACACTGGATATCCGTGTTCATCAATAAATCCTTCGTAGTTCCACTCCATTGGGATAAAAAGAGAATATAAACCAGACTTTG
>Ga0098037_1001250_pt1 | contig 11775 bp, 8 predicted proteins | sample 5_EtaG_FD_75050 | JGI IMG/M metagenome (GOLD analysis project Ga0098037, IMG submission 75050) | Marine viral communities from the Subarctic Pacific Ocean - 5_ETSP_OMZ_AT15132 metaG | ecosystem: Environmental > Aquatic > Marine > Oceanic | place: Pacific Ocean | collected 2015-01-08 | reverse complement strand
TTGTTGTCTCTATGGAGGATTTCAACGGAGTGCATTGATAATCACCTCAGAGACACGAACACCCCATTGCATCATAACGATGAATGAGGTGACAAATATAAGTTTGTGAGTGGTAGTCATCTCCTGTGTGTGTCTCTAGACACTATAGACCACACACTAGGGCAGCAGGGAAAATGGTGGACAGTTCCTCAACTGACCCTGAATGTGATATTAATGCGCATACTTGTTTGACTGGCTCCTGCCTCAGAGGCGTAAATATATCCCGAAGACCATTGCAATACAGTCATTGAAATATTAGGACTTGTGTTAGTCAGACTACCTGCAGCACCACCTAATCCACCACCACTTCCGGCAGGAGTAAATGGAACACCAGCAATAATAAGACCACCCAGACCCCAAGAAACATTACCACTAGATTGTTTCATCTCAAGATTAACTATATTACCGATTTTGGTATAATAACCTGTTGCTGCCCAAGTTCCAGAGTTGAGAGTCATACTACCACCTAAAGTAGGAGTCCAAGTACCAACTTCATAATCATTTAAAATTTCAGAAGTCATTCCTGCTGTATCAGTAGTGGCAGAGAAATCAATACCATTACCGGCAGTTTCAAATACAATATTACCATCATGTACCTCAATATTATGATTGGCCTTGATGGTCATGGCCTGAGTAGAATCAACCGCACTAGATTTAGTGGTCTTAAAGATAATTTTACCAGGAGAACTACCTGAATCTGTGTTACCGTCACAAGCACCAGTAATTTCAGCTATATCTCTCCAATTCGTTCCATCATCACCCCACCAAGTAATATGTCCTACATCGTCATTAGATTGGGTAGGAAGGTTTGTTCCAACAGTAGCTCCTCTACTTCTAAAGATCGAAAGAGCATAGGCTCCATAGGAACCATTATATCTACCTACTTGAATACCATTATTAGATGATGTACCAGCTACAGCAATATCCGTACTATTACTAGGACCATCAAATGCTGTACCATTCCATCCTTTTAAAATTCTTTGACTGGTGTCTAAACGAAAACTTTCATTTGCCGCTGATTTAAAAACCATAGGCGTACCAGCAAATGAATATAATTGAAACTCAGTTCCATTATTAAAAATTAGACCCTTATCAGATCCACTACTTCTAAATCTAAGTTGACCACCAGTAGTATCATCAAGGGTTAGACTTTTATAACCTGATGCTTCATATGGATTATCGGTTCCAATACCAACATTACCAGAGGCAGTTATACGAAGTCTTTCGATATTTTGGGTTGAGATTGCAAATGTACCATCTGCAGGTCTGTATAATGCTACTGCTGTTAGTGGTGTTGATGATTGATCGCCAGAGAAATCAATATATGTTCGATATATGTTCAGATTTCCATTCTTAACTTCTTTAACACCAGAAGAATTTACACTAAGTCTTTCCGATCCGTTCGTCGATAAGGAAATAGTATTCGTGCCACCACTAAAAGTTGCACCAGTTCCTACCTGAATACCGTACGGCAACGAGGGAGTACCAGTTCCAGCAAAGTTAGTAACCGTATTAGCTCTTACTCTAGACATCTGAATACTTTTTAGTTATTTATCAGGAACCTTCTAGGACTATGCAACTTGATATACGACCGTGAATGATAAGTAAGTGCTGCTTCCCATTTGATTTGCTGTTGCACTTACGGAAACACCATTATCAATGTTCCAACTAATATTCAATCGTGGGTGTCCAGTATCGCCAGATAATCTCATTTGTAATGTATTAGCTGGAGCATTCCATTCATAAATGGAACCAACAGCAGCACTTACCATATAACTGCCGTTAGAAAGCGTGGAAAAAGGTAACCCAGTAATATTTACAGCATTAGTCAATGTACCTGTTGGTGTTGCATTCGTTCCTATGTAAGCTGTAACTTGACACAAATTACCAACCCTTGTATAAACCCCTGTGGTGTAGGAGGGATTCATGCTGAACGTGGCACCCGATGATTCAAAGGCGAGAGTAACAGTTCCCTCCTCATACTCATCTAGAACTTCAGCTGAAACTGTTCCTGAACCATCACCAGTTGCAGAGAAGTCAATACCCTTACCATTTGCAACTACAAGATTACCATCAGATATATGTACATCCTTAACAAAGGTACAAACTCCAACAGAACCAACCCGCATCCTCTCAACGGCATTAGTAAAGACAATAATATCTTGACCGGGTGTTCTTTGATCTAAATTAACTTGTCCTACACTACCAATTTTAAGTGTAAATCCTGAATTATCGTTTGTAGCTCCTGTTCCTCCATTAGTTAATTGAAGTGCAACAGTTTCTCCAGCATCACTATGGAGTTGCAGTTGTCTCAGAGGATTATCAGTTCCGATACCAACATTACCATCGTTGGCAATGCGAACTCGTTCTGTACTATTAGTACCTAATACTAACTCATTAGTTGAAGGACTATAAACAGATGCACCAATACCGATACTGATACCAGAGCCAACGACATTCACACCCTGACTAAATGTCGGTGCTCCATCATCAGCCCTATTCGTATATCTGTCAGCTCTTACTTTAGACATCTGAATACTTTTTAGTTATTTATCAGAGACCTGCGTCGGTTAATCTTTTTTCCAGTCGCTTTACAAGATTGATCAGATGAGGAACAAACCGATCATACTGAACACCTTCTGGTTCTCCCTCATCAAGGAAAACTAAACTTGGATCAATAGCATTAACTTCTTCTGCAATTAAACCATAATTAATTTTTGTTTTATCATCGCTTTCACACTTGGAAGTGTATGATACAGGACGACACTCTAAAATTTTGTCAGCTAAAGTGTCAGTCAAAGTAGTTACATTATCTTTATACTTTATGGATGATGTTGATCTGTAGAATTGTCCATCACTATTTGGAACGGACATATTAGCAGCATTAGCTGTAGTGTTATTGTAAGTGGGAACACTGAATAATCTCCCATTAGGATCGATTTTTAATTTTTCTGTACTGGTTGATCCACCATCACCATTACCACTACCACCTGTATTGAAAATGATGCTTGCAAAACCAGAACCAGCACCACCTGAGCTACTGCCAGTTTCTACAGCAATAGAGGCAACTTCTTGTGTTCCACCCCAATATCCATGTCTAAATGTCCAGATTTTACTAAGACCATTATTAGTACGATTTGTACCACCTACGTCTATGTAATTACCTATGCTATTACCAAAGGACATACCTAGTTTACATGGTCCCATCCTGCCATCCAGGGCATAATCAACTTCGCCAATCACAACCGTACCAATTCCGGTAACACGCATTCTTTCGTCATAAGAACCTGCACCCAAAGTTCCAAAGAATATATCTTGATCCTCGCTACCTCCTGATCTGTCGCTGTTGATTACTCCAATTCTTGCATTACTGTTTCCACCATTTGATTGCCCAAATATAATTGCTGAACCGTTATTAGCAGTGGTGTCTGTATTGCAAATATTAATACCATCAAAAGAAGCCTGAGCTGTTCCAGAACTGTCTACATCGATGGTCAATTTTTGCTGAGTGGGTATCGTATTGATACCAACATTACCACCATAATCTATACGAACTCTTTCTTTTAATGCATTTGGACCAGATAAACCATTAGTTTTGAAAATAAGACCTGAAGGTGACCCCTGACCAGTAAATGTTGCCTGAGCAATTGACTCTATAGATCCAGTGACTTGAGATCCATCACCACTACCATCATTAGCTTTAAATTCAATAGCACCAATTGTTTGATTAGCAGATATAGAACCATCACTGTTATTGATTCTTATAGTTGGTGAAGAAGAACCACTTACTTCAAGTTCTTTTTCTGGATTGGTAATTCCAACACCTACACGGCCATTAGATTTGATGATAAATGGGGAAGTTCCGTGAACATAAAAGTAAGTGCTTGATGGAATGTCATCTCCACTATCTCTATTGATCGCAAAAGGATAATAATGAAATCCACCCGCTCCACCATCTTTAACCCAGAAAATATTATTATTTACCCCGTCAGTTGTTAGTAAAGTGAGTCCAGAACTAGTACCGGAGGCTTTAATCTGCAACTTTGCACTAATATTATCAGTTCCGATACCGACTTTACCTTCCCTGGTAATCAGCATCCGTTGTGATAAACCGCCCGCAGACGCAAGGTTTGTGTAAAAACGAAGTTCTCCAGCATTATTCGACCCTGTATTATTACCCTCAATCTTACCAAAAATGTAATTAGTACCGTTAGGACCAGCTCCATCAAATTGAAGCACTGGTCCATCTGATGTTGAAGTGGAACGCAATAAAGCACCCGCTGCTATTAAATCACCGGTCGCAGTGACAGTACCCCCACCAGATACAACAAATCTGTCAAATCCATCAAGTGTATTAACTTCAATTGGCTTACTACCTTGAGCAAGTCCTGCTCCAACTGTCAATTTACCCGCTGCAGTGATAGCACCAGCAGAACTAATGGTACAAGCAATACCAGTTTTTGGACCTACATTAAGACCAGACTGGGCTGTAACAATACCAACCGAGTCAATATTAGTTACATCATCGTATGTAACCGTTCCTGCAATATTTACATTCCCATCAAACTGTGCGTTACCTTGGAAAGTAGATAGACCGGCGAAAACTACTCCCCCACCAATCGTTGTCTGAATAGACGGGGTAGCAGCATCTAAGTGCTCAATATTGTTAGTCTTGAGGGTACTCATGTCTATCTACTTTTTAGGTATTTATTGGACTAATCAGGCTGGTTTGTTAGCAATCAGATGTGCCTTGTATGCAGCCTTGACAGGTGCAGACCAAGCAGCAATACAGATGGCTTGAACATCAGCATCTTCACCACTGATGTCAGTATCAACCAGGTTGTCACTGTCATCAAGTGTCCCACAATTAAGAGCATGACGATGGAATGAACGAGAAATCTCTACACCATCTTTCTCAATGATGGTTGCTTTACGAACTTGTACAGCTTTATATTGACCAACGACTTCAATCTTGTCGTTTTCAAATCTTTCAGAAAGTGCCATTAGGAAAATCCTCCGAATTAAACAGGTTTAGGCATGAGTATTTATTATGAAGTATAGTATTGACCTCTAATCCTTAAAGTTCTGTTCATAACATCGTTACCAGAATTGCCGGTCCAAGCAGAACTGCCATCAGCAGTGTAGACTTCTACGTTAACAGTATTTACTGGCATATAAAACGTCGGCGTGACATTACTGCCAATAATACCAGCGTTGTAAACCATAAATGCACCGCCTTCAGAATTAGCAGAATTTAGTGTAGTAAAAGGAAGTCCAGTTATAACAAGGGCACTGCTATTAGGAGTACCACCGTCAGCTCTAAGTCCAATTACAAAAGAAACTAGTCTTCCAACTCTTACGTAATGTCCCTGTTGAATGTCATAAGTAGGACTAGTAACTCCCGTACCATAAGTTGGAGTAAACGTACCCTCCTCATACTCATCCATTGTATTGGCAGCTGCATTACCACCAATACCCAGACCACCAGTAAACCATCCTGATCCATCACTACCTCCAAGTTTGATGTTGTTACCACTAACTAAATTACCACCCAAATAAAGATCTTGTCCTGTTTGTAATCCAGAGTGCCAGACATTTGCTGACGAATCTTTAGCAGCCCAAACATAATTATTTGCGTTTATACTTACTCCCGTCTGGAACCAAGAATTAGTGGCAGAACTCTGAAGATTAGCAGTTGAAGCTGATACAGCACCCGTAAACGTAGCGCTGCCGGTTGCTGTTACTTTGAAAACCTCACTACCATCTGCCTGACCAGTATATAAATTTCCACCGGTATCGTCATTCTGTGCGTAAATACCACCATATAACGCAGAACTAGTAAAACCTGCTATTGCGTAATCATTCAGCGTAGTTGTACCAAAATCTCCTCTACCATTTGCATCTAGAGCACCACTAGCTTTAACTTTAAAGTTATCTGTCCCACTATCTTGTGCTCTAAAACAAACAGAAGTACCAGAGCGATTACTAATAACCTGGTCGGATGAAGTAACAGTACGAACTGTCAAATCTCTCATTGTGGTATCACCAGTTGCATTTATCTGAAATGGAACAGTTGAACTGGAACCATTATAAACGGAGAATACATCACCAGTAGAATTTTCGGGAAGTTGAATTAAGATTTCTCCACCAGCATATATTCTTGTCCCACTTACTGATGTACTACTTCCATTAATTACACCAGCTTGAATATTACCAGCTACATTAACTGCACCAGCAGTGGTAATAGTACAACCAATACCACCTGAGGGACCAACTACTAATTGACCAACAGAGCGTGTATTACCAACATAATCAACAGTAAAAAGATCTGTTGTATTACCACCTACAAAAGTTTTTACTGTGTCTGTAGTTTTTTGGACTTTGAAAGTGTTTGATGAATTATCCCCAGTAATTATAGTGAATGCTCCACCATTTTGTCTTAAGAATGAGAATGAATTTACATCAAATTGATCCTCTATAGAAATAATAGGATTAATTCCACAAAGTTTAACTTCAGGTCTAAAACCATTGAACTCAGCTGTTCCTATTCCAATATTACCTATACCATTTTCTACCACAGAGGAGTAGGTTACAATACCCGCCGTTCCACTGTTCTTAAAGAACTGATTAGCACCACCATTACTAGGCGGCAGGGTGATTGTATTGTCACCCGCTACAGCTGGAGCATTAATATCAATTGCGCCTGATGTAGCACCTCTTAAGCTCAGTCCCATGGGTTTATACTTTTTAGTTATTTATTAGACAGTTGATGATGCAGTGAGTCGGTGTGATCCTTGTAAAGTGGATTGGATAATCACTTCATAGGAGAATGATACACTAGGGTCACCAGTTGGATTTTGAATATCAATCGTATAGACATCACTACCACTATTAGTAAAGGTATAGTCACTTAATGCGTAGGTATAAGCAAAGATGGTAGCAGCAGTAGATGAGTCAGTGGAGTCACCAGAACTATTTGTGAATACTCTGGTCATAAACTGTGCTGCAACATGGTTGTTGCCCGTGTTTGATGAACCATAATCACCAACAGCATTGATGGTAATCATACAACCAGCTCTATCTGCTCCTCTAAATGTAAGTCTAGTGCTCTGTCCTGAGTTAAGTGAATCGACCGCATAATATCTCCTGATTAAACCATTTGCAGTACTATTATAATAATATACTGTATCACCTGATGGTACTCCATCTGAAAGAGTAAGAGTTCCTGTGACTGTTGCGGTTGTGATAGTAGAAGCTGTACCTGTGTAATTACCAGAGAACTGAGTGGCAGTTGCTACACCAGTTGTAACCTGACCATAAGGGAAGGTAGGGGCACCAACTCCTGCTTTGTTTGTAACATTATCAACTCTTAACTTTCCATTACCACCAGCCAATGCACCAGGACTATCTACATCTGTACCAATACCAAGAATGTCGGGGATAAAGTCATCACCGTCAGCTACAATCAGGTCAGCATCATCCTGAACCAAGATGTTAGGATACTGTGTATATGCAGCCTTGGCAGATGCTGGAGGGTCTACAGTAATAGTAGAAGCGATTGATAAGTTCTGGTTGGTATAATAAATCTTATTCAACGGACTATTCAAATCCGTTGGTAGCAATGATGTGCCAAGACCACCAGGAGTTCCAGTCAGTTCAGAGCCATCACCGTAATATGCGATAGCAGTAACATACCCTACCTGAATATTGACAGGATTTTGGGGGTTCTCAACCGCAGAAGCAAAACCAGCAAGATTACGTGCTCTTGACATTTTATCTACTTTTTAGTTATTTATCAGGAACCCTTCAGGGCAGCAACTTCAGCCTCAAGAGTTTCAATTTTAGTCATGGCTTCTTGTAATGCTTTGATTGCCATCCACATCATCTGTTGTTCTTTGACACCCTTGCGTGTAACTCCTTCAGACTTCTTCCAATCCGAAATAACTTCGGGACAAAGAGTTTCTACTTGTTGAGCAATAACACCATATTTTAAATCATCAGTGTCAGCATCTTCATTATAGTGGAATTTTTTAAGTTCCCAACTCTTTACTTTGTCCCACTTTGAGTCAAGACTGACAATGTTTTTCTTTTCACGCTCGTCACAAAGGTTTGTGTCATTTGCTTGGAAATTAACAACACCACCATTAGAGTTAATGGCAAATTTTAAGTTACTATCACCGGCATACATGAATTCATTTGAAGAATTAGTTTTGTCAGTATCATACTTAAGTCTAATCCCGTATGGGTCAGAACCACTATTTCTAAATCCTACTGTCCATTGAGCTAAGTTTGAATCAACACTAAAGTGATTGGGGGTGTTACCACTATAACTTCCATAATAAGCTCCAGTATTAGAGAAATGTGAAGTACCCTTGGCGACAATTCGTGCGCACTCAGTAATGGTATCATCCCCGTCAGCTGTGGTACCGAAAGACAAATATCCTGGTTTAGATGTAGAACTCCATGTTCCACCATCTCTCATACAAGAGATTAATGCACTCTGTTTCTGTGTGTTATCAGAAAAACGAATTGATCCTAATGTTTGACTATTAGATGGGGTAGATGTTCCACGAGATAGAAATAAAATACCCGGATCAGTAGCACCAAAAGAACTACCTTGAATAACTTGAGATGCGATTTCAGTACAAGCTGAAAGTCCCAACAACAGCCTGCCCGAGGTGTCGAGACGCATTGCCTCATTGTTTGCATTGGAAGCAAAAATTAAGTCGTTTTGTGCTCTAATCAGACCGTCTGTAATTGCTGAACCAGTCAACCAAGAACCACCACCAGTTCCTGTATACAATGAAGTAACATCATCTTTGTTCTTAATTGCTATACCACCACCACCGGTACTAGTTGTTTTAACTAGAATTGGCCAATATGATGTACCAATAGTATGCAGTTCTGAATTAGAATCAGGATTATCAGTTCCGATGCCCACAGAACCACTATTGATATACGAATTACCAGATGATGCAATTTCTACCGTTTTTGCGTGAGTTCCAGATGCAGAGTTCTGATATAAACGAAGTTCTCCATTACCAGCAGGATCATCTGCCAGTAACTGGAATATATGATTACCTCTGGTTGAATCCTTACATCCAATTACTAGAGAATTTGCGGTGGAAAGAATAGACAAATCATCTGATGGGTTATCAGTTCCGATGCCCACATCACCCAGCAGGAAACCAGAACCATCAGCAGAAAATCTGAAATTTTCTGAACCACCTGATTGGAATCCTCTTAAAATTGCATTGGTACCTGTAGCACCTGCAACAATTGCACCAGAACCACCATCAATATAAAGACCAGTTCCTCCTCCCCCTCGCGGATCTATACCTGCTAGAACAACACCAGAGTATTCTGCATTACCATTTTGTCTTAATGTAATTGCGGTTCCTACTGTGACAGTACCACCAGTTACCTTAACACCAGCCTGTGCTGTGATAATACCTACAGAATCAATATTAGTTACATCGTCGTATGTCAGAGTACCACCGACCGACACATTACCGGTGACATCTAATGTTGCAGCAGTTGCCACACCAGCAATAGTTAATCCTCGCGGACAATCTGGTGCGCCATTGTCAAAATGATTTACAATCTCATTTACCTGGATCTTAGACATATCACACAGATTTTTTAGTTATTTATCAGTAAGCACCGATGGCAGCAATGACAATCTCAGTTGTCCCTGTTGCAGTGCTACTTGCTGATAATGTGGGTGGATTCTGTTGAGATGCAGTACTGAAGGTTAATGTGTATGTTCTACCATCTCCCAGACTACTTATACTGAATATTTGATTTTCTGCTCCACTTGTAGATACAGAACAAGAACCTCCATCTCCAATTAATCTATATTTGTGAGCCACTCCACTCTCAACACCAGTCATGAACATAAATGATCCTTTGTCACCATCTTTAGTGACAATAGTACAAATGTATAATCCTGAATTAACTTCAGTAGATTGAGTCATTGCCTCAGCTGATGTACCCAAGTTTGTAAAGACTGTACCAGCAGACCTAATTCTTGTTGGATATGGTGTAGATAAAGTCTGTTTTATGTACAGACCAGGACCAGTGAAATGAGTTTCACCATTCGCTTTAATACGAAGTCTTTCTGTTGTAGTATTAGTTCCAGTTGCAAGTGCTAGGAATCCACTTCCAGTACCAGCATTATCTTGTACACCAAATCTTACTTCACTTCTATTAAATTCATTACCTGCGTTGTACTTACCACGAACTGTTGCATACTCTTCATCTGTTCCTCCAACAAATAATTCGACAGTGGTAATACCAGCGACAATATCACGCTTACCAATCTGGACTAAGCCATCAGATTGTATGCGTACTCGCTCTGTATCATTCGTACCAAACAACAACGAGTGACTACCTAGTGTTCGGAACATCGTAGCAGAAGTATCTGCCTTTATTTCTGATACTTGTGTCGATCCATTAGCAATACGGAAAGTGGGAGTGGTCCCCACCATATGTAAAAGAGTTGCTGGATTATCAGTTCCAATACCAAGATTGCCATTACCGTTAATATATGAGTCACCAGTGACACCCAGTCTTACTTTAGTAGTAACAGTACCATAGTCCTCAGCATGAGCTAAGGTAAGAGCGGGTCTGCCACTTGGCATCCCAACATCAAATTCTGGTTTTCTTGAGTGGTTTCTTTCCAGATGGATATAACCACCTTCTCTTACGTAAAAATTGGTTATGTTATCACCAGATCCTTTTACAATATTAAGAGAATAATCTTGTGCATTGGTGGTTCCAATACCAACATTACCTCCAGCAGTAATGCGCATCTTCTCTGTACCGACTGTTCTAAAATTTAGATTTCCAGTACCACCAACTGAGTAAGTAGAGTTGACATAACCACCTAAACTATCTGCACCTAATTCAATCCTATTATTGACACCTACCTGATTATCGTAGGCTCTAAAAAACGACCCCTGACCAATACCAGTCTCAATATTACCATTTGCAGTGACAGCACCTGCAGAAGTAACGGTAAAAGCAATACCAGTTTTTGGACCTACATTAATACCTTGTGCTGCTGTAACAACACCAACAGCATCTACATCGGTTACATCCTCATAAGTGAGGGTACCTGCTACACCAACCGATTGGTCGAAGGTATATTCGTTTGTAGCACCCGTAAATGAGCCACTACCAGAGATTGTGATTGCCATTAGTTACTCCTTACAGGATGACCCATCTTTCAGTTCCAGGAATAGTTACGGTCACTCCTGAACCAACCGATACAGGACCAACACTAACAGCGCTATATCCTGGTGTCAAAGAATAATTATATGTCACACTCCTTTGATTTTCTTGGAATACTTTATTATCACCACCACCTCTGGCACCACCAGAAATAGAGATCTCAATCTTGTTTGGTTTTACTTCAAAGGTATTACCTACACCAGTGAAGTCAAGTGTCTTGGTAGAACCAATATTGATACCAGCAGATTGGATACCAACCTCTGCACCAGAACCTGTAGATGTACCAGGGATACTAGGACTATCAAGGATCTCAAACGAGACCTCATCGTTTAACCTACATGCATCAGTAAAAACAACAGTAACAGCATCAGATGCTGCATAATCAACATTGGTCGTCAGTCTGACACCATTACGGTATGCAGACAACTTACCCATGACATAACCATCAGGGATAGTAAAGATTGTCTGACCTGCAGTCGCTCTGAAATTTACTACCCTATA
>Ga0098037_1001248_pt1 | contig 11777 bp, 11 predicted proteins | sample 5_EtaG_FD_75050 | JGI IMG/M metagenome (GOLD analysis project Ga0098037, IMG submission 75050) | Marine viral communities from the Subarctic Pacific Ocean - 5_ETSP_OMZ_AT15132 metaG | ecosystem: Environmental > Aquatic > Marine > Oceanic | place: Pacific Ocean | collected 2015-01-08 | reverse complement strand
TCGCCGGAAGGTGCCGTCACACGGACACAGATGACAGCGATAGATCAGCTTGAGTTGTGGAAGACGTACGCCGTTCACTGGTGTGAACACAAGCCGTCTGTAACCATCACAGTCAAGGAAGACGAGTGGATGGACGTAGGTGCGTGGGTGTATGAGAACTTCGACGTGGCATCGGGCGTGTCCTTCCTGCCGCATTCGGATCATACGTATCAGCAAGCACCCTACCAAGACATCGAAGTCGATGATTACTTGGAGTGGCAGCATGAGCGGGGCAGTTTAACTATTGACTGGACTGCGCTGTCAGAGTATGAGAAAGAAGATAATACATCCGGGTCACGTGAATTGGCATGCACTGCCGGGGTATGTGAAGTCGTCGATCTCAATGCTGCCTAATGGAGCGGCTGTCAATACTGCTAGACAAGATATTCGGGCGGTTCTTTGAAGTGAAGGAACCTCCCAAGTATCTTTCGGGAAAGAGAGAGAAGACAGATGAAGGAAAAGAAAAAGCCGCCCCTCGCATGGAAGCGGGGGGACGGCTGGGTTCAGTTCTATCCCCACCCCCATCATCCTTGTTACGAGGAGTGGGTTCAGAAGAAAGAAAAGGAAGACAATGATTCCAGTAAAGATAACAGATGAGATGTTCTTAAAGGCCCGCGAGAAAAACAGTGAGATGGGCCTGCTGCGTAACTCTATCATCAAAGGTAACGGAAGTATCGCGGGCTTCTTAGGAGAACAGATTGTCTTAGAAGTTCTAGGGGGAGAGTGGGTGAACACCTACGAATACGATATCGTCCTAGAGAATGGCTTGAAGGTCGAAGTAAAGACCAAGCAGACCACTGTTACGCCCAAGCCGGATTACTCCTGTTCGATATCTAACTTTAACACGCATCAGCAGTGTGATATCTACGCTTTCACGCGGGTCATGAAAGACTATTCTATGGGATGGTATCTAGGATACTGCACTCCTGCAGAATACTTTGACAAAGCAAACTTCGTAAAGAAGGGCGACTTTGATCCGTCTAACAACTGGACGTCTCACGCTGATTGTTACAACCTTCCTATACAGGAGTTGAACAATGTTCAAGACAATGGTTCTGATATGCTCTTTGAGCGTACCTAACATGTGCATGAAGTTTGAAGACACTGAAGGTTTGCGGGCAACTGAGGAACAGTGTAAAATGCGGGCGGGGGAGATGCTGCAGAGTTTATCTAGTGTGCCTCTTCCCATACCGCCACCGTACAGTGCGGGCTATAGATGCGTAATAGGGGAAGAAACATGAAAGCGAATCTGTTCTCATTCAACGTGTACCTTCGACAGGATGGTCGCGTTGAACTACTAAAAGAAACAGTGCGCCCAGACGAACTACAAAAAGAAATGGACGCGGGAGTGCCCGATTATGACGGCGCACACTCCATCGCGTCCCTTCTTAGATACGTCAATTCAGTGACTGACGAGATGATAGATAAGTCTAGGCAGTACGTGTCTTAGCCATAGACTCTTCGATCTTCTTGGCCCGTGCTATCTCGTATGACGATAGCTTGCCGTCCTTATCAAGGTCAGCCTTCTCTTTGTTTTTGACTTCTTCAGAGTCCCCGTTGGTTTTACGTACTGTAGAACCCATAGCGTACTGCTTCATCATTATGTGTCTCCTAGCTGTTCAACAGGCAAGATGCCCGACGCAATGAATCCGCGTCTAACTTCCCTCAAGTCCTGCTTTACTTCTGTCTCTAAGTTCTCCGGTCTAATTTCTATCTTGCCTATAACGTCAGCCCGCGCATCTATCATGGCTGCTTCTATGTCGTCCGGGTGTGTGTATTCGGGAACTGCGGCATCGTACCTAAGAAGTTCTCTGTTTGCCGTAGCTATCAAAATAGTGGACAGGGAACGAACGTCGCTATCCGTGACAAGCTTCGGATCACGCATCATAAGCAGCATAATTCTGCTTGCTTCTTTGTTCGATGCGGCAAGCTGGAACGAGTCTACTTCCATTTGCTGAAGAACGCGGAAAGCAAATTCTGCACCCACGTACGTTGGGCTAACCATGCCACGTGCAATGTTGAAGGCACGGCTAATTATCTCATTCGGAGAAATACCTCTAGCGATTCCTGTCGGGGAATACTTAGCGAACTGTACCCCCGAAGCCATGATAGTCATGTCTGCCAAGTCTTGCATGAAATCTATGTGATCTTCGTCCATGACTTCCGACAGTATGGCTCGTACGTTCTTATCCCTCAACTCGCCAGCTAACTGGACGGGATTAGTTGTCAACTTTATGATCTTTTTCTGTCCATCAAATCCCATAACGGGTACTTCACCCTTTTCACCCTTGCTTGCGCGTTGCCTAATTCCCTTGAGTGTTTGATAGACAACGCCATCGTTGAATGCTTTTAGGGCTTCTGCTTCAGATACACTGTTTTCTCGTGCGTAACCTGCAACAAATGTATCACGCAAACCACGGAACATATTGATATCGTAGTTGGCAATGTACTTCTCGTAGAACTGTACGGGATCGGTTGTTTCGCTTATTCTATTCAGTCGATCTGCAGTGCGCTTTTCAATAGACAGGTTTTCCAAATTCGCGTCTGCCATAGAGCCGGTCCTGCGATTGACTGTATCCCGAAACGCTTCGAAACTTTCCCGGACTGTAGAGTCGTCACCGATTGCTTCGACAATATCGCGCTCTGCGGCCACTATGTCCGCTAGGTCCACCCAGTACATAATCTCCCCGTCGGGATCATCTGCTGTGATGACTTTTATCCGCAGGCTTTCTTGAAGTTTTGCTACATTCTCTACGCGGTTGAAGTTGTATCCTCCAGCGATTCCACCCTTCACGTCCGTGATGTCTTTGCCTACAAGGTCTAGGACGTTGCTACCGGTTTCATCTGCCCACTTTGCTTGGATGGCATTTCGTACGATAGCTTGAATGGTTTTGAAGTCATCCTCACTGTTCTTAGGAAGGCGCATGTCATATACGAAAATGGAATTATCACCCACTCTTTCTACGCCATCAGCCCAGTAAGAGTTGAAGGATTCCATCTCCATTCTAAAATCAGTAAACGCTGTAGCATCGCCTGTAGCTATGCCCCTAGAAGCTGCCTCTGCCAGCGGGTCATTCCATCTATGCGGCTCCGTATTCCGTGCGTATGCGCGGCGATACGTGGCGGGATTTACGAACTCCGGAACATCGCGGGAACTATCCGCCCTCTGTCCGTAGCTTCCTTGCGCCGCTACAGGATCGAATACAATTTTTTTGTATTCAGTCCGTGCAGCCTGCATGACCCCACGAGCATCGGGTATTTCATCTATCTTATCATCAACCAGTTTCATAAGATCGAAGTAAATTTTTCCTTTATCTGCGCCCTGTGTCCTTGCAATTCGTTCACCAGTGTCACGCAAGTGCCTGTAAAGTTCATCAGCTTCGAAGGCGGTAGTCTGAAATGGCTGGAAGAATATACCCTCATCAGATTGATTTTTGTATAGGGCCATAGCGATTTCTGTTAACGAGGCATCTTCACCAACAAAGAATCCACCCTCTTCGATTGGTCGATTTGTTACTACGTTTCCTTCAGCATCTATGTAGCTTGGGGAACGTGCCAGCCCCGGTTGCTGTATGGTCCCAATCATAACTTCGTAGTTATCCCCAAAGTAGTCTTTGAGATTGCGCTCTGCCGCTTTGTTCAGTGCCTCCATTGCGTGTCGGCCTGTGCGTCCTTTGAAGAATCCAGCATCACCGCCGAAGAATAGGCGTATATCACCTCCCTGCATTTCTGCAAGACGATCCGTCATCTCCGTAACAATGTCTGCCAAATCAACTTTCTTATCGCCTAGCGTCTTTTCAGCATTGCCGTATATCTGTCGCCCAAGCAAACGTACCTTCTCATCGCGGTGATCCGCCATGTCTTCTGTGAGTCGCCCTAAAGCAATGTCGTGCTGTCCAGCCCCACGCAGGCTGTCCACGTTTTCAGCCGCATCCTGCAGAGATTTACCAAGCATGTTTATATTGTTAGTAAGGATCGTACGCTGAACTTCTAAATCCTCCGCAGCACCCGGTGTGAGTCTGATTTCTAAATCAGTCAGTGCGGTGAGTACGTTTGCCGCTTCCTTTGAAGTAGGATCACGCAATACGAGTGTCTTGTACTCATCTAGCAGTTCTAGGTATCCCCTACGACGTTCGCCCAGTGCCCGCATTTGCCCGTCCGCAGCCTTTTGAAAGCCTTCGACAAAAGTCTGAAATGCAGTAGTATCTTCCATCTTAACGCCGGTTGACTCCGCAACTAATTCGTTGAGACGCTGAAAACCTAACTCTGCCTGCCGGAGTGAATTTTCAGCGGCTAACTGTGCCTCGACGGCTGGCCGTAGGTTTTTGATGCTGAACTTACGAATGCCTTGTGCTTCGATAGCTTGCAGGGGTGCAAGGCCCGAAGCATATGCAAAAGTCAGTGAGAAGGCTTCACTTGCTTCCTTGTATTTGTCTGTTCCTTCGAACCTCTTCAGAATGTCCGTTCTTACTCTGTTGTATTCTGCCAAGTTTTTGTAGACTGCATCGACGCCCTCTTCTGACATATTGTCGAGAAGTCCTGCTACTCTAGTCAGTGCCTCTATTTCCGCTGGGCCTAGTTGTGTCCCCAGTGCGTTTGATATATCTTCGAAGTTGCGGTTCACAAGCGCACCCCGTGGGATCAAGGGTAGCTTTTCAAGGGTCATACCGAAAGCCTTGACAAGCGGGGTAGCTTGGTTCCTAAGAAGGGCACTGTCAATACCACGCAGAGTCGCGCCCGTACCCTTCACCAAGGGTCGTCCGAATATAGCTGTTCCCAGTGCGCCGATTACTCCGCCCACTTCGGGGCTTACATCGAAAAAAGACGGGATATAATTGTAGCCTATTGTTTGCCCCGCAGTTATAACAAGATCATCTACCAAGACATTTTTATAGAATGGATCATCCGGTGTATACTTACTGAATATACCCCTGCCTACCATGTTGGCGTGTCTGTCTTGTAGAAAGTTACGACGTGTGAGTGCATCGGCATACGTCATAGTCTCATCTACGCCTTGAGCGTTGCGAATTGTGATGGTTGCGTTGCCTGTCTTGCCTGCCCTAGATGCAGAATTTAGAGAGAAGTTTAAACTATCAAGTTCGCGGGTTACATTGGCCAATGAGCGGTCAAACTGGGCACTAGCTGCAGCAGTTCCAATCGATCCTTCATACCCAAACCTGTTTGTAAGCAGATCGCCAAATCTTTTTTGAAATCCCCGAAAGGACTTTGCAAATCCCGGAGCCATTTTACTTATGTCATATTGGGCAAGAGCCATACGCATAGGTATTGATTCATCAATCAACCCCCGCTTCTTGAGATCGTTGTACCGTTCTAGCTTCTTCACGCCGCTTGCTTTGTGCATTTTTGCAAATGCCCCGGACACTGCTAGGTTAGGTACGGCAAACTGACCAAACTGCGCGATTAATCCCTGCTCACTGAATGTGTAGTCAAGTATGGCGTCCGCTGCTTGCTCAGAAATCAAAGGCAGGTTCAAGCGACGACCCGTTCCGTCTCCGATTTCCGGACGATAATTTGCTATAAATGCCTCTTCCCCAAACCTATCTATATAGGCGTCTATCATTTGATCATTAAGTTTTTGCGCGTAAGATGTACGGAATCCGGCGCTGTTCAACGATTGCCGCAGTGTATTCTTGTCTTGTATAAAGGTAGGATAGGCTTTCTTAAACTCTTCGGAAAAAACAGTATCGAAGTCTGCCATTGTAAGTTCAGCCGACTTTTGAATACGAGTTGTAGCATTGGTAGTAGCGGCTGCGACCATACTACCGCCTGCCACTATATTGATGGGCAGGTTTATACTAACGTCTTTTGCGAAATCCTCTGTGTCTCGCACAAACTGCCGTATAAAATCAGTGCCAAATTGGTCATTGATGAGTTCTTGTACGTTAGGATCGAAGACCTTATCCTTGAGCGAATTGTTCAGTCCTATACGAAACAGTGAGTATTCTTGAACTTCTTCTGCAGGAGAATCACCTACTAGGCCAAGTATAGGTTCTTTGGTGCTTACACCAAGGTCCGCAGGAACTCGCTCCCCTGTCGAGGTGATAGTCGTACCGGGGATTCGTGCCACCCTGTCCACACCTTGGTAGGGGGCTTCCATCTGATCAATCGTTCTATTGTGTTCGGATACGGCCTGTTCGATCTGTGCAAAATAACGCATGTTGTTATTCTTTGCCGCGTCGATGAAGTCTTGATTTATCGGCTGTCCCTTTGGACTTTTGATAACAGCCTCGCCGTCCAACACCTGTTGTACTGTGATCTTAGGCGTGGGTTTCACCGACTCACGCAGAGCCGTCCTAGCCTCTTCTGATATGCCGGGACCGACGCCCAAGGGGTTGGCTACGTCTGCCTCTCCTGCTAGACCAAACGGAGAAGTGGAAATACCCAGTCCTGCTGAGATGGTACGATTGTCTTGGCTTTCATTGTTGATCACATCAAGTCTCCTGCTGGAACATAGTAACCGTTCTGTACTATATACAGACCTTCCATTTTATCGCCGCCCTTTATTCTGATTTCGAACTTGCCACCCGGCCTTACTGGTCCCACAGGGGACGCATCATCGACGGGGATACCACCTTCGGGGGCAGGGGGCAGTTCTTCGAACATAGGAATTTCTCGACGTCCAGTTGCTGGGACATATTGTGACATATCGGGAATTTCTCTAGGTGGCGGATCGACCCTATTTGCAGGCATGGGAGATGTTGCCGGTACTTGTGATATATCCACGTTTGCAGGTGCCCGCTTTTGTTCTACCCCATCTTCCGGTGGTCGGGTTTCGGCAAAAGCTGCCGGTGGCTGTGTTCGAATGTCTGCACGAGGGTTGACCCTGTTTACCGGCATCGGAGAAGTCGCGTTAGAAGAGGCGGCGTCCGGATCAATTCTGTTTACCGGCATTGGAGAAGTTGCGGTAGCAGACGGAGCGTCCGGATTGATTGTGTTTACCGGCATTGGAGATGTAGACGGAGGAGCGGCAGCGGGCTGCAGTTGGTCTACTGAAATCGGCGTGTAAACAGGGTTACCGTCGGCGTCTTGAGATACAGTATGGTATATGTCCCTTCCGTCGGCGTCTTGCTTTGCTGTCGCATCTAGGTCGGGTCCGGAGTACAGTTTAACGACAGGCCGACCATCCTCCGTTACCATGCTAGAAACAGTGAGGGGCGTATTGTACGACTTAACCGAAGCAGCGGACCCCGCACTCTTACGTCCATATCGACGCATGATATCGAAAGAGTACGCTGCTTCCATGATAGCCCGCTCTTCCGGCTTCATAGGCCTGCTACCCTTGCCGTACTTAACCAAGACACGCAGACGATCTGCACGATCTTCAAATTCTTGGATAACAACGCCCAGCTTCTTTACAACTTCTGTCGGGGTGTTGAAGTTACTGCCCAAACGATCAAGCTGCTGTTGAACGTCTTGGTTAGATAGTCGTCCGGATGGGTCCGCTGCACGGGCCATCTTAAATGCGAGTCCGATACGCAAGGAAGCGATTTCAGCGTAAGTAACGCCGTCGGCTCTTGCCTGCAAAGGATCATTATCCCTCTTTTTCGCATCTTCCATCTCTTTACCTAAAGTATCTAGGAAGTCTTGGGTGATGCCGGGTTCTCCCGACCCACTATCTACCATTTGGATGGCTTCTCGCTGTCCAGCAGTAAGCCCTAGTTGGTCTAGGAAACCTAAGTCAGTGACGCCGGATTTAATTACTGATCCAGTGAACCTAAATATCTGCTTCACTTCTTGATACGCAGCAGCATCGCCTAACTGAACCGTTTTTACAGCTAGGGACCGTATATCCGTCAGTACCCTCTCTTCATTTACAAGAGCCTGTTCAATATCGCCAAAAGTTTTGCCCGTCGGATTTTCCTCGCCATAGTGTAGTTCTAGTGCCAATTCTGTTCGGCTTTTATTGTCTCGACTAACCCTATACTTACCCGCTACGTATTGTGGTTCCTTCTCTTGCATCATGAAGTACGGATACAGCGCGTGAGCAGCAGCTTGAAGAGAAGGCTGTCCACTGGCATTTAGGGGAATCACGGAAGACACTATGTTATACGCGGCGGGTATGCTAGAGGCTTCTCGCGCGTCTTCAGATAACGTCATAATATTTTGAGGACGCAGAAGGTCTAGGCGTGGAAACTTGTCTTGTTGAATAGCGCCAAGCTTAACAGACGCCTCAAACCACTGATTCGCTACTTCATTTGTAACACCGGCAATCGCTATGTTTCTATGCCACACATTGAAAACATCCCCGTTGTCTCGCAGATTAAATGCGTTTTTAATATCATTAAATCCTGCTACCATATTGTCGGTATTAAATATAGGACCGCTCATTTGGGAATAGTCGAGTAGCCTGCCGTTGCGGGTTATGCCAAGAATATTGGGATTATTCTTTTCTTCTGCTTGCTGTTTACGCAGAGCCTCTCCCGCACTTACGCCGCTGCCTTGACCCGCTTTTCCACTATCTAACCAGCCACTATTGATCCCATTCCAGTCGTTCCACCAACTTTCTGTGGTTTCGTCATACGTAAGTATCTCATTGTCCGGACCCGGATTTTCTAAAGCCCGTCCGTTCATATACCCGTTGTAAGCATTTATAACTTCGCTTACACCACTCCAAACATCCCTATCTCTTCTAAGAATACTGCGAAAGTTATCGTCTTGCATTTTAGCAGCGAATTCACCAGCCCATGCGGTTGCTGTATTAAAGTCTTTGGGGCGCACGGTTCGAAAGGAAACCCGATTGTCGCCCTTGCCAAAGCTAAATTCAGATGTATCAACTTCGTCCAGTAGCCCTTTCATATTAGCTATGTCGATGTCGAGGCCGGGAGAACGCTGTCCGAATAGATTGACGCGACCCCTGCTGGCTACTTCGCCCCTAGCACCCCTAAGAGCCTCTGCAACAGCGTTCAATCCGCTGGCAGAGCGTTCATCCGCAGGCTTCATCCGGTATTCCGCTAGGGTTGTTTCAAGGGTGTCTAGCTTCTGCTGATCAGACAAACGCTTTGCTTTTTCTACTTCAATGTTCTTTGCGAATCCTTGAACTAGTCCCGTTACAAATGCTGCACCAATACCCATTATTTAGTCTCCTTCGCGGACAAGAAGCTTTCTTCCTCTATTTCATCCGGCATTGTGCCCTGACGAATACCCTCATTAATTTGCTCTCTGACAAAAGAGAACAGACCCGGATTGTTTTCTTTTAACATTGTAAAGAATGTCTCGTCCGACATTTCATCCTTTGTCATTTCATCATCGTTCTCAAAGAAGCGATAGGGGATGTTTTCTTCTTCCGCCATGTTTGCTATGTACATGGCGAGTGGCGCTTTGAGTAGCAGCCCTACATCGGGATTAAATCCGCCATCTGAAAACTTTTGAAATATATATCCTTCAACCAAAGACTCGACTGATGCGCCTACCATCAGCAGCTTCAACAACTCTCGCCGTGTCTTTTTCTTCTCTAGTGATGAAATAGCTTGGTCTAGCGCCGTCTTTGGATCGACAACAGCAGGGGGATTACCCCACGGCCAGCGAGTGTTGTCCGAAGTCAGACCGTAACCCGGCGGGGCCACAGCAAACTGATCCTTGCTTTCGATACTGCCTTGTTGCGGAATCTGATTCGGTTCGATTTTCATGTTACGTTTACCTCTGTCATCTTAACGCTAGGGGTATTGCGGCTTGTATCAACAGCTTCTACTGGATTTGCGTACGCAGCTAACAAATCGTTCAACTGAGAATTCCGGGCATTTTCTTGAAGATTACGCATAACACGGGCAAGCTGTGTGTTATTAGCGTATTCAAACTTAACCGGCCCACCCGGCACAGATCGGACAGGCTGACGTTGGTTTAAACCCCCACGAGTAAGTTCCTGTATCGTCCTGTTTCGTAGAGGTGCATCTGCATACTGGAAAGGTTGTGTCTTGTTACCGCCTAACTCCAAAAAGGCACTGGCAGCATCGCTCAAGAAGCCGCCATCGCTGCTGCCCTTTTTAGAAGGAGTGCCCCCACCACCGCCACCGGCAATCCCGGCTATAGCAGGCAAGAATATAGCAAGTGCATTTCCTAAACTACTCATTTATTTAATCCTCATCATCATCGCTGTTATCGGTAGTTCCGCCTGCCCACAAAGCAAGCCAGTTTCCAATACCCATAGCGAGGTTATCTTTCTGTTGCTTTTCATACATAGAGTTGGTATTCGCAAATTCCATAGCCATAATACCAATCTCGTGCTGTCTCTGCATCTGCGACTCACTCTTTTGGAAATTCCAAGCGGCGTTATCGCGATACATTTGCCACAGATTATTTAGTGCCGACTGGCTGATATTTAAAGCGTTCTGCACATTAAGACGATTCGTTTCGTTTTGTATTGCTGTGTTCGCAGTGTTGACCTCTCTGCGCCACTGTGCATTAGACTGATCAATAGCAAACTTCATGTTTGCGTTGAATTTATCCCGCGAGTCACGCATGGACGCATTAAACTGATTGACAGAGTTTGTCTGTCCTGCATTGAATTGTTCCATTGCAGCTACACGGTTTGCGTTAGCCGTCTCTACTTGGGACTCTAATTCAGCGAAGAATTCTTCTACTTGCAATTCATTTTTAGCGTTAAACTGTTTGCGGGCATTTTCTTCCGCAGCATCCTTGAACATAGCCTGTGTCAAGGCTTGATATTCTATAACAGACGTCTGCTGTTGCGCGTCCATATTTTTTGTTTCAGTAGCAAGGAGAAGCTGTGCATTTGTGACTGATGCTTTGAGACGCGCATTTAAGTTCGCAGTATCCATAGATGCCTGCGCTGCAGCATTCTGCAAAGCAGTGCGTTGCCTGTTATTCAAATTAGCCAGTTGTATTTTTGCGTATTGATCTGCATCCTTAGCGGCAATAGGAATTCCGGATTCCAAGACTGCCTGCGTCATAGCAGCAGATGCAATGCTAGATGATCCCAGCCCCCGTGACTGCATCACTCCCGCTATCTTGCGAACGGCAGGAGAGGCCCACGGAGGTAAAGGCTTGCCTTCTTCGATTCCCGCCATCAGATCAGCCATCTGATGCTTTACCGTAGCACGGGCATCAAACTCACTGCCTTCAATGGTTGCAGCTTCAGCGATTGCTCCCTCTGACAAACTCCCATCTGTAAAGTCTACAGATATGTTTTTGGTTATCTGTGCAGGGTCTAGGGTCTGTTCGGCTAATTTGTTTTGTACTTTGGTCGTAGAATCTATCTGTCCAACATTATTACCCGGCTTTTGTCCCGGACTGACAGTAAGCGCTTCATTCGTAGTATCGACTGTGGATGCTGTTGCCTGTGGTGTGGTTTCACCAAGAGAGACATTATCTATCTGCGTTTCGGGATCATCGGTATCTATCAGTACACCAGTTACGTCTTTTGTTCCCGATATACCTGCAGCCTGTTGAGTCATCTCATCTAACAGCTTGACATCGGTATCGATTTTTTCTTCGCTAAGTGCCATCACCTAATCCCCATAAATACAGACACGACCATAGCAACCACCAAAACAGTGCTTCCCATGATCATCGCCTCAAGACGCCACATACGCTTGTCCAAGCTGTCAAGTCTATCTTGAACAGCCGCATAGCGTAGAGCGCACTCTTTTTCGTGTGCCTCAAGTTCCATCTGTGTCTTGAGTACGGGTTCCACAGTCATCTTCATGCTTACGACTTAGGATTGTCCGTCTTGATCTGCGCTACCTTAGTCTGCCACGCAT
>Ga0098037_1001247_pt1 | contig 11783 bp, 11 predicted proteins | sample 5_EtaG_FD_75050 | JGI IMG/M metagenome (GOLD analysis project Ga0098037, IMG submission 75050) | Marine viral communities from the Subarctic Pacific Ocean - 5_ETSP_OMZ_AT15132 metaG | ecosystem: Environmental > Aquatic > Marine > Oceanic | place: Pacific Ocean | collected 2015-01-08 | reverse complement strand
CAGAGCAATATCCCACACTTTAAGTGCTGGGTGCGGAAGGAATACACGCACAATCACGAGAAGTATCACGGCGAGTTTGTTCACGCGATGGCTATTGCTGTCACGACGATGCCAACTCGCTGCTTGTCGTTTCAGATAATCTTCACGGGCGCTGAGACGTATGATGATGATGACGAGCCAAACGTACATGGCGGGGCTATGTGGGCTAGGATGCCGATTACGGCTCTGGTTGCTGATACGCCCTTTGATGAGTGGCCCGAGCCTATGCCAGTATGGGCAGCGCAGCCTTGGGATTGCAGCTCGCACCACCACGCGGTTTACGTCTTAGATCGAGCCACGCCAACACCTTGGCTTGCAAAAATTGATGGCGAGTTTTATCCAGCTAAGTATTACTTCACGGTAGACTACGCAGAAAACGAGATTGCCGATGATCCTGCACAGCACAAGCAGAGTCATGTTTTAGAGCTGCTCGATGCTGGGAAGTGGACTGGAAATATCGTTGCGTTGCCGAATAATAGAGTGCGGGTAACACATCCTGCTTGGTTTGAAACTGGCGAGGGCGCACCTGACTTCAAGCCAAGCCAACATATCCACTACTCAAAAAGTGATTTAGACTATACGCTTGACGTGAATCAGGTTTTTGACAACCTCTACGCAGGTAAAAAAGATGGCGGTAAGCGGAAGTAAAGATTTCGAGTTAGACGTAGCAGACTACGTTGAAGAAGCTTTTGAGCGTTGCGGCTTAGAGCTTCGCACGGGCTATGACCTAAAGACGGCCAATCGATCCCTTAACCTGATGCTCGCTGAGTGGGCAAACCGTGGTTTGAATCAGTGGACGATCAACCAAAAGACGTTGCCGATGGTCAAAGACACGACCTCTTATACAATTGACACGACCAACCCAACCGCAACAATCGACGTGCTTGATGTCTTCATCAGGGAGACAATGGGCGGAGTGTCAACGGACGTTCCTTTGACCCGCATGTCTCGGTCTGAGTATGCGAACCTGTCAACCAAGACCAGCACTGGCAAGCCTAATCAGTATTTCGTAGACAAGCAGATCAACCCAAGCATCACGGTTTGGCCTGCACCAGATCAGACATCTAAGTACGATTTGTACCTGAACGTGCTTAGCCGAATGGATGACGCAGACGCTGGAGCAAACACACTGCAAGTACCGTTTCGGTTTTACCCCTGCTTGGCGGCTGGTCTTGCGTACTACATAGCTTTGAAGAGAGCACCTGAAAAGGTTGCTATGCTCAAGCAGCTTTACGAAGAAGAGTTTGAAAGGGCGTTGAGCCAAGACCAAGACAGAGTGTCGTTCAGGGTTGCCCCTGATCTACGCGGGTACAACTTAGGCTAATGGCTTACGCATCCAACAAACGAGCCTACGGCATCTGTGACATCACAGGCTTTCGCTATCGTCTGCGTGACATGAAAATGACGTGGGATGGCTTGTTGGTAGGCCCAGACCAGTGGTCGCCAAAGCATCCACAGCTCATGCCTCGGCCAACGCCCATTGATCCGCAGGCATTGCAGATCACTCGACCAGATCAAGCGGCCAACGGTAACGACAACAATTTCTTTACCGTATACACCAATGTTGGAAATGGTAAATTGGGCACAACTTTGCAAACTTTTGGAATAACCTGTAGTGTTGGCACTGTGGAGGTAACAACGTCATGAGCTTCACACTGGCAACGCTAAAATCGACTGTGCAAGATTACTTGCAGGTTAATGAGACTACGTTCAACAACAACCTGAACACGTTTATCAAAGAGGCTGAGAGCCGAATCTTTAAGATGGTTCAGCTACCAGAGCAAAGAAAGAACGTGCAAGGTACGTTGTCAACAAGCAACCGTTTCTTGGCTACGCCAAGCGACTACTTTGCTCCGTTTTCATTGGCGGTTATTGATAGCAACAACAAGTACCATTATCTGGATTTCAAGCATCCGTCATTCATTAAGGAATACAGCCCCACCACGACAACGACTGGAAGGCCCAAGTATTACTCATTGTTTGACCAAACAGCCTTTGAGCTGTCGCCTGTACCAGATTCTGGTTATACGGTAGAGCTGCATTACCTGTACAAACCAGCGTCTTTGACGGTTGGTGGCGACTCAGGCACTACAGTTCTATCAACGGATCACCCTGATCCCTTGCTTTACGGCACCTTGGTAGAGGCTGCTGTGTTCCTAAAAGAAGCTCCTGACGTGATAGCCAACTTCGAGGCTCGGTTCAAGGAAGGCGTCTCTCGGATGAAGAATCTGAGCGAAGGCCGTGGAACCCGAGACGAGTATCGATATGACTTATTGCGTACAGGGGTAACCTAATTGGAACCAATCAAAGAACTTGAAGGCAAGAAAATAGCAATTATCGGTCTGGGAGCCTCCCAGATCGACTATGTAATCGGAAAAGAGAACAGCGTCGAATGGGACGAAGTTTGGGTAATCAACTCAGCCTTGTCGGTTTTCGACTGTGATCGCGTGTTCATGCTCGATCCCGCCAGTCGGTTTTTAGATACCGACGATGCAGGAAATCAAACCGAGGTGATGCGTAAGCTACTGCCCACGTTTGACAAGCCTATCTATACTTGCGAATTGGATGAGCGCGTACCTGCGTTGGTTGAATACCCGCTTGAAGAGGTTATCAAAGACCAACGCTGCGCTTACATGAATACCACTGTGGCTTATGCCCTAGCCTTTGCCGCGTGGAACAAGGTGGGTGAAATCGACTTGTTTGGCATGGACTTCAGCTATAAAAACAACCTGCATTTTGCAGAGGCTGGCAGAGCCTGCCTTGAGTTCTGGATTTGCAAGATGATTGCTATTGGGATCAAGGTTGGTGTAAGCCCAAGATCGTCCCTACTCGATCAGAACGTAGACCTTCAGGACAGGCTGTACGGCTACCATCGCTTGCCGAATCCAAAGGTGGCAATGCCAAACCCAGAGGGTGAATGGGTGGTCTGCAATCGCTCAGAGCTGGCGCAGATGGTTAAAAAGCATAATTTAGAGACGGTAGAACTGCCGTCATCGCCAGAACCGTATAAGGGGTAGCTATGTCACGGGGTGTTTTTCAAGTCGGTCAGGTTATGGTTTCAACCACTGAAAACCGTGGTCATGAAGCAGAATTTTGGGCGCAAGAGACTACTAGGAAGATTTTAGGGATATCAGAGGAAGCTGAACCGCATATTCGTTTGCAAGCGGAGGCTTTCCGCAACCAAGTTTATACTCTAATATTGATGGGGATGAAGAACGCTATTGCTTCTGACCGAGTTACGATTCGTGGTTTACTTGCGTCTCAGGGGCATGAAGACATGGCAAAAATAATCAAGGAGATTTGATATGGCCATCACTTCCGCAATTCCCACTAGCTTCAAGCAGGAGCTTTTGGTCGGAACTCATAACTTTACCGCTTCAAGCGGCAACGCTTTTAAGCTTGCGCTTTACACGTCTAGTGCGACCTTGGGCGCTGCTACGACTGCATTCACAACCACAGGTCAAGCCAGTGGAACCAACTACACGTCTGGCGGCAATACGCTTACGTCGGTGACACCAACAACTTCTGGCACGACTGCGGTATGCGACTTTGCTGACCTGACATTTGGCACAGCCACTGTCACGGCGCGTGGGTGCATGATCTACAACGACACACAGTCGGATAAAGCGTGTGCAGTGATCGATTTTGGTGGCGATAAAACCAGCACGGCTGGCGATTTCACCATTGTATTTCCTAGCCCAACGGCTACCGGCGCGATTATTCGGTTGGCGTAATGGCTTATGCCACTACAAACACTAGATTTTCAACCGGGCATCGACAAGGAAGGCACCGACTACTCGGCTAAAGGCGGCTGGGTAGACGGTAACCTCGTAAGATTCAGAAAGGGTCGTGTCGAAAAGGTAGGTGGCTGGCAAAAGCTCGGCGCAAGCAACTACCTTGGCACTGGTCGTGCTCTACATGCTTGGATAAGCCTTGGCGGGGTTCGATACCTTGGTGTCGGTTCTACGTTCAAGTATTACATCGAAGAGGGCGGCACCTATTACGACATAACACCTATAAGGGCGACCACGTCTGCTGGTGATGTCACTTTCGGCGCAACCAATGGCTCTTCAACGATTACAGTCACCGATACCTCGCACGGCGCGGTAAATGGGGACTTTGTGACGTTCAGCGGAGCGGCTTCCCTTGGCGGGTTGATAACCGCAGACGTTTTGAACCAAGAATATCAAATCGACCTTGTCACCTCGGTCAACGCTTACACAATAACCGCCAAAGACACGTCTGGCGCAACGGTTACGGCCAACGCATCAGACAGTGGAAATGGCGGTTCCAGCGTGGTCGGTGCTTACCAAATCAACACTGGACTAGACACTTTTCTGAAATCGACTGGTTGGGGATTGAATACATGGGGTTTTGGCGGCTTTGGCTCTGCATCACCGATCAGCGCAATAAACCAGCTTCGCTTGTGGACGCACGACAACTACGGCGAAAACCTGATTATTAATCCTCGCGGCGCAGGCATATATCGCTGGGTTGAAAACAACGGAACCAGCGTCAGGGCGCTTGAGCTTTCTGGTGTTACTGGTGCCAACTTAGTGCCAACTGTGGCGCTTCAGGTCATCACTTCAGAGACTGACCGCCATTTGGTGGTTCTTGGCGCAGATCCGATATCAGGTAGCAGCAGGACTGGCGTAATTGACCCCATGTTGGTGGCGTTTTCCGATCAAGAGAATGAGTTGGACTTTGAGCCTACAGCCACGAATACGGCGGGTTCTTTGAGATTATCTTCTGGTTCATTCATCGTTGGGGGGATCAAGTCTCGTCAAGAAATCTTGATATTCACCGACACCAGCCTGTACAGCATGAGCTTTATCGGGCCTCCACTCACCTTTGCGATCAACTTGATCAACGAGGGTTCTGGGCTACTTTCCCCTAAGGCGGCTGTGAATGCGCCAAACGGCGTGTTTTATGCCAGCAAAACTGGCTTTTACTTCTACAGCGGCTCGGTTAAGCGCCTGCCTTGCACGGTGCAAGAGTACGTTTTTGAAGACATAGACCTAGACCAAGCGTTCAAGTGTCACATGGGCAGTAACACTGAGTTCAGCGAGATATGGTTCTTTTATCCGAGCATCGAAGACGGCACTGGCGAGATCAGCCGATACGTCATCTACAACTACGAAGAAAACCATTGGTCTGTGGGTAGCTTGGCGCGTTACGCATGGCTTGATGCAGGCATCGAGGATCTGCCTTACGCCACAGCAACCACAAGCTCTCAGCAGTGCGTGTTTGAGCACGAAACTGGCTTTGACGATTATGAAGACGCTATGACTGGCGTTTTCATCGAGAGCGCCGACTTGGATATCTCATCTGGCGATTCGTTTACCTTTGTTAAGCAAATTATTCCAGACATGAAGTTTGTCACTGAGACAGGTGTGAGCGTAGATCCTGCTATGAACATTGTGCTCAAAAGCAGAGATTACCCCGGCCAGAGCTTAACAACCGACTCCACAACTCAAGTCACACCGACAACCACATTCAGCAATGTGCGGACTAGGGCGCGTCAGGTAGCTTTTCGGTTTGAGAGTGACGATGACAACACGGCTACTGAGCAGAAGGGATATAAGTGGAGGCTTGGTTCTACCCGAATCGACATCCAGCCTAGCGGCAGACGTGCATGAGCAGGCTGCTTCAGACCCAATTGCCTTTTTCTCAGGGCGATTCTGTCAGCTCAGACACGTTTAATCGGCTGGTTCGTATCCTAGAATTAAACCTTGGGGCGGTGGATTACACGATTTCTCCGCACTTTAATGCCACCCAGATAAGCGAGCTTCAGTTTGCAACGGGTAGTATAATCTTCAATACTACAAACCAAATACATCAAGCGTTTGACGGCACTGTGTTCAGAGACCTGTACGGCCATCAAACTTACCCAACGGGACTGGCGATCACCGCTGGCGTTGGGGCTGTAACCGTGAGTACACCGTAATGGATGCAATGCTACAGAGTCGAATTCAAAACCTGATTGGCGCTGATATGCCGATAGGCGTTGAGCAATACGCAGAGGGCGGTGAGGTTGATACTCCCGGCCCCCTTACTGGTCTTGAGACGGACTTGCTAGAAGGCGCTGTTGAAGGGCTTGATGAATCGGAAAGCATGGGGATGGGAATCCCTGACATGTCAGGCTCTGGGAACCCAAACCAAGACTTAGAAAATACGATTAACGAGCTGATGATGGCTCGTGGGGAAGCCGAAGATGAAGGCGAAATAGCGTACATCGACGGCTTGATAAATGCTGCCGAAGTTGGCACTAACGCTCCTATGGCAGACCTTGCTGTTCAGCTTTCTCAAGCTGGTCGGGGTGGCGATGTCACGTTGGCGCACCTTCGCAACGGCGAAATCGTTTTGCCGCCTGAGTCAATGGAAGATCCAGCGTTTGAGGCTGCTGTCGAAAAGCGTTTGATGGAAATAGACGTAGACCCGCAGGCGACTGTTGTTGGCGCGGGTATCGCAAGTCTCAACCCGATTACGGGGCTAGAAGAGTTCGGTTGGCTCAAAAAGACGTGGAAAAGCGTCAAGAAGGTTGCAAAGAAGGTAATCAAGCCGCTGGCATCAGTGGCCCAGTTCATACCCGGCCCTTGGCAACCGATAGCTGCGCTGGCAAATAAAGCCTTTACTGTTTATGACGTGGCTAAGGGCAGGGCAAGTCCGCTGGCATTGGCTACCGTAGCTGGCCCATTGGCGACTGGCGGGGGTCTCACCAAAAACATTGGGGATATCACCAAAGCAGGGGGCGGAAGCTTTTTAGGGGGAATCGGAAAAGGAATAACAGGAACTGCTGGAAGTTTAAGAAGCGGTATTGGTTCTTTGTTCTCGAATCCAGCTCAAGCTTTAACCAAAGATTTGCCTGACCTTCTCAAAACAGCGAACTATCGGGGCATGTCCCCAGCGGATCAAACGAAAGATGCCGTTTCTCGTTTGACTAAGCTAACCCAAGACCCAAAGGTAAAGACCTTGGTGGAAGGATTTAGAAAGTCTGGCATGAGTCCTGTTCAGCAAATTCAAGCTTTGCAGCAGGCTGGCGCTGGCGGCTCCATGCTAGGAAATATATTTGGTGGCCAGACCACTTTAGGCAACGTGTTGGGCGGAATTGGCGGGTTGGGCGGTCAACAGCCCATGCAGGCTCAACAGTATCAAGTACAGGCTGGAGACACGCTCTCTCAGATCGCTGCTGACCAAGGCATTTCGCTTGATTTGTTGATGGCTAACAACCAACATATTGCCGATCCCAACATGATTATTACGGGCCAGATGTTAAAGCTTCCCGGCGGAACCGTAACCGTTGGCGCTGGTGGCAGCGGCTTCAATCTGCCGAAAATACTGGGTGGAAGTGGTACGCCGGGACAAAGCCGTCTTGGTCTGATAGAAGACTTCCTGAAGGGCAAGACGTCTGGCCCAGTGCGACAAGGCAGCGGCCTTGGCAGTTTGGGCGGTTTATTTGGCGGAGGACAGGGCGGCGGTCTTGGGTTGGGTGATTTAGGTGCTATCGGAGCAGCAGGCTTGCTTGGCAAGCTGGCATATGACGAAGCCAAGAACCGAAAAGGCGTAGCCTTGACCCCGCTCACTCAAGAGGGATCAACTGGCCGATACAACATCGAAGCCGAGATTGCTCGACGCATGGGCAAGCCAGCGCCAAACCCCGTTGAGTACGGCTTGTTACCAACAGGGACAATACCCACGCTGAGTGGTGGTAGGCGAGCGCCTCAAGAAGAACTTGTAGCGGCGCTGGATGTCGAACCGCCCCCAGTCATGGAAGAGAAGCAAATTGATCCAGTGAAGGCTCGATACGGCGGATCGATAATGCCTATGGCTTACGCCAAGGGCGGTAACGTAGCGACAGAAGACTTTGAGCGCATGAACGGCGGCATCAACGGCGAAGGCACAGAAATCAGTGATGATGTGCCTGCCATGCTGTCAGACGGCGAATTCGTCATGACGGGTCGGGCAGTAAGAGGTGCTGGCGCGTTTGATTTGGCGCAAGGCAAAGGCGGAATAATCACGCTGACACCGAATGGCAGCGAAAGCCGAGACGGTGGTACAGCACTCATGTACGAGATGATGGATTTATTCGCAGAATTTGCGGATAAGCCAAAGGAGGCGGCAGCGTGAGCATATTGACGCCGAGCCAACTGGCTAAGGTTCGTCGGTTTCAAGAAGGCGGCAGCACATCGCAGCCTTTTGTTGCAGCCGTAACCAAGACTGAACAGCGCCTTGACCCGATAACCCAGCAGCTATTGTTTGGTTTGGACGGTGAAGGCGGCTTCATACCCGGCGCTTTCCGCGCAGCAGAGCGCACTTTCTTTGACGAGCAAGGTCGCCCAATTGTCATTCCCCAAGAAATCGCAGGGTTAAGTCCTGATCAAATTAGGGCGATGGAGCTTGCGAGAGCTAATGTTGGCATCCAAAAGCCATTCATTGAAGAAGCTCAGCGCCGAGGACAGCAAGGCATTACTGCACTTCAACGCGGCTTAGAAGACCAAGCCATAGCTTCTCAAAGGGCGCTAGAAGCCCAAAGATCAGGAGCAAGATTTGCCCTCGACCAAAGAGACCGTGCGCTCATGGAGTCGCTTAGAGGTACTCAGGAGGGTCGTGGTAGGGCCATAGCTGCTGAAGAGCGGCTACGCGGCGATCTTGGCGACCTTTCACGAAAAGGTGTGCGGGATACTCAGCGATTTGGCATGGACTTGGCGAGAGCCAGAGGTGTCGGCCTGTCCGAAGCGCAACGATTACGCAGTGGCTTGGCTGAGTCGCAGGATCTACTGCGAGGCACCACAGGTGAGCTAGACATAGCGGCAGAGACGGCGAAGTACCAAGACCCATACGAAGATCAAGTCGTACAGCAAATGATTCAAGATGCGACTGAAGGGCTTGCTAGGCAAGACATCAGCGCAATTGCTGGAGACATACAGCGAGGCGGTGAGTCAGCATTCGGCTCCAGAGCGCGTCTAACGGGCCAAGAGCGTCTCGAAGCGATGGGCAGGGGTTTGGGCAAGGCTGTAGGTGGATTGCGTTCACAAGGCTTTCAGCGAGCACAACAGACCGCTATCGGTGAAGACGAAAGACGGCGGCAGGCTGCTCGCACTGCATCGGCTGGTTTGGCTGGCCTTCGCGGTCAAGATTATTCAGCAGGCACAGGTTACGGAAACTTGTTGCAGCAAACCGCACAGCAGCAGCTTGGCGCTCAGCAACAGCTAGGCTCCCAGCTTGGCAGTGCAGCGCAACAGCGTTTTGCTGCTGGCACTGGCTTAGGTCAAACCTTGTCAGGGTATGGTCAGCAGAGTGCGGCTGCTAGACAGGCAGCGGGGCAAACAGGCATGAACGTAGCAGGAACGCTTGCAGGCCAGTACGGTCAGATTGGAGCGCAGCAAGCGGCTGGCGGGCAGGCTCTAGGAGCCGCTCAGACGGGCTATGGCAACTTCATGAGTGGATTAGGAACGCAGGCTCAGCAGGCTGGTATGCAGGACGTAGCGGCCTTACAGGGCATTGGCGGCATGGCACAGCAACAGCGTCAGCGACAGCTTGACGCGCAACGCGCTGGCTTGTTGCAGGCTCAGCAAGCGCCACTGGCTCAGTACCAAGCCTTGATGCCGTTTGTGCAGATGGCACCAGCGGGTCAGACGCAGTTCCAGACTCAATTTACGCCAGATCCATCCGCATTACAGGCGGGTGTGGGTACAGGTCTTGCGACACTGGGTGCGGTGGGCAACTTCTTTAACCCAGCAACTCGGCTTTCAGGGAGTGGTATCCAGTAATGGCGATAAATAGAGCGCAGTTAGAGCAGCAGATTGCTGGTTTAAGCAATGGCGGCGAAATTAATGCAATGGAAGAGTACGGCAGCGGCACGGGCTTGAAGCCGTTGGATACGGAGCAGTTGGATACGGAGCAGTTGGATACGGAGCAGCTTGCAGACCCTGTTCAAAAACAAATCGAAGAAATGCTTCAGGCTTTGCAGCCAAAGCCTTTTGACTTTGACGCAAGCTATAAAAAATACTCTCAGCGCCTTGCGCCATATTTTTCTCAGTCTACTCGACCAACTTTTTACGACATGGCTTCGGACATTGGCAAGGCCATGCTGTCTGCTGACCCAACTGCTGGTGCGTTTCGTAGTGCAGGCATTGGGTTCTCAAACTTCAACGAGCGTTTACGCAAAGACAGAGAAAGCCGTATTGCACTAGATAGACAGATTGGTTTGCAGGCCATGCAGATGGCTACGGCTGATGAGAGAGCGGCAACAGATTATTTGAACAAGCTAGAGCTTGAGAGAATCAAGCTTGCTGGCAAGCCGTATGACCCTTTGATTTATGAGGTTCCTGATCCCAAAACTGGTGAGACTCGCACTATTGAGGTTGACCCTCGCAACCAAGCAGAAGTTGCTGCAATACGAATGATGCCGGGTGCTAAACAAATTAAGCTTGCCGACTCGCAGATCACGATTGATTCTCGCACCACCCCTGAAAGCACTTACGACAAAGAGTCGGCAAAAACGCTAAATGACTTAGAGGCAGCGTGGGCAGACGAAGCAAAACAAGGCGTTTCGCAAAACCAATTGACCGGCATGTTTTTGTATCAACTACAAAAGCTGGGGCCAGAAGGATTTGGTGTAGTTGAAGCTGGGACTATGGGCGCTCGAAAGCTTTTGGACGATTTGGGCATTGTTTATGACTCAAACATCCCTGATCAAGAGCTTGTGAACACGCTCGGAACAAGAATCGCAATGGCTTTGGTGGGCCAAACGAAAGGCGCGATTACCGAAATGGAAATGCGGTTGTTTTTGGCGGCATCGCCAACTCTTGCGTCTACCTACGAAGGTGCTTTGAAGCAAGCTGCTTTATTGCAAAGAATTGGCGACCTAAATATTAGAAGGGCGGAAGACTGGAACAAAGCCGTCCAAGAAGGCATTTTGGAAAGTGCAGAAACTGCTTCAGATAGGCTTAGGATTGCTAGATCTTGGGAGCTTGGCTGGCAGAAGAAGAATCCGTTTTTGACCGCTGAAGAAACTGGTGAGCTGCGTCGATTTGCCGCAGGCGAAAGCAAGGAAGCCAGAACCCTTCGCACGGCTTTGCGTCCAGAATCAAACAGCTCAACAATGAACACCGACTTTTCAGAAGTAGATTAGTAGATGACCACGCAAGTAACTTACCAAGGCATTGAGTACACCGTGGCAGACGGCGAGACTGTTGATGACCTATTGAAAAAGAAAGGGTTTGCAGAAGCGCACGAACAAAACATGCTTCAAATGACATCAGAGCTGGTCGCCCCTACCCCAAGAGAGCAGCAGCTCATGAGTCGGGAAGAGGACAAATCAGGTGTCGGCACCGCGTTACTTCAAGGCTTGTCGAACGATCAAGGCTATCAAATTGCATGGCTTGCACAGCAAAGATTTCCAGAGTTGGTAGAGCGCGGTATAGATCCTGTTGATTACTACTTCTTAGATGAAGACGAAGACATTGCCTATATTGACCCATACAGCAACGAGATGGTTAAAGAGTTCAAAGACAACTTGCTTGTCGATACCGCTCGTTATGCTGGCCCCACTGCACAATTTCTTGGCGAGTTAGGCGGCGGTACGGCTGGCTTAGTTAGTGGTGCCTTTTTGACTGGCAACCCATTTGGTGCGGCTGCTGGCGGCTCTGGTGGAACGGCTCTTGCAGGCGGCGCGGTGTACGCAGGTCGAGCTGGGATATCCGCAGCGTTTGACGGGCCACCTCTTAAAACGTCAAAACTTG
>Ga0098037_1001241_pt1 | contig 11819 bp, 5 predicted proteins | sample 5_EtaG_FD_75050 | JGI IMG/M metagenome (GOLD analysis project Ga0098037, IMG submission 75050) | Marine viral communities from the Subarctic Pacific Ocean - 5_ETSP_OMZ_AT15132 metaG | ecosystem: Environmental > Aquatic > Marine > Oceanic | place: Pacific Ocean | collected 2015-01-08 | reverse complement strand
GCTGAAGACGGTAATCTTTGGTTGTCGTTTCCTTCTTCTGAAAGAAATAAAGTTGATGATGAAACTTTTTTAATACTTAAAAAATCAATTGATAATAATATTTTAGTTTCTGAAGAAGCTAAATATAAAGTTATAGCAATTTCAAACGAAGCTCCTGAATTTATAAAAACTATAAAAAAAGAAGTTTGTGTAACTCCTGGTAATACTACATCTTCAAATACATTTACTAATCCTGTAACTGGAGATCCAGTTCCTATAGCATTATTTTTTGACGGTAATGAAACTCCCCAAACAAACTCTAGAAGCTTTAGTATTAATAAAACTAATTGGTTAACAGCTATTAGCGATATAGAGTTGCCAGATTTAAATAAACTAGAAAAACCTTTATCAATAACTTTTTCAGAAACTGGTTCTAGCAAGGTTACTAAAGAATATAAAATATCAAGTTTAACTACAAACGCTAATGACACTAAATACAATATAGTTTTAGAAGAAAGATTTGATGAAGCTGACGAGTGGATATATCCAGATTTAGTAAACCCTGCAACTATAAATAGCAATGCTAATAATACTAGCGAGACAGGTCTTAGTCCTACTTTAGAAATAACAATACATGAATTTACTATTGAAAATAAACCTGAATTTGAAGGTAAATTTTTTGTAAAAATATTTAACGATGAAACTGCGCAGCAGAATTTAGTTATACCTGCTTTAAAAGTTAGAAAATATGAAACATTAGCTTCAAGCCAAGTTTATTATTTTTCTGACACAAGTGCTACAGGGTCAAGAAATAATGGGCCTGCTATAGGTACAACAAATAGTTATCCTACCGGTCCTAACATTGTTGATAAAAATGTTGGAGATACTACTGGTGGTGGTTATAACTTTTTAGATTACGATCCAGTTTATTCTAGCTACACTCTTAACTCTCAACCTTTTTTAGATAATAGTCCTGATTATGGTAATCCTATAGCCACAAATACTGATAACAATATAGATGAGTGGCAAAATGTTTTAAACCCAACAAAATCAGATGCTCCTGAAGGTCATTGGTTTATAGATCAAGTATATTATAGAGGCCAAGCTCCACTAAAATTTTTTGATTCAGAATATGATAGAGATAGTGGTTCTCATGTTACCACTACATCAGATTTACATGGTATAACTAAAGAAAGTTCGTACAGCAGAGGAACTAAAATGGGTTTTTCATGGCTACCAGCTGTTATAGACTCTGTAACAAAAGCACTACACGACACTAATTACAAACAAGGTATATATACTGAAAATGGACAAGAATATATAGAGTTGTCTTTTTCTAAACTAAATAGACATGAACTTGCCAACGTAAAACCTTCTGAATCAGAAGTAGAAGAAGATCTTCAGGTTTATTTTAAACCAAATACTATTTATAATAACAACCATACTTTCCGCGGTATTTACAATGACAAAATATGGATGCCACCTAAAAGTCAAGACAGATTTGTTAATGCTTTAAGATCTGGTACAATTTTTCAGTTTGAAGGTGATGCTAACAATCAACATTATAAAATAGTAGGTAATCCAAAAATAGAAAAAAGATACAACCATACTAATGCTTTTGATTTTGCCTATGCTTTAAGAAAGCCTTTTGCTTTTTTTAATCAAACTATTTATGGCGACGTTAGTACTGTAAATGATTTTATTAGATCGGACAATAGAAGAATTACTTATAAAATACCTATTAGACCTATTAACATTGAAACAGGCCAGTTACTAGAACAAATAGATGATCATAGTGTTCTTGTTTTGTCGGATTTTAGTGATAACAACTCTCAAACCAGTATATTAAACGCTATTAATGCTGAAACGCCAATAAGACTTACTTTTCTAAAACAACAAACCGGTGAGTCAGCGTCGTTAACAACTAACAACCCCGCAATATGGGAAACTGCACCAAAAGAAAACATAGATTTAGATATATATTACGAGGCTAGCTCGATATACCCAACAACTCTTGATACAGATAATTTAAAAACTACAATTCAAGAAGGTATGAGAGTTGAGTGTGAGGTGACTGGAGTTATACCTTTTGATTTTTCAGGTAATTTTGTTTTTGTAAAAAACGTTAGTGCAAACGGCATACAAATTAGCTCGCCTATTAGAGATGAGCTTCTTTATGAAGGAGCTAGGTTTATTTTTTCTAATAATGATGGTGCTAGTGTTGTTCTTAGTTTTAAAGAGTTTCAAGCTCAAAATATAGTTACTGATCCTAATGATCCTAACATATTAGTGAGTGATGTTTTAATATTTGATAGTTTTGCAAATGAATATGCTCTTGATTGGTCTAATTGTTATTCTTTTGGAAATGGTGTTGAGTCAAATAGAATTAGAGACGATTTTAATCAAACAGTTATAGACAAAGGTGTTAAAGCTTCAGCACCTATAGAAGGTACTTACGAAAAAGAAACAAGAACTAATGGTCTTATATATTCTGGTATTTATAATTCTACTAGCGGTGTAAATAATTTAAATCAATTTATTGCTGCAGAAAAAATTACAAAAGATTTAAATCCAACTTACGGTAGTATACAAAAGTTGTTTAGTAGAAATACAGATTTAATTGCATTTTGCGAAGATCGTGTAATTAAGATATTAGCTAACAAAGATGCTGTGTTTAATGCTGACGGAAATCCAAATTTAGTTGCAACCCCAAATGTTCTAGGACAATCAATTCCTTTTACTGGTGATTACGGTATATCACAAAACCCAGAAAGCTTTGCTAAAGAAAACTTTAGAGCTTACTTTACTGATAAAGCAAGAGGAGCAATACTTAGGTTGTCAATGGACGGTTTAACAGCAATATCTGAGTATGGAATGTCTGATTACTTTTCAGACAATTTAAAACTTAATGATGTGCTACTTGGTAGTTACGATGGCGATAAAAACGAGTATAATTTAACCTTACAAGATACTAACACAACAGTTTCTTATAGTGAGAAAGTAAAAGGTTGGACAAGTTTTAAGTCTTTTGTCCCTGAGCAAAGCTTAAGTATGTCTAATGATTATTACACTTTTAAAAACGGACATCTATATCAGCACCATGTAGAGGTTGATAATTCTCAAAACACAGTGCCAAGAAACAATTTTTATGATGAACAGCACATTTCGTCTGTTGAAGTTTTGTTAAATGATGCACCTGAAAGCGTTAAAAATTTTAAAACTTTAAACTATGAAGGTAGTGATTCAAGAGTAATATCTGAAACAACTAACGTAAGTTCTGGTTATCATAATTTACAAGACAAACCAGGTTGGTTTTCTACTTATGTAAAAACAAATAAAAACGAAGGTTATATTTCTGAATTTGTTAAAAAAGAAGGTAAGTGGTTTAATTTTATCAAAGGCAATGATTTTATTACTAATGAAGATATTAACACAGAGCTTTTTACTTATCAAGGTTTAGGAAAGGCTATTGGTGTTGCCGTAGATGAAAATTTATATATTGTAACTACACCCTCACCCCCACCACCTCCTCCAATACCTGACCCAGGTGTTATAGGTTGTATGGATCCAAATGCATTAAATTATAATCCACTTGCTGTTACAGATGACAGCCAGTCTTGCGTATACCCACCACCACCTCCACCTCCTCCTCCACCACCACTACCAGTATTTGGTTGTACAAATCCTACAGCAGTTAACTACAACCCTAACGCAACGGTTGATGATGGTAGTTGTGCTTTACCAGCTTTAACAATACAAGATACTAATGATAACGATTAAAATTAAATAAAATGTCACATACTATTGGCCCACTTGGGCTTGTTCAGTTTCCTTTTCATTTTCAGCAAAAAACTGATAATCCTAACAATTTATATACTGTAGATATTGTAGACGATCCTAATGTCACTTCTCCTCAAGGACAGCCTGGGGCTGGTATAGATAGTGCACAAATAGAACTTGGTACTGGTAAGCCTTTTTACACTATTACCATAAGACCTAAAGATTATAATCAGTTAATATGTGCTGGTGATTTTAAAATTGATGGTTTATCAAGTTCTTGGGTTTATAACACTGACTATTTAGTACCTGGAAGTAATCCAAATTATACATTTCAATATAACAGCCCCGGTTGTTATCCATTTAACCCACCTTGGTATGGTAGTGGAGTTAACCAACATCTTCGCCACTCTACACCTCATAGTTATATTATAAAAGGTGCTGGTCTAAATAATTGTTGGGGCCCTGGTAGTACAAGTGGTCAAAATTTTACTGGTAATGGTACTTATAGATTTAACGGTCCATTTGTTTTTGATAATTCAACTTATTGTGATGGTGATTTTTTAACCTCATCAAAACCTCTTACTTGGAGAAAAATAATACTGGTAGACATGTATCAACTAGAACCACCTTTGGCGGTTTATTTAAACGCAATGTTTACTCCTGACCAAGAGCCTGATTTAGAAAAGTGGATAATAGCAACTCCACAAGACACACAAAACTTATTTGGATATAATACAATTCTAAATCCTGGCCACAACAGTTATCCTGCTTTTGTAAGAGCTTTTGTATTTCCAGAGCAACACCCAACAAATCTTTTAGAAGCTAACATGCAAATTGATATAGATATTGATCTTATTGCTCCTGTTAGTGGTTGTACTGATCAAGGTGCTAACAACTACGATGCAACGGCTAATAGAAACGATGGGACTTGTATTTTTCCGCCACCTCCAGAATATAGCATTACAATATCAGAAACTGGTACCGCGACTGGAGGTCTATATACTAACGAATATACTAACAATACTTTTTCTGGTACAGCGCCAGATAGAAATTTAGTTTTTAACAACGATGGTAGTCCTGTAGTTTTAGCTAATACATACGCGGCTGGAGAAATAGTTAATGAAACTATATCAATAGATTTAGTACCACAGCTAGATCAAAACGGTGATATAACTGTATTTAACTTTTCTTCTGGTACTCCACAAGGTAATATCCCACAAACTTTAGGTTATTCAAATAGAGGTAGTGATTGGGGAGATGCAAAAAACAACTTAACAGGCGCTAGTATTAGAATACAAAACACAGGTAATCCAAGTGTTATTAGAGTAGGTTCTTTAGCTGGTGTTACTCAAGAATTTTCTGAGTGGCACGTGCAAGTTGACCCAACAGGTTATCAGCCAGAAAAAACTACAGTTTTTGATGTTAATCCTGGCAATGGAACTTTTACAGCTAACCTCGCAACTCCTGATTCAAATGGTAACGCTTTACTTATTACAACAGGTACGACAGGAGCTTCAACACACAGTGGTATTTCTATTGTTGAGCATTATCACCCTAGTGGATCACCTGAGGTTGTAGCACAACCTGCTTTAGAGCATTTTCCTTATAAATTAGAGCTTATTATTGAAATAAAAGATTTTGTAATGCCAGCTGAAGATATTGATATTCTTATGGTTATAGATCATAACACGGAAAATCAAGGTGATCCTAACTGGACTTCTCCATCTACTATTTATGGTTGTACAAATCCAATTGCATTAAATTACGACCCTGCAGCCAATACAGATGATGGCTCTTGTATTCTTCCTATTTACGGATGTACACAACACCAAGCTACAAACTATGATCCTTTAGCCAATGTTGATGATGGATCATGTACATATCCAACAGGTAGTAAAATTCTTTGTGCAACTATATACGAATCAACAGGTTTAGATGACTGGGAAGAAAAAAGTAGACTATGGAACATACATCTAAACAAACACTTGACTAAATATCATCAAATTGGTTACCATACTTTGTTTTATCAATTTACTTTGCTTATGAAAAAATATAAGTCTATATTTAAACTAGGTAAATACATGACAGTCCAAAGATCAAAAGATTTAGAAGCAGTTATGAACAACGATAAAAGACATTTACCTGGTATGGTTATAAGATATATTTTCGAACCAATATGTTACGTTGTAGGTTTAATAAAATCAAAAATATAAAATGATAATAAACGCTGTTAATATAAATACTTCTGCAAAAGCTTCAAATGTCGCTGTTTCTAAAAACTATGAAGTTGTTGGAGATCCTGGGTGTGTGTTTCACATGATTGTACAAGACAATAGTGGTAATTATTATAATTTTCCAGAAAACACAATTGTTGATCTAGAGCAAAGTATTTTTCAACCTGCTCCAGCTTTTTCATCTACCCCAGCCGGTTTATTTAACAGAAAATTATCTGCTAACGGCATTTATAGAGGTGTAATAAATTTACCTATTGGTGGTGGAGATAAAAGCTTTAGATTTATTTTAACTGCAGGGAATGACACTAGTTTTGATGAGAAAAGTTTTTCAAATAAAAACATTTTTATTAGTGAAAAAATAAATCAATATGCAGGTACAGCTGTTACTTTTACAATAACCCACTCAAACTCTGATGTTGCAGAGCCTAGTTCTATTTTGTTTAAAGGTGGTAGTAGTAAAGCTGCGGTTAAAGCCACTTCAGTAAAGCGAGTTATTAATTGGCCTTTCACGCTGTCTTCAGGTGCAGCTACAATTCTTAGACAACCTAGTTTAAGCGATTTTGAATTTACGACTACAAAAACAACTCGTGATATTAGAACTACTACTGGTTCAACAACTTTTGTAGAAATATCAGATATAGCCGGTCTTAGTAAAGGAATGGATGTTAAAGACGCAGAAGATCAAAGTTTAGGTCAAATAACTAATATTATACTTGGGTTTAAAGATTATGAAAACTCAACTGATAGTAATCCAATTTACAAAATACCAGTAAAAATAAATGAAGATGGTGACGAAGTTATTAACAGTACTGCTGGCACAATAGTTGTAAGCACTTCTACTAACTGGGGTACTAGTGGTCAATTAACATTTACGGGTAAAGGCTCTATAGCTTCTGAAGCTTTTAATAATACAAGTTTTTTAATTAAAAACTTTAAAATAGAACTAGATGATGTTGTAACAACTACAACGGCAGCTGTTCCAGATGCTGTTATACATTGCACTAGCGCTAACGGTATAAAAGCACAAGCGCAGTACACTGTTAATGGTAATAGACCATTGCAAAGTACAGTTAAAGTAGATGAAGCAATTACTGACGTTTGTATTGGTCAAAGATTACAAGCTATGTCATCAGGTACTTTAGTAGGTATACCCACTGTAATAGCTGTTGACACTGAAAATAAACTAATAACACTATCTTCTACACAAACTTTTGTTAATGACGCTGTCTTAACTTTTTCAAATAGTATTGTAAAAGGTATTGGTATAAAAAACGCAACAACAGATCCTTATGTAGTTAGCATAAGCACAAACGATGTAACAGTTAATGCTAATCAAGATATTGAAAGCGGAGCAACAGTTACTTTTGTTAATAGTAGTAGATCTGGAAAAATTAGCGGTGAAATAGAATTATTAGAATACGGTGATGAAAGTATAACTCTTGATTTTAATTTTGATAACATATTAAAAGTAGTATAAAATGCAGATAACATTAACTTTACAAAACGATTTAAATATATCTTTGTCTATTGGCGATACGGTGTGGTATACATCGTTATTACAAGCTGGTGGTTATGAAATATCAGACAAAGACACTATATTGAAATTAGGTACAGTAGAGTCTGTAAACAGACAAACTAAAACAATACAAGTCAGTAGACCACATGATCCTAACGATCCTAACTATACTGGTCCACCTTCAATACCACCTTCGCATTACCTAATGTTTTCAAAACCAAACAGCTTTAATACTAGTAGTTTAAAAGGTTATTATGCAGAAGTAAGGCTAGATAATAATTCAACTAAAAAAGTAGAACTTTTTGCGGTAGGATCAGAAATAACAGAAAGTAGTAAATAACACGTAAAAAGTGTAATTATAAATAAATAAAACAAAACATATGGCAGTAGGCTTAATAAAAAAAGAAATAATACATAGTTCTAAAAAAGATTCTCCAACAAAGTTTCTTGGTAGTTTATTTTCTGGTAAAGGAAACAAAAGAAGATTAAGAAAAGCTGAAGAAGAATATAGAAAACAAATGGCTGAGTACAAAAACTTTACTTTTGAAAATCCTTTTTCAGAAAACGTTTTTCAAAACATGGAAAATCCTTTTGAAGATTTAACTGTAAATCAAAAACAAGCACAATTTCAAGCTCAACAAAACCAACAAAGCCAAGCCAACATATTAGACGCTTTACGTTCTGGTGGTCAATTTAACTCAGGTAATATACAGGCTTTAGCTAATCAAGCGCAAACAGCAACGCAAAGAGCATCTGCTAGTATAGGCCAACAAGAGTCTGCAAATCAAAAAGCAACAGCGCAAGGTAGTATGAGAGTACAAAGCATGGAAAGAGAGGGTAGATTACAGCAACAAAGAGGTGACGCTATGAAACAGCAAATGGAGTTTGATAAAGAAGCTACAATGCTTGGTATGTCAATGCAACAAGTAGGTAATGCACAACAAGCTATTGCTGCAAACAAAGCAATGTGGGGTAATATTATTGGTGCTGTAGGAACTGCGGCCGCAATGGGCTCTGATAGAAGACTTAAGAAAAATATAAACAAAATTGGCGAATCACCAAGTGGTTTAAATATATATAGTTTTGAATATAAAAATTCTTTACGTGGAGAAGGATTATTTCAAGGTGTAATGTCTGATGAAATACCACAAAAAGCAGTTGTTAATATAAACGGTTATGATCACGTAAACTATGATATGTTAGACGTAGAATTTAAACAAATATAAGTATGGGGGCAGATCAAAATTTAATAAGAGCAGCTTCGCAGATGGGGCCAAAAGAGTACGACTACAGTGGTATACTCTATGCAATACAAGCTATGGGTAAGTATGCAGCTGCAAAAAACGCTATGGCTGATGAGCTTGTTACTTATGGTGAGCAAAACTTCACCACTAAACAGTTTAATGAGCAGTTTTTTACAGGAGATTATGGTGATCAAAACATGGAGTTTTTAACAAACAAAAAAGAAGAGTATTACAAAGCTATTCAAGTAACAAGAAGAGCTCCTTCATACACAAAAAGATACAAAGAAGCTGTAAAAACTATTAATAATATAAAGTTTACATTTGAAAAAAACAAATCTGATGCTGAGCAATTTGTTGCAGTACAGCAAAACGCTAACAATGCTTGGTTAAATAGATCCGCTGGTATGACTTTTGAAGCTGAAGATAGACTTGCTGATATTGTAACAAACCCTTATACTAATAAAATAAGCGCTAGCTTAGTAATGAGTGATAGTGGTTTACAAGTTATTGCGCCATCAATGATGGGTACTTCAGAAGAAGATCCTTTAAACCAACCTATAGTAACTGGTCAGTCACCAGCTTATAATGAAGTTATGAGTTTAGCAGATATAATGATGGGTTATAAAGAAAATATTGTTTACAAAAAACTAAAACTTCCTAATGACCAAACGCAGACACTTGTTATAGGCGATGAATTAAACAAACTAATACAAAAATACGGTAAAGACGCAAAACAAAGTGGACAGCCAGTTTTTGAACAAGCACAAATGGAACAAGAGCTTTCTGCGCTTTTTGATAAGGTAAAAAAACTAGGTCCAGACGCGTTAAGAAGTATAGCTTACGATTATAAAATTGGTGATCAAACTTTTGTACAATATGCAAGTAAAGAAATTTTAGGTAAAACTGATGAAGAGTGGATTGAAATGAATAAAGAATACATGAATCGATTAAAACCGCTTTTTGCAGAGCCAGCACCATTATCAACAAAAATAGGTGATACTGAGTTTAGTGTAACTCCAACGAGAGATGAAATAAATCAAATGAAAAAACACACTTTAGCCCATGCTTTTTCTACAAACAACTACGGTGAACTAGAAACTGGTATTTATGATTATATTGTTACTGAAGCCCAAAATAGTTACAATACGTATGAGCCAAAAGTTAGTACAACAGATAACTATTCTACTCCTATGCCTGGCGTTTATTTACCTGCATCAAAAATACCTACAATAGTAAAAACTATATCAGAAGACGGTTATAAAGAAAATCCAACTATGAACTTTTCAGTTGGCTCTGTTGCTTTTGAATATAGTAAAGTAAAAGAAGGCGATTTAAAAGGTAAAATGGCTTGGCAATATAATTATGGTGATACTTACGGAATGGAGCCACTTCCAGCTACTGCAGGACCTGGTACTGAAGGTACTTCTAAATCGTTACATTACTTTTTAGATAAGAACTCAGCGTTTGACTTTTTACTTGATAAAAATTACAAATTTAAAGGCGGAAAATAGATGCTAGAATACAGATCTCCTGAAGAAATAATATCTAATAGTAGTGAAACCAAAGAAGGGCACATTGCTAATCTCCGTGAGATTAAAAAAAGTGTTAACTACAAGCAAGACCTTAAGCTACAACAAAGCGTTATTAGTGAGTTTTTTAAATACGGCAATAAAGGTGTTAGTTTTGATGATTTTGATGCTACTAGGCCTAGAGCATTTAACTCTAATATCCCTTTGCCTACTACAATGGGTGTTGACCCTATTGAGTTTAACGCTGGTATTACGGGTGAATTTTCTTATAAAAATGACTATGAAACAGATTTAAAAAGTTTTTATGGAGAAGATAAGTTTAATATTTTTAATATATACAATGAAAAAGGCACTTTAGACCTTGATGACATATCTTCATTATCTCAAAAATCACAAGACGAATTTAATGATATTTTAAGAACTAAAACAAAAGAAAGAGTAGCTACTCAGTCAGATGTCTATAACGCCCAAAACACAACGTTTAACCCTGTGCTTCGTCCAGAAAGAATATCTTATGATTTAAAAAGGACGGCTATTACTTCAATAGAAAAACTATACGAAAGCAAAGATCCTTTTACTACACAGTACGCAGAAAATGTAGATGTTAATAGCACTACCTTAAACTCTACTATTAAAACAATGGGTGAATACATGGACGCTTTTAGTTCTCATGTTGAAACTGAAATAAACGAATACAACAGTTTATTAAATCAAAATGGTATTCCAACTGGTGAAAACTTTGATGTTCAAAAGTTAAAAGATTTTCTTAGCGACACAAGTATACCCACTTCTCAAAGACAAGAAGTTTTATCTAAACAATTAGAGGTTGTAAGTGTTTTAGATGAGTTTAAAGAACAAGCTGTAAAAGCTGATGATGGTGCTGCTATTTTAGAAAGTTTAAATAAAAGCTATAGTACAACTTACAGAATGATCTTAAGTTTAGAGCCAATACTAATGGAAACAATAAACTATTCTTTGATGTTTGGAGAGCTTGTTGAAAATTTTGCCTCTACTGGAGATCCATTCAAAGATGCTCGTATTGGCACTATTAAAGCTTTTCGTACTGCGCACATGAAGCAAGCAAATCTTGGTATAGAAACGCGAAGAGAAGAAATACCTTTTACAGGTAAAGTTGCTGATATGACTTATAAAAACTTTGGTAGCACAATAATGAATATGTTAGCTGATAATACTTTTAGTGTTGCAGCTGCTTACAGTTACCAAGGGCTTGCAAAAAAAGGATTTAAAAAGTTAGCAAAAAATGGTCTAACAGCAACTTGGGTTGCAGTAGAGGGTGGTAGTAAGTTAAACAGAATGGAAAAGCTGCAACAAAGTTCTGGTGCTGCTATTGCTCAACTAGAAAAGTCAATTGCAGATCCAAGTATTACACCAGCAAACAAAATTGCTTACCAAAGAGAGTTAGAAAAACAACAAGAATATAGGGATTATAGCACCTCCAACAAAGTCGTTGCATCTTTATTGTTTGGTGGTATAGCTGCAGGAGCTGAAAGAATTGGTACTATGCGTTGGATTGATG
>Ga0098037_1001239_pt1 | contig 11828 bp, 20 predicted proteins | sample 5_EtaG_FD_75050 | JGI IMG/M metagenome (GOLD analysis project Ga0098037, IMG submission 75050) | Marine viral communities from the Subarctic Pacific Ocean - 5_ETSP_OMZ_AT15132 metaG | ecosystem: Environmental > Aquatic > Marine > Oceanic | place: Pacific Ocean | collected 2015-01-08 | reverse complement strand
AGACTAAATGATAATAACGAGAAATATTATGTAGTATTTAGAAGAGATACTATAGAGAAGATCGTAAACAAATTTTTTAAGAATGGTCTTAATGCTAACGTAAATTTAATGCACGATAACAACCTACAGGCTAAAGGTGTTTATGTAATAGAGTCCTTAATAATAGATTCTAAGAGAGGTATTAAAGCACCTAAAGGATTTGAAGACGCTCCAGACGGTAGCTGGTGGGGAAGTATGAGAGTCGAAAATGATGAGGTTTGGGCTATGGTTAAAGATGGTAGCTTTAAAGGTTTTAGTGTAGAGGGTATGTTTGGACAGGCTAAGACTATTAAATATCCAACAACCTTAATAAATAAAATAAGAGAAGTAGTAAAGAAGTATAAACAAAAGAAAAAAAATAATTTTGTTAGTATGGTAGTAGATAAAGACTTTGCTATAATAGATGATAGACTAGCTTACTCTTCCAAAGAGATGGCTTTAAAAGCTGCTAGTGACTTAGGAGTAGAGGGTATTCACGAACACGAATATAATGACAAAATTTGGTATATGGTAGGGGAAACACACGAAGCTAATATGTACAAAAAATGTCCTCCAGGATATACTAAAAAAAATGGTAAGTGTGTAAAAAGTAAATATTAAAAAAATAGTTAGTATAAAATTGTGATACTATCAATTATTTGTTATATATAATAGTATATAAAAATTTTTCATTATGAGTGAACTTAAAGAATTATTTAACGACATTAAAAGCATATTTAAAAGCGAAGGTGTAGAAGTTGAAAACGAGTCTAAAGTTACTACTGAAATTACTGAAAATTTTACTGAAGAAACCCCTGAAGAGACTACTGAAGAAACTATTGAAAAGTTTGAAGACGTAGTACTAGAAGACGGTACTGTAGCACAAATAGAGCCAGATGTTTCTATAGGTGCTGCCGTAGTCGTAGAGGTAGAAGGTGAGCTATTGCCAGCTCCAGACGGTGATCATAAACTTAGCGACGGTAGAATTATTTCTACTGAGGCTGGGGTTATTGTAGCTGTAGAGGAAGCTGAAGAAGAGCCAGTAATAGAAGAGGAAGCTGAAGAGGAAGAGGAAATGTCTACTCCTTTAACTGAAGCTCAGGAAAGAGAAGCTAAAAAAATCATTGAGTCTGTTGTAACTGAAAGAGTGTTTTCTATGGAAGCTACTTTGTCAGAGGAAAACAAAGACCTTAAAAAAGAGATTAAAACCCTTAGAGATTCTTTTGCTAAACTTTTAGAATTAACTGAAAAGTTAATTGAAGAGCCTGTTAATAATGCAGTTGTAAAAAGAAAATCAGCGTTCAAAGCGTTGAAAAAAGAAAACAAAAAAGATATTATAACTATCTTAAAAAATAAAAATATAATAAACTAAAAATTAAAAATTATGAGTTTTGATGTAAGTGCGCTTCCAGCGTATACGGAACAAAATGCGATGGACTTAATAGTAAAGTCAGTTGCTGGAGGAAGATTAGCAGAGTACGCTAATATTCAAGACGGTGTGAAAGGACCGACTACAATTAACATACTTTCAACAGACGTTGTATTTCAAGCTGACGGATGTTCTAGGAGTGCTAGTGGTTCTACTACTTTGTCTCAAAGAACTATTACCCCAGGTGCTGTAGCAGTACACGAGGATTTGTGTATGACTGACTTAGCAGCTAAGTACACTGCGGTAATGTTAAAGCAGGGATTAACTAATGAGAAAGAAGAGATTCCTTTTGAAGAGATTTATTTTTCTCAAAAAGTTGCAAAAGTTCAAGAGGCTTTAGGTAAGGCATATTGGCAAGGAGACACCGCTTCTGGTGCTGCTAACCTAAGTAAGTTTGACGGATTAGATAAGCAAATTTTAGCAGCTGGTACTGCTATCAATGGTAACCCATCGGGAATTACTACAGGGACTGGATATACATCGTCTAATATTATTAGCATCCTTTTAGGGATGGCTGAATTAACTCCTGAGGCTATTGCTGGAGCAGACGATTTAAAATTGTTTATTGCACCAGCTCAGTTTTTATCTTATCAAAGAGCTTTAGCTGACGGTAACTATTTCCATTATGTATCTGAAGGACAGACTCAGTCTATGCCTTTAATTGGTTTTCCAAATATTGAAGTAGTTTCAGACCCAGGTCTAACTCAATCAAATAACAATATTTACTTGATGAGAGCTTCAAATGTATTTATCGGTGTTGATTTACCAGACGAAGAGGCTAACGATGTTAGGTCTTGGTATGATGATAATGATAGAATCTATAAGGTGACTATGGCTTTCAGAACAGGTGTAAATGTAGCTTTCCCTGACGAGATCGTTAGATTTGCTTTAGTATAATATTAATGGGGGATTAATTTCCCCCTTTTAAATAATCGTTAGCTGAGATGCTAACTAATTGAAAATCAAATAGTTATGAGTTGTATATTAGCAAGTGGAATGGCTAGAGATTGTAGTGACAGTCTAGGAGGAATAGAAGAGGTTCTTATTTCTGAAAGAGACAATGTTACTGCTTTCACTCAGTCAGGACACGAAATTAGTGCTATTACTCAGGCTGGTGCATCGAGTTTTTTTAAGTATAATCTGAAAAAAGAGTCTGGCTCTGTTACCTCTACAGCAACTGTAGACCAAACAGCTGGGACTTCTTTTTATGATAATGTTTTAGCGTTTACTATAAATAAGTTAACGGCTACTAAAACTAATGAAATTAAAATGTTGATGTTAGCTAGACTAGCAGTAATAGTAAAAGATAATAATGGTAAATATTGGGCTTTAGGTTTTGACCAGTTCGCTGAAGGTAGTTCTTTGGTAGCACAAACTGGACAGGCTTATGGTGACCCAAATCAATACCAAATCGAGTTAACTGATAAATCTCAGTTACCTTGTTATGAAGTTCAAGCCTCTGTTGTGGCTGGTTTAACGATTGCATAATCGTTCTTTGTTGTATGAAAGAGGGGAGTAGTTTCCCCTTTTTTTTTAAATTTGTAATTATGTTAAAGAAATCTTATATAGGAAAAACAATCCACACTAAAGGCTTTAAAGTTTTAATATGTGAGGAAAATATAGAGTTATTAAAAAAGTTAGATATAACTGAAGTATTTACAGAAAAGAAAAAAACAAAGAAAAGTGATAGTACTGACTAAAAAAACTACTACTAACTTTGTTTGCACTTTGTATGAATTGACTACTATTCAACAAAACGCTGGATATTTATTTGAGTTTGAAAGCGATCAAACTAAAGAAAAATATTACACAGTTTTAACAGATATTAGCACAAATATTTCTAGATATAATGAATTTAACTTTATAGAGAACAAAGTGCAAGACCCTGTTAACGGACAAATTCTTTTAGGAAGTGCTGGGTATTACAATTACAAAGTATATGAGCAGTTGAGTTCTACTAATTTAGACCCTACTAATATAGTAGTAGTAGGAGTAGTAGAAGAGGGAAAAATGAAATTAATAGATACTAGTTACGAACCTAGTTTTACACAACATACAGTTTCACCTACTACTAACGTAGTATATAATCCAGCACAATGAGTATAAAATTAATTCCTATCAATTTTGGCGGTTATGAATTACCAGAGTTTAAAGAGTCTAAAAAAGGTGACTGGTACGAATACGGAATAGACAGACCTTATAAAAATACTTATCCGGATTATTTAACTAAACTATATAATGAGTCTAGTAAACACAACCAAATTATTAATAGTAAGGTTAAGTTTATAGTGGGTCAAGGTTTTGTAGTAGATAAGAAACTATCCTTTTCAGAAAAGGCTTATGTAGATGGTTTTCTTAGGATGCCTAACGAAGACGAGAACATAGACGAGCTAACGTCTAAACTAGCAAAAGATAAGAAAGTATACGGAGGTTTTAGCTTGCAAGTTAGAATGTCTAAGAGTGGCAAAATAGCTGCTATCAATCATATAGATTTTTGTGACATTAGAGCTGGAGTTGACAATGGTTTATTTTATTATACAGATGACTGGTCCTCTAGAAACCCACAAAACAACGAAGACTATAAAATATTACAACAGTTTCCCTACGACGATACTGCTAAGCCAGAGGTAGACTATTTAATATACTACAAAGAATACAGACCAGACTTAGGAGTTTATCCTATGCCAGACTATACTAGTGCTATACCTTACTTAGAGTCAGACGCTGAGATAGCTAATTTTACTTTACAAAATATTAAAAATAATTTAAGTGCTGGCTATGTAATTTCTTTTGCTAATGGGCAACCGACAGAGGAAGAAATGGCTAATATAGAAAGAAGATTTAAAGATTATGCTACAGGAGCTGATAATGCTGGTAAACCTTTGCTTTCATTTACTGACCAGAATAGTGACCATCCTCAGATATTACCTATTCCAGTTAACGGACAAGACGAAAGATTTATAAACCTAAATAACCAAATTAGGGAAGAGATATTTACAGCTCACGGAATTACTAGCCCTCAGCTTTTTGGAATTAAAGATAATGCTGGACTAGGAAATAACGCTGACGAGATAGTAGTAGCCAGTCAATTATACCAAAATCTACAAATAGACCCAGAGCAAAAAGTGTTTAACGAATTAATAAATTCAATACTTAACTTTAACGGTATTAGTGGGCATCCGGTAAGACTACAGAAAATAGAGCCAGTACAAAGATACTTTAGTGAGACAGCTGTCTTAGGGGCTATGACTCAGGACGAACTTAGAGAAAAAATAGGATTATCACAAAGCGAAATAGAGACTAATAAAGTAGCTGAAGCTATTGGAATATTAAGTCCTTTAGTAGCTACTAAGGTGCTAGATAATATGTCTATAGAAGAGATAAGACAATTAATAGGTCTTAAAGGTAGTGTAACTAAAACAACTGAAAGCCTAAAAAAAGAATTTGAAGACGTACAAGACGAAATACTTTTTAGTCAATTAGATAACACTGGTATAGAAATAGACCAACTAGAAACTATTGAAACTTTTATAAAGCCTATTACTAATATAGAAGAGGCTAAGAAGTTTGAAAGTGAATTACTAAAAGATTTTAAATTTGAGATTAATAGAGTATTAACTGGAGCAGAAAAAAGTATATTAGATTTACTTATAGACAATCCAGATTTACCTATTACGGAAATAGCTGAGGCTTTAAGCATACCACAGTCAGAGGTTAATGATCTAATAGCTGAATTACAAAACGCTGGAGCTTTAGATAATGAATTTAAACCTACTGAAGACGCTAAGCAAAGTATACAAAAACCTGAAGATGAGACCTTTGTAGTTTATAAATATATAGAAAGACCAGACGCTCCTCCTTTAAAAACTCAGAGTAGACCTTTTTGTATTAGAATGATGGCACTATCTAGAACTAAAAGATATACACTACAGCAATTAAGTTTACTTACTAATGACTTAGGACAGTCTGGGATTGATATATTTACTAAAAGAGGCGGCTGGTATAACAACCCTAGAACAGGACAGACTACTCCTTTTTGTAGACATATTTGGGAAATGCAAATAGTAAGATTAAAAAAATGAAACTAAGCAGCTACCAAATATTAAAGAGAAAAAAGCTAAACGCTGAGAATGAATTAGAGTATTTGAAAGAGGACTTAGAGGCTATTGTTTTACAGCCTTATAGTAGTAGAGCTAAAAATGTAAGACACGAAATAAAATTAAAATACGATATATAATGGCAGTTTTATTCATATCAGAGCAATACGTTAAGAACACTACATTAATAGACGAAAATGTAGATATGAGGTTAATCCTACCTAGTATTAAAGACTGCCAGGAGCTAAGGATTCACCCTATTTTAGGAACTCCTTTATATGAAGATTTAAAGGCTAAGATAACCACTTCTTTAAATAGTGATGAGACTAACTTACTAGATAATTATATAGCTCCTACTATGGCTCAATGGGTGATGTATGAGTGTAGTACTTCTATGTTATTTAAGTATAGAAATAAATCTGTAGCAACTAAGAACAGTGATAATAGTAACCCTATAGACTACCAGGATTTACAGTTTTTAAGGGACGAGTGGAAAAACAAAGCAGAGGAGAGAGAAGCTAGATTAATTAACTTCTTATGTGAAAATGATAATTTATTCCCTAAGTATAAAGAACACTCTGACGATTTAAACCCTAGAAAGACAGCTTTCCAGACTAGTTTTTATTTAGGTGGTGGGAATAGTACTTATTGCTGGAGAGACGAATATAGAAATAGTCAAAAATGATATTAACCTATAATCAAATATTAAAAGAGTTTAAGACGTTTGCTACTAATCATAAGCAAATACAAAATTTCGGTAATGGTGATTTGTGGGAAATAGTAGAACATAACCAACTAACAGACTTTAACTATCCACTATTTTGGGTAGCTGATCAGCCGGCAACTTTAGGGGATGGTGTTTTCACTTGGAATTTTAACGTAATGGCTATGGACTTAGTTAATAAAGATGAGTCTAACGAGAATGAAGTTAAGTCAGATATGTGCCAGGTCTTACTAGATACTGTAGCTTATTTTGAACATAAGACAGACGTAGTAGGAACTCCAGCTATTAACAAAGTAGATTGGTTAAAAGTTAACTTAGTTAGGTCTGGAACTTTGACTAGTTTTACAGAAAGATTTGAAGATGAGCTAACGGGCTGGGGAATGAATATAGGATTTAAAATTCCTTTTAATTATGATAATTGTAATTTACCAATAACTTAAATTATGCCGATATTATATAATAAAGATAAAAAAAATGGATTGTTTTACATACCCTCTGGGGGTTTAGGTCCTAGTGTTAGTGCTGCTTTTAGTTATGATAAAAGTAGTTATAATCAAAGTGAATCTGACCCTACTCCGACTATTACAGGAACTGCTGGAGGTTCTTTTAATGCTACAGCTGGATTAGTATTTGTAGACACTGGTACGCACAATAGTTCAACTGGTCAAATCGATTTAAGCGCATCTACTATTGATAATCATAGTATAACTTACACTGTGGACGGTGTTCAAAGTGGGGTTACTATTGGGGTAACGGCAGCTCCATTTTCAAATGTATATAGCTTTGAATTTGATGGTGTTGATGAAACATTTTCAACAGGTTTAAGTTTGGCATATACAGCTGTTCCAAATGTAACTTTAAGTTGTTGGGTAAAGGTCAATTATACAGGGGTTGGTGCACACACAAGTTCTTATCCTGTTGGTATTAATAGTAGTCATCCAAATGGTTCGCCAATTAGACTTCATTATAATGGTTCTACTTCTTTAATTTTAATACAAGGACAAGGAGGAAATACTTTTGGCACTACTAATTTAAATGATGGGAACTGGCATCACATTTTACAAACTATTCAATATGATACTGGTGGAACTATTTTTAATGTTTATATAGATAGTGTAAAAGAAATTACAGATAAATTATTATATGCACATATACCATTGACTGGTGATTTTGTAATAGCAGGAATAACAACAAGCACAAAATATTTTAAAGGCAACATTGATGAGGTTTCAGTTTTTAATTCTGTATTATCTCAAACAGATATTAATACGATTTACGGAAGTGGCACACCTTCCAACATATCTTCATTGAATCCTTTGGCCTGGTATAGAATGGGAGAAGAAGCAACATTTAACAGTGGAACAGGAATCTGGACACTTACCGACCAGGGCAGTGGAGGTAACGATGCAACTAGTAATAATATGGAAGAAGCTGACAGGAAAACAGACACACCGTAAATAATAAAAAATGGAAAATAACAGAACATACACAATTTTAAATATTTCAGATTTAGCAAAAGTTGATTTTTCACAAGTTGGTGAAACAAGCGCAAATACTGTAAGAAAGTCAATTGATGAAACTCAATTTGCAATCAAATACAATACAACACCAACATTTATAAGTGATAAAGCTGTAACACCAATTGATGTTTTAAATTATAGTGAAGTTTTAGCTTTAATGGCAACAGATGCCTGGTCAACTAATGAAGAATGAGATTAATTAAAATTAAAAAAAAGAGAAAAGGAAGACATAGTAAAAATATGTCTAAAAATAAAAATAGTAAGAACTACAAAAAACCCTATGTTAAACAGGGACGCTAAAATATTATATAAAATGGAGGATCACAGTCTACTAATGGCCATAACTGCTCTAGTAGGGGGCTTAGGTTTAAAACAAGTTTGGGATATTATCAAAAAGAAAATGGATATTAATGCCAATAAAGAAGCTAGGACAGACGGTTTTCAAATTCAAGTAATAGAACAACTGAAAGAAAAGATAGGAGACTTAGAGAAAAAAATTGACTCATTAATAACAGAAAACACTCACCTAAGAGAGAAGCTAGCTAGAATGGAAGAGAGGCTACTTATTAACGCAAAAAAAAAAGTCAATCGGAGAAATAATGCAACTAAGTAAAAATCTATATTTATCTGAGGTAACTAAGTCTAGAACTGCTAAAAGACTAGGTATAAGCAACGAACCAACAAAAGAACATTTAGTAAATCTACAAATACTAGCCGAAAAGATATTTCAACCTATTAGAGACTATTACGGGTGTCCTATTTATATTAGTAGCGGTTATCGTAGTGAGGCTCTAAATAAGGCTATAGGTGGGAGTAAATCATCTCAGCACTGTAAAGGTCAGGCTATTGACATAGATAGAGACGCTTATAGCTTACCTAGTAACGCTGAAATTTTCGAGTATATTAAAAACAATTTAGAGTTTGACCAATTGATATGGGAGTTTGGTAGTAATACAAACCCAGACTGGGTTCACGTTAGCTATAACACAAACGGCTCACAAAGAAAACAAATTTTAGTAGCTTATAAAGATTCTAATAATAGAACTAAGTACAAATCTTATGAGTAATAAAAAGAAATTTAAAGATACTTTAATAGGTAAATTCTTAAAAAACAAAGCTCCCAACATACTAGATATAGTAGGAGACGTATTACCAGACAAAGGAGCTTTAGGAATAGTTAAGAACCTTATCGATAAAGATGATACTATAGACGCTGAGACTAAAAAAGAATTACATAACCAACTTATAGAAGCCTATAAGACTGAGGTAGCAGACAGAGACTCTGCTAGAAAAAGGGAGGTAGAAATATCTAAGGTTAAAAAGTTTGATTTAATGTTTACTTTAACTGGTCTAGTAGGACTAGGTACTTTTGTTTTTTTAGTATATACTATAGTCTACGTTAATATCCCAGAGAACAACGAAAAAACATTTTACACTTTAATAGGTTTATGTGAAGGAATTGTCCTTAGTATTTTTGGATTTTATTTTGGAAGTTCATTAAGAAAAAATTAACTATATTTAGCTTTCTTTAAAAAGTGGATAAAAATAAACATCATAGTAAACGCTATACAGAGTCTAACGCTAAGAATCCACGCTATAGATTAAAACCAGACGAAGCCGAAATAATAAACCAATACAGACGAGCTAAGTATGAATGTGAGAAAGAGGGTTTAGACCCTACTACTTTACATAGTGGCTGGATTAAGAACAAAACTGCTAGTCTTTATTTTAAACAACCTAAGCCAGCTGAAATAGATTTTAAGAAACTTAGTAAGGAACTATTAAACGACTTAAAAGAATACAGTCCTAAATACCCTAAAATACATAGGATAAAATACAAAGATAGTCACTTACTATTTATGTGTCCGTCCGATTTACATATAGGGAAGCTCTGTAAGTCTTTTGCTAGTGGGGAAGAGTATAATAACCAAATAGCAGTTACTAGAGCCTTAGAGGGTGTTAGGGGCTGCTTAAATAAAGCACAAGGGTTTAACGTAGATAAGACTATTTTATTGTTATCTGGTGACTTATTGCACGTCGATAATTTTGACAATACTACTAAGAGAGGTACTAAACAAAATGAGGTAGATGGATTATTAAGTGACCATTTCCAAATAGCTAAAAGATTAATGGTGTCTATTATAGAGATGCTACTAGAAGTTAGTACTGTCCACGTTATGTTTACTCCAGGAAACCACGATAACACTATCGGCTGGCTAGTAGCTGAGATATTAGCAGTATGGTTTAGACACAATAAAGATGTGACTTTTGATGTTAGTCTACAAATGAGAAAGTATTATAAGTATAAAACTAATCTTATTAGTAGCTGTCATAGTCATAAGATAAAAGCAGATACTTTACCTTTAATAGTAGCAGACGAGTGTAAATTTTGGAGTGAAACTAAATATAGATATATGTTCACCCAGCATATACATCACAAAGTTAGTAAACAATTCCCAGGTCTTTGGGTAGAGTCTCTTATGTCACCTACTGAAGCTGACATATATCACCATACCTCTGGTTATCAAAGCTCTAATAACAAAGCTATAGAAGCCTTTTTGTTTAGTGAGTTCGGACAAGTCGCTAGACTTACTCATCTATTTTAAATATAATTATATTTTTTTTAGTCTTTTTGTTATTTGTATTGTATTTATATATATATTTACAAACATAAACATTTAAAACAAATACAATGTCAAAGACAATAAACTATACAACTAGAACTTTTTACGTACCAGCTGAGAGGATTGACACTCTACTAGAGTTCCAGGAAAAATGCAGAGCTAACGGTCACAAATCTTATAGCTCAGTAATGTTAAAATTAATGGAGGATTACAATAAAAATAATTAAGTATGGAGTCTAATATATATTATAACTCCCATAATGATTATTTAGAATATTGGGAACGTCACGAAAGACATAACTTTCTAAGCCAAAGATTACTTAATATTATTATACAGGCTAACTGGAATAAAAGAGTAATATGTAGATTTTATCTGACTAGTAATGACGTAGAAATTCACCAAAATAGGTTTGGTAGATATATAGCAATAGTAGAGACTATAGCTAAAGAAATGAAACAACTAAACATTAATTACAACGAAAAAAGAATAATTAAGATAATTAATATACTAACTAAAATACAACAATATGACAACTAATAAACTAAAGACTGTAGACATAAAGGGTAAATCTTATGTAACGGTAAACGAAAGAATTAAATACTTTAGAGAAAAATTTACTGGGTATTGCTTAACCTCAGAAATAACACATATTAACGACAATGGAGTTATAATACGCTCTACTATAATCAATGACAAAGGAGTAGAGGTAGCTAGTGGGTACGCTCACGAAAAACAAAATTCTAGTTTTATTAATAAGACTTCATTTATAGAAAACTGCGAGACTAGTAGCTGGGGTCGATGCTTAGCTAATTTCGGAATAGGAGTAGATAGTAACGTAGCTAGTGCTGATGAGGTCGCTAACGCAATTAAAAACCAATAATATGACAATATTTGATCACATAGAAAATATAAAAAACCAGTGCGAAATGATTTTAGAAGAATTAGAAAAGGAAAAGTCTGCTTATGACTATTGGGTAGAAGACACTAAGTCAGAGCAAAACGAATTCATAGAGGACTTATATAATAAGATTGACTCTGAGAAATTATACAACAAAATAAACAAAAAAGACAATGAAACAATTTAAAATAAGATGTTCTGCTATTGGTCAGATTATGACTAACCCTAGAACAAAGAAAGAGTACTTATCTAAGACTACTGCTAGCTATTGCGAGGAGTGGCTTAAAGAACAAATCTACGGACGTAAAAAAGAATTCACTAGTAAATACACTGACAAAGGTAATATAGTAGAGCAAAGCAGTTTAGACTTTGTAGCTAGTGAGTTAGGTTATGGTAGTTTAGCTAAGAATGAAGAGTCTTATGAAGATGACTTTTTGACTGGTACTCCAGACGCAATACTAGAAGATCATATCATAGACGTTAAAAATAGCTGGGACTGTTTTACATTTCCTTTATT
>Ga0098037_1001234_pt1 | contig 11845 bp, 4 predicted proteins | sample 5_EtaG_FD_75050 | JGI IMG/M metagenome (GOLD analysis project Ga0098037, IMG submission 75050) | Marine viral communities from the Subarctic Pacific Ocean - 5_ETSP_OMZ_AT15132 metaG | ecosystem: Environmental > Aquatic > Marine > Oceanic | place: Pacific Ocean | collected 2015-01-08 | reverse complement strand
TTAACGTATCACCTTCTTGTGTAACAGCTAAAACGTGTGTTATTTGTATTTGTGGTCTTTTTTGTATTGAGCAACTACTTGCAATAGCAATAAGTGCAAAAAGGGCAATTTTCCATAGTTTCATTATTTAGTATTTATTTCTATTATTTTATCTATTCTATCTGATTCTAATCTTAAGCTCCTGATCATAGCTTTACTAACTCCTAAAGAAATTAAACTGTCTACTTGTTGTTTTTTAGTTAAAGCTTGAATTTGATCTCTTCTTTTTAGGTTATTTATTTCCTTAGGTGTTAAACCTTCAAATCTCTTTTCTTCTTCTAATCTTTTCTTTTCTTCTCTTTCTCTTTGTAATTTATCTTTTCTTTCTTGTTTTTTCCTTTCTTTAACTTCAACTTTAATTTGATCTTCTTCTTCATTTGGCACACCTATATCCCATGTTCTCCACCCTAAAGCTAAAGCAATCCTTTCTAATGATGAATTTCTTTGATCAGTCATTTCAACTAAAGCATCTATTTCAGCTATAGCTCTTTCTAAAGGTACATTTAATAATGCTTCTGCTGTTGATCCTAAAACTCTATACGAAGGGCTCAAGTTTAATCTACCATCTCTAGTTATTTCCCAGCCTCTTTCTTCTATAACATCTTTTTCAAACTCCCTAGTTTTTAAAGCATTGTTTAATTTTCTAAGTTTAGAGCCTATTACTGGTGATAAATTAGCGGCTTCTAGTATTATATCTGCATTATCTTTTGCAAAAGGATCTTTTTGTTCGTTTTCATAAAACTTAATAACTGTATTTTTAAGTGTAGCAGCTATAGCCCCATAAACACCAGTACCTCTTAATATAGTATCTGTCATATTATTAGCTATTCTAAGTTCTTTCTTTCTTTTTCTTTGTTCTTTAGTCAACTCTTCTTCATCATCCTCTCCGCCAAATCCTGGTATAACAGCAAATAGTGCATTTTGTAAAGCAGCAAATATAAAGTTTTGTACAGCACCATAATATATTATTTTACTTATATATGTTGCATCACTTTGTGCTTGAGTTAGTCCTGGTATTCTTCTTCTATTAATTAAATCTTGCCCGGCTCTTTTCATTAATCTTGTATACTGCATTGGAGTATTTTGAAAGTTTAATGTAAATCTACCTAATGGGCTTGCTTGCTGTTCTGATATCATTGCTGGATCTGCAGACTGCTGGGATTCTTCTGATATTCTTGAAAAATCTTGCCAAGCTTTTTTCTCTGCAGCTTGTTGATTCATACCTTGTTTTAAATATGTATTAATTCTATTTCTATAAAAAGTTGCACCACCAGAAGCAATAGCAAAACTATCCGCTAATTGAGTAGGGGTAAAACCTATTTTTAATAAATATGATAAAACAGCTTCAGCTTTATTAGTAGCGCCTCTTGCTGCATCTGCGATTTCAGCTTCATTTATATCACCTTTTAATCCTGCTCTTCTTTCTTTTAACTTAGGTGAATTAAATATAAAAGCAAAATCAGACCAATATTGTTTTTGATTTGCAAAAGCTATAGCGGCTTTTAATGGATTATTATCACTCCAGTTTATAAAGTTTACAGAAGATATAGTTTGTAATAAAGCAGATTTTCTGTTAAAAAACATTATAGCACCTACAGATCTATTAACCCAATTATTAAATGTATTAGTTAATCTATTTGTACCAGCAGGTCTATTTGTACCGTTTTTCATACGATAAATTGTATCTTCTAATGCTTCTCTTACATTTTTTCCGTATGCAGCTTCTATTTTATTTAAATTTTGTTTGCTAAATATTTCATTAACATTTTGCATAAAGCCAGAATTTTCTAAAAACTTTTTTCTACCTTCCCCGGATGTAAATCGATGTATATCTGATTGTATTGTTTGTACATCAAAACCACCGGTAGGTTTTAACCATTTATCTTGTTTAGATATTAACTGTAATCCTTGTACAAATGCTACTAATTCAGGATTATTTTTAACAGTATCAACTAGTAATTTAGCGTCTCTTTTAGATAAACCAGCTTCCGTTAGATCATAACCAGATTGAGTCATTAAATATGCTCTGATAGCATGATCATATGTAAATTGAGTTTTACCTTTTGTAGGTATTTTTTGACCAAGTTTTTTTCTAACGTCAGGACTATTTTTTAATAATGTAGCATAATCATTTTTTAATGCTCTTCTAAATCTTTCTATTTGAGCTATAGCTTGCCAATAAGGTTTTAATAAATTTTTATCAAAAAATTGAAAATGTCTTTCCCCGGCTTTACCCTTGCCTAAAAAGTTATATAATAACCCTTTAAAGTCTTCAGCACCAGGTGGTATAAAAAATCTAAATCTACCTTTTGTTCTACCTGCTCTTCTAGCACCTATATCAGAATATCTTGCTTCAGATTTAATACCTTTAGTTTCTTGTATTATATCATTAAATCCTTTATCTAAATTTTTAGGTTGACTATCTTTTATTTTGTTTATAGCTTTTTTACCTTTAGAGCTTTCTGAAAAAACTAAACCATCTTCTAATACTTCATTTGCTTTTGTAATTGCGTTTTGTATAGGGGGTGATGATTCAGAAAAAACAAACATATTTTTTAATGTATCAAAATTATCTAAACTATAATTAGATTTTTTAATATCAAAAGTTTTACCTTTTATTTCTTGTGGTATAACTCTATATGTTAATCTATATTGACCAGCGTTAGGCCCTGTTTTAATTCCTACAGGAATAGGTCTTATGTAAGCGTTTAGCGGTTGCTTACTAATATCAGGTAAATTAAATCTATTATTTTTACCCATGTTAAACAAACCTAAACCCTGAAGTTGTATATCATGCACTGGATCACCTTTAGCATCATAGACTTGCCCAATATTTCCAAATTTTAATCCTAAACTACCTGTTTTATCATTAAAGCTTATTAATTTTAAACCGCCAGCTTTTGAAATTTTTTCATAAACATCTCTAGGAATAGGATCATTAAGACTATTAATTGTTACACCATATTTAGCGGCTAGTTTTTGAAAACCTTTAAAGTTTAAGCTTTCTATTTTTTTAATAACTTTTTTAGGTAAACCTGTTTTTTTCTTAATATTAATTTTTCCAGTATTAAAATCAACTTCGTTAATAGTCCAACTACTATATTGAGCTCCTTTTAATTTTACTTCTACATTCCAAGCTATTCCGTTAACTTCTGATTTAAAATCTGCATCTTTAGTGCTTTTAGGAGGTGTTATACTTACTACTTTAAATTCAGGTATTACTTTAGAAACATCTATTGCTACAGCTATATTTTTAGCTTCATAAATAGTACCTTTAACTCCTTTTGCAGCAAGTCTTAAAACTTCATTTATAAATTCGGGAGTTCCAGGTACGCCTTCAGCTTGATCGTAAGCTTCTTGTAAAGCGTTTTCCACTATAGGTATGGCATCTTCTCTACTTAATTCAGCATCTTTTGTCATACTAAATACTAAATCACTTTTACCTCTGTCTAAGTTTGCTACAGTTTGTGCTGAAATATCAGGCTGTCTAGCTATTGCTCTATTAGTCATTTGCTCTGCAATACCTTTAACTAAACCTTTCATAACTTGAGATTTATCATCTCTTGGTTTATAGTTAGGATCTACCTTACCGTCTTTAATTCCTATAGCTTGTTCGTATACTTTATTGTCAAACTTTTTAGGTGTTCTTACTTTATTGTTACCAACTCTTTTAGGTGGGTTAAAAAATGTGTTTAATATATTTCTACCTAATTTTAAAGTTTCACCACCTATTTTAACAGGTTTACCACCTTTCTTTTTAGAAGCTACTTCTTGAACATCTTTATTTGCTTTACTTAAAACTACATTTTTAACAAATGTTCTTGCTTGTAGTAAAGCTTTTTGTACTTTTAATGATTCTGATTTACCTAAATTATCTTTAGGATTAGATATTTTGTTTGCTGGTATATCTAATGCTTTAGCTAAAATATTATAAGGTGTAATAGACTGTAATTGAGTAACTGTTAAATTAGGATCGTTTAAGTTTATACCTTTATTTTTTGCATTTTCAATAACAGCATCTGTAAATTCTTTTTCAAAAGCTTTTGTATCTATAGAAGGATTTATTCTATTAGCAAAGCTCATTACATCTATAGTAGGCGTAATCTCTGGTTTAACAGTTGATGTTTCTTCAGTTGTTTGTTGCTGTTCTGCTTTTCTTAATGTTGCTTCGTCACTTAAACTTTTATCATCTCTTTGTTTAGCACCTAAATCTTTAGCCAAACTATTTAATCTTTGCATACCAGTATTAGCCATGTATGCATCAAAGGTAACTTGTTTACCTGTGTTTTTAGATACTTCTTTCCTATAATTATTTGCTATTTCAAATAAAAGATTCTGTGCACTGTCTTTATAAAGTTTTCTAGGTACGATGTTTTGATTAGACGCACTCATTCTAGACCAAAATTTACTAACTGCTCTTGATGAAATTTTATTCACCATATCGTTTACTTGTTTTTCAGATACTTCTAATCCTTTTTTATTTAGGTTTTGTACAATATTTTTTGGGTTTATAGATTTTGAAAAAGCAAGTTTACCTGTTTCAATATTTAATCCTGCGGTTTCAACCTCTCCTTCAAACGCAGCAAATTTTTCTTGTAATGCAAGTTGTATGTTTTCTTTGTTTATTCCTTTCGCATTTTTAAGCTTTTCTCTTAATTCATTTGCTGTATTTTGAGTTTCTAATTCATCAACCTTTTTTATTTGCAATTCAATTTCTTCTTTTCTTCTTTGCCTAAGTATTGCATTGCCCGGCCCCATATCTTCATTTTCCTGTATCATAGCGTTTAGCTTTGCTATACCTTTTAATTTATCTGATTCTAATTGTATATTAAATTCAGATACAGGGGCTTTAGGTGTTGAATCTCTGCCCTCACCTGTTGAATAAGCAACACCCGTTTTAGGATCTACAGTTGGCGCAACATCTTTAACTGCACTAACTATATCTTGACTTATTTTTCCTTTCTGTACGCTTTTAGTATAATCTTTTAAAAAATTATATACATCTTTACCGGTATTAAATTTTATTTTACTAAAACCAAATTTTCTTAATATAGGTGTTATTATATTACCAATTTTAGTAAATATACTTTCTTCAAATTTAATTTCATTTTTTAATACTCCATCTGAAAATTGAGTTAATACTTCATCTGGATTTTTCTGTAAATATTCTGGACTATAATTTTCTAACTTTTGATCTAATATAGCATTTTGCTCTGGTGATAATTGTTTTCTAAAATCCTGCACAACAGTTTGAGCTTGTTGTAAACCTTCTGGTGTTGTTGTATTTAAGGTTTGATTTAATATGCCGTGTAAAACTTCGTGACTACCAACTGTTACCGCTTCTGTTTTAGCTGCAACTTCTGGGTTTATAACAATTTCACCTGTAGATTTATTAAAAAACCCATCTTTATTCGCTAGTTCAGGTCCAAATTGTTTAGTTATTTGAGCAGTACTTAAGCTTTGTATCTCTGGTAAATTTAATTTTTGCGCTGTAGCTTCAGCAAAAGTTAAATCACTATCTAATCTTTGTTGTATGGCTGGAGCCATTATCTCGTTTCTTTGTTTTTGTATAATACCATTTTCAGTTTCTAACTCTATTATTTGATCTTTAGCAGCTTTAGTGTTTTTTAAAGATGGATCACTTTTAAACTGATTTATTAGTCTAGTGTTTTGAACTTCTTGTTGGTATAAACTTACTAAATTATCTTGCTGAGGTTTAGTTAAATAATCTATAGCTAAAGATTGATTAACTCTAATTTCAGCATTTGATTTTACTAAATCAGTAATTTTAGACTCTATTATATTTTTGCTTTTAGAATCTAAATTATTCTGTAATTGTTGAGAAAGTTGAATAATTTGTTTTGCGTTGTCATTAAACTTACTATTTAAATCTTGAGTTCTAAATGGAGCCGAAACTAAATTTGCAACGTATGGAGACTTGTAAACTAAACCACTCATAAAAACCCCTGACGCAAAAGACTCTTTTACCCCATCATATATATCAACGTCTTCTTTTCCAGCTATAAATTTGTCTGCTAAATTACCTACAACTTGTGATATAACTTCTGTTGCACCTTCTTCTATTGGATCATAAATACCAGCTTTTAAAGATCTTATATTAAAAAAATTATCTTTTAATTGTCTTATTACACCGCTTTTAGCTCTTTTTGTAGCCTGTATACCTAGTTTAACTCTTTTTAATTGGCCTAATGTTACTTTTTCTGAAAGACCTTCCGCGGCTCCTGTAAGAATAGAAGTAGTATATATTTGAAATGGAGAATAATTTTCCATGCCTAAATCTATTTCTTTTTGCATTTCTTTAAATTTACTTCCAGCTGAAGAAGCACTAATAACATAAAGAGATGCAGCTGGTGCAACTATCATTAAAGCTGTTTGTGCTCCTTGTGTTGCAATAGTATCTACACCCCACTCCATCCAATCTTCAAGAGTTTTATTATCTGCAAAATTTTGAGGAGCAGCTAAACTACCTGTTATGTTATTTTTCCAAGCATCATAATCTTTTAAAGCAAGATCTCTTTTATTTTTATTTAATTGAGCAAGACCTACAGCCCAATCTGGCATGTTTTCTTTGTTTGATAAAATTTGATTTTGTAGTAAAGTTTTAGGGTTAAACCTGTTTACTAACTCCTCTAAATTTACACCTAGATCTGTAAGGCCTACTAATGTTTTACCACCTAAATTAGGCATCCAATTAAAATTTCTACCTATTTGATCTGCAAATTTACTTAACTGCTCATCGTCTTCAATTAAAACTTTATATTGTTCATTTACCCTATCATATTGTCTTAAATTATTATTAAGCTCTTTGTTTAATGCTAAAGCTTTGTTATATGCTTGTAATCTTTTATTAGGATCTGTATATTCTTTGTCTAATAAGTTTTTTAATTTATTGTTAATATCTGTTATTGTAGATTCTAAATCAGCAGATCTTGCTAGTAAAACTTTTGATTGAGTATCTAATGTGCTTTTAGCTATTTTAGATATTTCAGCAAGCTTGTTTTGTTCATCACCCTTTGCAAATTTAAATATATTTCTTTTACCATCTAAATCTTCAATATACTCTTCAAGTTCTCTATTAAATTCATCAGATTTTTTATCATCAATATATAATTGTTTTGCGGCTTTTAATATTTCTGTTTGAGTAGGTTCTTTTATACCTCTATTAATTAATTCGTTTTTAGCTCGTTTTTTATAATCTAAAACAGTTGTAATTTTTTGCTGAGTTGGTTCATCTAGAATTTTATCTTTTAAATCCTTTTTGTTTCTTCCATAGGCTTCCGCTCCAAAACTAAATAAAAATTCTTTTAAACCCCCAATATCAAAACCAATATTTGCACCTTTCTTACCTATTAAATCAAACTGTTCTTGCGTAATTAAGTTGTCTGGGTTTAAATTAGGTTGTATAATTTCACCGTCAACTTCTTGTCCAAACATTAAACCAGCTTCTTGATTTAATTTAATTTGCTCTTCTTCGTTATAACCTAAATTGTTATTTGTAATAACGTTCATTATTTCATCAAACTCGTCGTAGCTATCTCCATATAAAGCTTTTCTGTCTACTTTATAATCTTCTTTTTCATATTTTTCAAATTGCTCTATCTCAGGTTGTTCTTGTTGTTGAACAATAGATTTTGTTTTAACAGGTTCAAAATAATTTGCTTCAAAACCAAAAGCTCCTTGATTTGGATTTATTAACGACACTTTTCCAAAAACAGATGAGTCTTCTATTTTTGTAGCGCCTAGATTTTTACTTAAAAAATCTTGTACTCTGTCATCAGGAATATTATACGTTTTACCGTTTATAAAATAACGAGGCATATATTAAATTTTAGTTTTCAGCAAATTCTGCAAATTCGTCTACTTGTTCTTCAACAATTTCTTCTTGTGGTTGTTCTACGTTTTTAGGTTTTGGATTACCTAAGGGAAATTCTACACCTATTTGTGTTTCTAAATACCATTTTTTATAATCTTCTTGAAACTTTAACTGTTGTTTATCTGTCAAAGCTTTATAAGGATTTAAATAAAAATCTGTAACAGTAGCTAACATGTTATTATTAAAAGAAGTTACTTGATCAAAACTTCTAGATTCTTCTAAAAGACCTGAAGTTATTTTATCCATTTCAGTATTAAACTGTAAACTATCACCAATAGCTTCTTTATCTATTATATAAAAATCTTGAACTAAATTATTTCCTATATCTTTAGTATTTATTTCTAGACTTCCGTCTTTTTTCTTTTTTCTATATGTTTCAGTAACACCACCTGTTAAAGCTTGATTAGCTTCATCAGAACCTTGTTGTTCCACTTCAAATATTTCTGGACTAGAAAATTTAAAATTTTCATTTTGTTCTAATGTATTAGGTATACTTAAAAACATTTCTTGATCTTCAGATAATTCATTTAATTTATTAATAAATATTCTTTCTACAAATCCACCATCTTTTTCGTGTATTTCAAAAGCTAATTTATTTAAATCATTATCAACCATTTTAACTTCTACTTCTCCAGCAAGATCACCGTTTAATATATTTAAAGCTAAAAACCTGCTTACGGGTGTTCCTATTAAATCTAAACCACCCATTAAACCTGCATTTTGCATCATTTCGTTCCAAACTTCAGTGTTACTAGCTAGGTTTTCTAAGCCTGTTTTTATAATTTGTACACTACCTAATATTTTATCAACTACTTTTCTATCTGCAACCGGATTATCACTAGTTCCATTTTGTAAATTTAATTGTAATTCTGAATATAATTTTACTAAAGGATTAAATAAATCAGCAAAATCAATAGGTTGAACTTTACTATTGCTTTCACCCAAATCAAAAGCTAGTCTAGACTGTGATTCAGATATAGCAAACTTTATTTGCTCATTAAGTTTTTTGTTTTCTAATAGTTTTTCTTTTAATGCCATCTTATTAAATTATTTTCCCTGCTTTTCTATCTGCTGCGTATTGTGCTGAACCACCTTTATAAAATCCACCAGCGCTAGCTATATCACCTACAGCACCAAACGCACCTGTAATTGCACCTGTTATCGCTTGTGTACCTCGGTTGTATGCTGCAGTTTCTCTTTGTTGAGCACCTGAAATTTGCCCTCTTGTATATTGTATTTTGCTATCTTGACGTCTTTCTTGTGCGTTAAACGCGAATGATCTACCTTGTGCATCAGCTTGTTGCATTCTTTGTCCTTCACCGATTTGCACTCCTTGTACTCTAATACCTTCTTGCATTTGCATTTGTTCCAACTGAGCTTGTCCTTGAGCTCTAAGTTTTTCATTTTGAGCTTCTTGATTTTCAATACTTGCAGCAACACCTTTTTTACTTTGTAATGCGGCTTGTGCTAAAGCAGTTGCACCACCAGCACTTGCGCCTGTAGCTCTTAAAGTATCTAATGTATTTGCTAAAGCAATATCAGTTTGTTCCATTTGTATTTCTGCTCCTTTGGTAGCAACACCTAAATTAGCATAGGGATTACTTAGCTTACCACTTAAATCTTTAGCTAAGCTACTTAAATCTTTAAAATTATCATATGGATTGATTATTTTTTGTCTACTTTTTTCTAAGCTATTTAATTGGCCCCTTAATCTTCTTTTTTCTCTAGCCGCAGCTCTTCGTTGTCTTTTTGCTCTAGCGGCTCCAAATATTCCACCTACAATTTTACCAACACCACCAATAATAGCACCTGCCACTAAAGGTGCGATACCCATGTTTACACCCTCAGGCGCGGCAAATAAAAGCTCGTATAATATATTTAAAATTTCTTCCATGTTAATTAATATGATGATTCTACAGTCTCTGATGATACTGCAAATAATTCTCTTTTTTGATTTATAGAATTATCTAGTGAAAATTCTATTGTGTTAAAAAATCCTTTAACACCCGTAATGTTGTTGCCAAATACAACTTCACCTGCTGTTGCAGAAGAGCTGTTTAGTATATTAGCAAAATACTTGTTTTCTTTTTTCTTAAAACTATTAGTAAATAATTCCGCGCTATAATCACTTAGTGATGTTGGTTGTGCATATTTTGATATTGGTACTTGTCCTATGTCACCCGAACTAGCTACTATACTATTAACTATCCAGTCATTAGTACCTTCATAATTAATAGTTTTAAATACTTTAACAGTTGATGGCTGAGCATTTAATACAACTTTAACTGTTGAATCATATTCAACACCATAAAAGTTAGCATAGTTTGCCGATCCATAATGTTCATACAGCTTACCGCTGTTAGTTGTAAAAAACGTAGATGATAAACTAAATATCCAAGATGGTTTAAAACTTAACCTACTTGTCCAACCTTGAACCGTTTCATCAAATGATAGTGTATTAAAACTACCATCTGTATTTTGTATAGATAATATATAATTTTTAGTATGCATATCCCAGCCACCTCTAATTTTACTTACATTAGCTGCTAAAGCATCTCTAAAAAAATCATGCATACCATAACCTGATATTTCTATTATTTCACCTGCACTTGTTAATCTTAACACACAACCTCTTTTTCTATCTGTAAAATATTTTCTATAACCATATATAGCAAAGCTATACGGATCTGTGCTAATACCATATTCTCCTTTATAAGGAACTATTTGACCTATGACTTGTTGACTAGAAGTAACAGTGGCGTTACCTTCTGCAGAGTAAATAGCATCTTTATCTATTAAAGCTCTGTTAACTTTGTCTTCTTGGAAAATAATTAAATTAGTGTCTTCTGCATATAGCTTTTGTATAGAGCCATGAACTGGGTCTACACTTCTTGTTATATCTTCACCAACAGAAAATACATTAGTTTGATTTATACCTGTTCTTGAATTAAATACACCTGAGTATATTATTGTGTTAAACCTGTTTTGCTTATTAGGATTATCTTCTACTATATGCGCTTTAACCCCTAAGTCTGTTATGGTATTGTTATAACCACCTCTTATTCTAGCTTCTTCAATAAACCAGTCGTTAGTATTATCATTAGCGTAAGCTTGAGGAACATTAGCATAAGGCGCTGTAGGTTGTGGATTTGCATCTACAACGTTGCTTAACTTCTTCACCCAGTATGAGTTAAAATATTTTAGTTCTAAGGTAGCGCCCATATTCTTTTATTATCACTTATTTTTTATTATTATTACACCCAACCAGTTGCTCCAGGCATAGGTTGTGCACAGGTAGTAAAACCTCCTTGACAGGCTATTGCTTTAGCACCTGAACATATATCATCACTTACCTCTGGACTTATTTTTACACCACTAGTTCCAAACCTTGCTGAAACTTTAATTTGATCAAAAGGTTCAGATGTTTGTGTATCAGTTGTAAACGTTCTATATTCATTTGAGCTAGGTGTAACAGGACTAGACAATGAAACGTTACTGTAGAATAGATCTACATATTGTGCGTAAGGCATAGGTGCGTAATAAGTTGCGGAATTTGTTGATGCTCCACAACTATATCCTGTTTGAGCAGAAGATACGTCATACTTATAAGCCTTTGGTGTTCCACTATCTGAAACTTCAACTGCGTTTTCAACTACACAATCACTGTAATATAAATCATTAGAATTAACCCAAGCACAAACAGCATCAGCATTTACAGCTGCTTGTTGAGTTATTAACTCTGTAGCGCAAACGGCATATTCTCCAACTTGATTAAAAGCAAAAGCTGCAGAAGCTTGTTTACCCACCGCATCAGAAGCATTAAACGTGCTATTTATAAGTTGACCAGTAACTCCAGGCGCGCCCATGTTATCATTATTAAAATCAGCAACTATATTCCAAGTATTAGTTCCA
>Ga0098037_1001231_pt1 | contig 11859 bp, 8 predicted proteins | sample 5_EtaG_FD_75050 | JGI IMG/M metagenome (GOLD analysis project Ga0098037, IMG submission 75050) | Marine viral communities from the Subarctic Pacific Ocean - 5_ETSP_OMZ_AT15132 metaG | ecosystem: Environmental > Aquatic > Marine > Oceanic | place: Pacific Ocean | collected 2015-01-08 | reverse complement strand
ACAAAGGATTTCAAAATGTTCAACAAAGATCTAACACCAATCTACGATGGCAGAGTCCTAGTAAACAAGTCAGCGATGAAAGATCCAGCAGTTCAGGCAGCACTCGCAGCGATGGCAGCGAGAAACTTTGAACCACTGCCCACACCAACAGGACGTTGGAACATCAGCGACAGACATTAAGCAGTAATTCACAGGGGGCAGTAAAACGCCCCCTTTTTGGTGCTAGGTCGGATGCCGAGCGATGCCAAAAAAGTACCTTCTTTCTAACCTACAAACGTTTCCCAGACAGCGATAAATATCAAAAGGAAAATGAAAAAATGAAAACCTTGAAACTGAAAAAATTTCTCTGGTAAAAAATTGCCAAAAAAGACGAGCTATGCTACAATACACAAAAAGGAAATAATATGACTACCCTACCCGATGGTTGCTTTGATATAGGTGACGATGACCTAGAGGATCTAAGTGAAGGAAAACGTCCTAATCTTGGAGAAGACACCACATCATACGAAGAAACCGCCCACAAGCAATTAATGAATGATCCTAAGTATGCCGTCCATGTGCATGAGAGTCAACTCAAGCGTATCATTGAGGTAATTGAAGAAGTATCTCAAAGACTGGTTGCATTAGAGGATAAGTTCATAGACTTGGAACTCTCTATAAGATTCAAAGAGACTAAGAGGAACGATGGTCCGCCCGAACCCCCTACACTATCTGTATAACTATGGAAAAGTACGAAGACTTACTAAAAGACGAAAACAAATTTGATAAATTTTGCGATGACTTTGAAAATGCAGCAGCAGAGAGATTCTCAGGAAGAGATAATAACTCAAGAACTCCAATCACACATTCTAGTGTTGAATCAGTCACTCCAGAAGTTGTCCGAGAGGTTGAACCAATTGGAACAGAGGATCTCATCGCTGGAGAATCCACAATTGATGTACAAGCGTCCGACATGTGATGAGTACGAGTCTATTTCAAGTACATTAGATTATCTACATAATACAATAGAAGAACTAAGATAATGCCAAACTTCGTTGGGAAGGAAACAATAGACACTGTAAGCACTGATGCTAATTGTGTATATCCTGCTTCTCCACTGGGAGGTGCTCCTAATGTTTCACCGAATGTAATTATTAATGGACAACCCTTGGAGTATTATACTAGCACTAGTGTAATAGGTACTGTTGCTGGTGTAAAGATCAATCCACTTATACCACTGCCATGCCAACCAGGTATTAGGGTAGTCACTCCAACTGTTAACACGACAGTGTTTGTCAATGGACAATTACCAGCAGTGACTGGAGATCAGGCAGCAATGTTAGGTACACCCAGACCCTTGACAGGACCGTTCCAGCATGTTAAGATACTAATAGGTACACAATTATAATATGGCACTTTACAGCAGTACAAATGATAAGATCTATGCAAAACCTAAGAAGACAAGACAAGGTAGTTCAGTAAATTCAAAGATTTCTGCAACTTCTCGTAATGGAGCAAAGAAGCGTTACAGAGGACAGGGCAAGTGAGTACTGACGAATTACAGAGGATTGCTTCTGCCCTTGAGAGGATCGCAGATGCTTTTGAGAAAGAATTGCATATTGACATTGATCATGCCCATATAGACGATATCGGTGAAATACACGGTGACGTGATAACACATCCGAAGCAGTTCTAGGGGCGTGGTCTCCGACCCGAACGCCGAGGGACTCTAAAATACTTTATAAACTATGTTAATTAATAAGATTGAAGTTGATGAAGGTCGTGATATTATTATCATGGATAAGGCTTTCAAATTTGGTGATCATCAAGCATTATACGACACGTGTATGTCGTTGAAGTATTCTTGTGCGAATACAAGTAACTTTGATATACAAGACATAAGTGATAAGAGGATGAGAGCAGATCTACCTCAACTTGATCAAATGCAAATACTGGCAACGGATGAAGAAGGAGCGAGACTCCGAAGATCATTGTGTCCTGAGTGTGGAAAAAAAGAAACGACAGAATCAGGTGGTATGGCAAACTTTCCTGATGATAACATATTGAGATCAATATTCAGTGATACTTATCGTGTGGAGAATTTTTCTCAATTTATTGATACCAAAAAATATGATTTTACAAACGCATATGTTAACTTAGGTCTAGTCAATGATTCTCATGAGATTCATGTAGATGCTCCTAGAAAGGGTATGGAAAAAACTATGTTGATATATCCTAATATTGAATGGGGATTGAATCACGGTGGCGAAACGGTCTTCTATGAGGAAGATAGACAGGAGATAGTGTACATAAATCCATACGTACCAGGCAGAGTATGTATTTTTGATGGTAGTATACCTCACTGTGCAAAACCACAAGCATTAGTAGGTCCCAAGTATAGATTTACAATTGCAGTTAAATTTACACTCATAGATCAACAAGATGACGATGTATCAATAATTGAAAAATGAAGCTACGACCAAAAGTTATAGGTTATCAAGCATTACCGAAAGAATTGCATATAAAGGATAGTCCTATAGCAGGTCAAGGTCTTTTTGCGAAAGAAGATATTGCTGCTATGATGTACCTTGGTATATCTCATGTGGTAGTTGATAAGGAAATTATACGAACCCCTTTAGGAGGGTTCGTAAACCATTCTGACGAACCTAACTGCATTAAGTGGTGTGAAAATAATGTCTATTATATGAAAACAATTAAAGATATTAAGAAGGGAGAAGAGTTATTCTTGAAGTATACGTTTTACAAGGTTAAATAAAAGTCGCTAAATAACTTTGACTTCGTATATTTGTCGGTAAATGGCGAACAGATTGTCCTTCAGGGACATTAATATTAATTTTAAGAAGCATCCTGTTACTAATGACTTAGTTGTTAGTAGGGATGCTTCTGCTATTAAACAAGCAATTATAAGTTTACTGTTAACAAACAAGGGAGAAAGGTTATTTCAACCAGAGTACGGTTCTGATATAAGAAGTCAATTATTTGAACCATTGGACTATGCTACTGCTGCAAGTATAAAAAGTTCTATATTTAATACAATACAAACGTTTGAACCAAGAATTGCAATAACATCACTAGATTGCTTTCCTGACTTTAATGATAATGGATTCAACGTTGAGATGTCATACAATGTGGTTGGTTCAGATATAATTCCGTCAAATATAGAATTCTTCCTAGCAAGGACGAGATAATGCCATATACCCAAGTAAACAATTTAGATTTTGCTGATATAAAGACTGCCATCAAAGAATACATGAGGGCAGAGACAGAATTTACTGATTATGATTTTGAAGGATCTGTCATCAGTCAGTTAGTTGATGTATTGGCATACAATACGTACTACACAGCGTTTAACGCTAACATGGTAGTCAATGAACTGTTCTTAGATTCATCCACTCTGAGAGACAACGTGGTTGCTCTGGCAAAGCAGATAGGGTATGCACCGAAATCTATTACAGCACCAAAAGCAATAGTTGACATGCAACTTATCTTAACTGGTGTTGCACCTAGTACAGTTGTACTAAAAAAAGGTACAGGTTTTATTACAAACTATGATAACGCATTATATGAGTTTGTATTGAAAGATGATTATAGGAAGGAAGTAGTTAATGATACTGTTACATTTACTGATCTACCAGTATACGAAGGTTCATTAGTTGTTACTCAGACTACAGTAGATACATCACTTAAGAATCAAAGATTCATTATTAGTAATCCTGGAGCAGATACTAGTACATTAAGTGTAAAGGTATTTGAAGCATCAAACTCAACTGTATCAACAACATATGAAAGAGCAGAAAATATCCTAGAAGTTGGATCTACTGATAAAGTATATTTCTTAAGTGAAGTAGAAGATGAGCAATATGAGGTATTTTTTGGTGATGGTGTATTAGGAGAGAAACTATCTAATCAAAATGTTGTTGAAATTTCTTATGTTGTTACTAGTGGTGTAGTTACTAATGGTGCAAAAACGTTTACATTTAACGGAACACTTGTTGATGCTAGTGATGTCACGATTACTTCTCCGTTTTCCGTAAGTAATTTATCAACAACTTCCGCAGCAAGCGGAGGTGCAGAGATTGAATCTGTTGCTAAGATCAAATTTAATGCTCCAAAATTCTTTGGATCACAAAATAGAGCAGTAACCTCCAATGATTACTCTGCTATTGTGCGAAAGATATACCCTTCTATCAGTGATATCATAGTATTTGGTGGAGAAGAGCAAGAACCACCTGCATATGGTAAGGTTTTTCTCTCTATAAAACCAACTGAAGCAACATCATTATCATCATTTACCAAAAATCAACTAGTAACCGAACTTAAGAAGTACACAGTTGCTTCTATTAGACCAGAATTTGTTGATCCTTCTATTCTTTTTGTTGAATTGAGTAGTGATATTTACTTTGATGGTACAAAAACCAAATTACTTCCTACAGATATTGCGTCAAAAGTAGCATCTGGTGTATTGGAGTATTTAAAAACATCAGGAACAGAAAAATTTAACGGTAAATTTAGGTATAGTAAGTTTGTTAGTGTAATTGATAGTGTAGATCGTAGCGTTAATTCTAACGATACCTCCATAACTTTAAGAAAAGACTTTATTGCACAGATAAACTCATCAACATACTATGAAATTTGCTTTAAAAATGAATTATTAAAGGATTGTGATGACCCTGTAGTATCATCTACTGGCATGACAGTCTTTGAACATCCAAGTTACACTGTATATCTAGAGGATAGAAATGGTAAATTGGTGCTATATAGACTAGACTCCATCACTGGTGATAAAATCCTATTGAATGATTCAGTTGGTGATGTTGACTATGTAAAAGGTGAAATTAAAATTTATGACTTTACTATTTTAAAAGGTAGTTTTTCTGACAATCGTATTGAGTTACGTGTCAAACCTGCTAATAAAGATATTGAAGTAAAGCGTGAGATGTATCTGGATGTAGATGTATCAAATAGTAAATTCGTTGCGTATAAAGAGTAGTGCCAAAAACTGCGAATAAAGTCTCATTCTTAATTGAGTCTCAATTACCTGACTTCATCAACGAAGAGTATGAACTGTTTTCTAAGTTCGTACAGAAGTATTATGAGCAAAATGAACTTCAAGGTCAACCACTGGATATTATCAGTAATATTCAGCAGTATCGTGATATAGATTTTTATGAAAAGAATGTACTTAAGCAGTCTACCACTACTACTTCATATGTTCAAGATGTAGATACATCTATTAATGTTACTGATGCCTCTTCATTTCCTAAAAATGGTGGGTATATAAAAATTGATGATGAAATTTGTTTTTATAAAAGTAGAACAGACACACAGTTATTAGAAGTAAGTCGTGGTGTAAGTGGAAACACTAAAATTGGTGACCTGTATGAGGAGAGCACTTTTGTAACAACACAAACAGATAATCATATACTAGGATCTACTGTACAAAATATCAGTAACCTATTCTTATATTCATTAATTAAAAGTTTTGAGAAACAATACCTTGATAATTTCCCAGAAGCGTATCTAAAGGGGGATATTGACAAGAGAACTCTTATAAAAAATATAACTTCATTCTATAAGTCAAAAGGAACTGATAGTTCGGTTAAGTTCTTATTTAAATGTCTAATAGATAATGATCCAGAACCAACAATACTATATCCGAGAGAGCATACATTAAAGTCATCAGAATCTACTTGGATTAATAATTACTCAATCAAAGCAAAAATTTTATCTGGCGATGTAAACAATCTAATTGGTAAAAAGATCACACAAACAACAGGTAAGTTTGCTTCTGCTGTTGTAGACAATGTTATATTTACAGGTAAATTTGATGGAGAAGATCTATACGAATTAATTCTTTCAGAGTCTAGTGTAAATGGTAGATTTACTATTGCATCTAAAACAACATTAACAAAAGATGTAGGAGCAACGTTATCTGTTGGTGGTAGAGTTAATGTTTTCTCAACAATTGGATGGGAAAATGAAGGAAAGTTTACTATTGACAATGAGGTGTTTACATTTGATGATAAAAATGTAAATCAATTTGTCGTCAAGTCTAGAACAAGTAATGGAGCATATAGTGTTGGGGATGCTGTAACTTTTGGTTCTGATGTAAGTGGTAATGGTGTATCACTGTTAGTATATGGTATTGTTTATAACTTAGAATCAAATAATAAAGTTCCTTACTCTAATACTGGCGATTCTATTGATATATCTGAGTCAGGTTTCCTTACAGATGATATTAGGATATTTGACGATCAAAACAGTCTTAGATGGACTATTGGTGGTTCTACACCTGCTATAGCAGATTTAAATTCAAATGTTTCTGCAATATATGAAGATGTTGATTCATATTATATTGCATCGTCTGGATTCCCCTCACATGCTATTGGCACACTACCTTCTGATGCAGCAGATCAGAAACACTTAAAAATTATTAGAAAGAAACCAATATCTACAACTGAATCTTATGAGACACAATTTAGAGATGTTGGTATTGCTACAAATGGTATACCGTTCTTAAGTTATAAAGACGATGAAGTAATATTGAATGGTGGACTACAAAAAATTACTTTAGATAAAAAAGGTAATGGTTATAAGAAACCACCTTTTGTTTTAATTGATGGTGTTGCTAATCAAGCAACAACAAAACTTGCTGGTGAAGTTGTTCAGTCTGTATCAATTGTTACAGAAGGTAGTTATACATCTGTTCCTAATGTTGAGATTTTATCTGGTAGAAATGCTACAGTAACTGCTATCATTACACAAGGTGAAATTACTAGCATTACTATTGACAATGCTGGTGAATATTATTCATCACCACCTGAAGTAAGAATTGCTGACTTAGCAGGTAGAGGACAATTTGCTGTATATACATCAGAAGTATCAAATGCTGGTCAGTTGACTAATTTAGTTAAAGTCAATGGTGGTAAGGGATATACTTCAGGTAATGTTTTGATAGACATAATTCCTGTAGGATCTAGTGCTACTGCAACTGCTAGTATTAAAGAGTGGAGAAAGGATAGATTTAAGAAGACAACTGTAGATTCTGAAAATGGTACTTTCTTTTCTAATTTTACTGCTTCTGTAGGACAAGGGTATGGATATCTTGCATCTCCCACTACATTAAGAACAAATGATACAGGAGCATCTCATTCTCCTATTCTAGGATTTGCATATGATGGTAACCCCATAGATGGTGCTTTTGGATATACACAACCTTTAAATTCTACTAGTGCTATTTCTAAAATGACTAGTAGTTACATGCCAGTAACAACTAGAGTTGATGGACCTGATGAAACCACTTATCCAATTGGCACATTCATAGAAGATTGGGTGTATGTTCATGACAGAGGATCATTAGATAGGAATAATGGTCGTTACTGTATTACACCAGAATTTCCAAATGGTACGTATGCATACTTTATCACATGTGATGGTACGGATACTCCAGTATTCCCTTATGTTGTTGGTAAGTGTTACTATTCATTACCAGTTGATTCTAATTACAATTCAACGTTAAATCAATATGATTTACCAACAAATGCTAAGAGACTAAGAACTACTGATATAGAAAATAACGGTGATGGTACATCTTTACAAATACAAGATGTAACAACTGGTAGTATATCATCTGCTACCGTAGAAACATCATCTGCTACATTCTCAGTTGGTTCTAAATTAATTATTGATGAGAGTGGTACTGGTGGTTCTGATGTTAAAGCAGAAGTTGATTCGGTTACAGGTAAATCAGTAATCTCAATTGAGTCTCAAACTGATAAAGTATTGTTTGTTAATTTGACTAGTAATGCATATCTCTTTGATGGTGATAGGGTCACACAAGGGTCTGCAACAGGGCGTATAGTTGGTAATGTATTCTCTGCTACAAAGTTTCCTATTCGTTCTGTAACTGGCACATGGAGTGCTACAGGAACTCTTACATCTGATACAGAAGTTCTTACATTGCTTTTAGATCAAAATGCATCATACACAAAGGGTGCAATTTTGTCATTGAACGATGGTGTAAATCTTCCTGTTGCTAAAGGAGAAGTTTTAGAAACAACATCATCACAAAATAGTGTTAAAGTAAAAGTTACACAGACAGGTTTTACAATATCATCTACATTGTTCTTGTCTAGTTCTAATCTACTTAATACACCTGGTTCAAAAATTATTTCTATTACATCATTAAGTGAAAATTTAGGTATTAATACAATACAAGATAATGTTGCTTTACTCTCAACAGGATCAAACCACGGTGTTGCTGAAGGTGAAAGAATTACTGTTGATGTAAATCCTAACGATACCTCTACTACAACAGAATTACAAGTAACTTCTGCTGTTTATCAAGAAGCAATCCTTGAAACACCTGTTGTAGCAACGACTCTCAACGACAGTGGAGTTGGAAGATTTGAAATATTAAATGGTGGTAATAATTATACAGTTGGTCAATATAATGACATTGCTTTGTCAGGTGGTAAAGGATCTGGTGCAAAAGCATCTATAAAGGTAGAACAGATAGGAAACAACACACCAGTTACTGAAGTTGTGATCACTGATAGAGGATCAGGGTATGAAAAATTTGATATTCTTACAGTTGGTGATAGTGATTTAAACAAAACTGATACTAATGAACCAAGATTGCAAATAAGTGTTGATCATGCTGGATTCTCTAAGGAAAGAACAGATCTTATAGTAACCAGTGCAATTGGTTTTAGTGTAAATGATAAACTTGTTATTGGTAGTGAAGTTGTAACTATAACAAGTATTACTAGTAATACATTTACTGTTACTAGAGGATCTAAACCAGCAGATCATTTTAATGGTGTGACTATTACTTTACAGGATGCAGGTTTTACATTAAGTAATGGATATTTAATTAATCAATATAGTGGTTCAGATTTAACACAACCATATGTTGTATCATATGATACAACAACACAGAAGGTTGTATTCAAGTATGGATATGGAGTAACACCTAGTTTATTGACATTGAGTTCTGTTTTTAGAGATCAAAGTCAACCTGCTAATAGATTAGTCAATATAGCAAGTGTCAGTGAACCTATTACTGCATTTGAAATTGATGGTGAAAGAAACAAAATTGTAAACATTAAAAATTACTACAAGTATAAATTTAATGTTTCACACTCTTCCATGATTGGTAAGAAATTTGACATATCACCTAGTATTAATTTTAACATTGTTGCAGTAGAAAAAGAGATACCTAACCTATCTGAAGTTAATATTAAAGTTGGTTTTGGTTCTAGAACTTATAACAATACATATTCATCAAAAGTAAACAGTCAATATAATAAATTCTACTATTTTGATCAAAATAATATTGTTAATGCAGAGGGTTCATATTTAAATGTTATTGATGATGATCTACAAGGTGAAAAAACAGCATTATATGTAACACCAACAAAGATTTTATATTCTACTGTTAATCCAGTTACCCATGATGGCACAGGATCTATCAGTTATACAACTAAGTCATTATTTGCAGTAGGTAATATTAATTCTATTAGAGTAACTAACGTAGGAGGTAATTACAAAAAACTTCCTATAGTTACTGGTATTATTAATTCAGAAGGTAATATTGATAATACAGTTAAGTGTTACTTGTCAAGCAATGATATTGGTATACCTTCTAATATAAAAATTATTAGTAACGGTGGATTATATCACAACGATACTAGTTTACAATCTACATTTAGATCAAATAATATATTTACACTATCTGATTTTAATGAAAAACCATTTAGTGTAGGTGAGACTATTATTCAAAAATCTGGTAGTGTGGAAGTTGCTAGAGCAAGAGTTACATCATGGACAGAAGGAACTAATATACTCATAGTTGATAAAGTCACAGGTATTTTTAGAATTGATCAAAATATAATTGGTCTTGCAAGAAATCAAATTGCAAAACTAAAGAGTATTAGTTTTACTGAGTTCTTACCTACTATTCAAACTGATTTTGACAACGTAGGATTCTATAGTTCAGATGCTGGTAAACTTAGTGATGCAAATCAAAGATTGCATGATTCTTATTACTATCAAGATTTCTCTTATACTATAAAATCAAAAACTTCAACTGATACTTGGAGACAACTTATAAAAGAAACAACTCATCCAGCAGGTTTCCAATTGTTTGGTGAAGTTGTAATTGAATCAGAAGTTGATGCTAAGATGACTGATAACACTGCTATGAGTAGAGTTTCAGTAATTCAAGCATGGGATCCAAGTAAAAATAAAATTACTGTAGAGAGTATAAGAAAACAGATTACACAAAACATCATTTTGATGGACAATCTGAATGTTGAGAAAGGAGTTGGGTCTGTTGCATTAGATACAATCAATACTAGTGAAATTATTGGTGAAGAAGTATATTTAAATGCAGCATTTAACGGTTCATTTGGTAATAAAGGTAATCGTGAAGGTCAAAAACAATTTACTTTAGTAGATATTAACAACAACGCTATTACACCATTTAATGATCAAGCATTAGTCATAACTTTAGATGGTATATTACAAGAACCAGGTAAAGCGTACACTATATTAAATGATAATATTACATTTGCTGAAGCACCATTGACAGGTGTTACATTTTATGCTAATAAATTTCAATTTAAAACTAGTGCTTTAAATAACAAATATCTGAAAAAAATTAGAAATATCTTCCAAAGAAATGGTAGATGGTTAGATGCTTCTAATCAGATTGAGAGAAATAAAGAATTTATTCAAGAGTCAACTCTTACACATATAAAAACAGTTCATCCTACACTTTCTTGGAACTCATTAAGTACAAAATGCTTTAGAGACATTGGATTTATAGTAGATGCATTAGCACATGATATAAGGTTTGGTGGTAATGAAAAAACTATTGTATCATTAGAAAAATATTTCAATAATGGTATATTAGATTATATTGATGGTGAGTTAGAACCAACAATAGAAGCATTTCAATATGCTGTTGGACTTGCTAAACAGGCAATTAATAATGAGTTATCTGGAGGATTTGCTGATTCTGATATTCTTACAGATAATGGTCCTATTAAGTGTGCAGATGTTCTTGCTGCATTAGATACTTTATCAGAAGTTATTAGAGTAATATTGACTACTGGTCCTGGTTCTGTAACATTAGGATATCCAGACTATTTTAACGGTGAGAATACTATATTTGATTTGTTCTATACTGATGGTACACCTGTTGATACAGAAGAGAATGAAGATTTATGGATTGCATTGAGTGGTGTTTTACAAGTTGGTGATTCATATACAATTGATAGAACAATTATACCAAACAGAGTTGTATTCTCCAAACCTCCTATATGGGGTCAAACAGCAAACACAAAAACCATATATGAACCATTTGCGGTTGAAAGATTTTTTGGTCAAGGTATTGGATCTTATGACAAGTTAACTATTAGTATTACTAATGCTGGCACAGGACCTTTCCTAATTGTTGATAAAAATACTGAAATTAGATCTCTTAATAATACTGCATTTGTTTATGTTTTCATAGATGGTATTTTACAGAAAGAAACTAAGTCATACACTATTAGCGGACCTTCTATAAGATTCCACAAAGAAATATCTCCTGAAAATAATGTTGATATTATTAGTCTATATGGAAGAGATTCAGAAACAACTTTAACTTTATTTGATTATGAAAGAAATCAATATTACAATGAACTTGAGTTAACATGTGATGCTGGTTCTCCTAATGATTTCATTAATTGGATTTCTTGGTACAATCTATCACATAATGATCATCAAGTTGCATATCAAAAGGTTGGTGGTGTTAAGAAGTATATTGGTAATGTAAAAGTATATACAAAGACTGCAAATACTTTGATTGTT
>Ga0098037_1001226_pt1 | contig 11877 bp, 8 predicted proteins | sample 5_EtaG_FD_75050 | JGI IMG/M metagenome (GOLD analysis project Ga0098037, IMG submission 75050) | Marine viral communities from the Subarctic Pacific Ocean - 5_ETSP_OMZ_AT15132 metaG | ecosystem: Environmental > Aquatic > Marine > Oceanic | place: Pacific Ocean | collected 2015-01-08 | reverse complement strand
CTATGGGAGAAGAACTTGCAGAGGAAGGCAGAAACGGCGATCAGATTGTCGGCCATCTTACCCCCGGCGAAATAGTAATCCCTGTGGATATCCAAGATGAAGAACTTATGTCTCTCTTAGATGAATTCTTTGCAGAGAATGGGTTGTCAATGGGGCAATACACAGTAGGAAATGAAGAGAACTCAGTCAACCCTGAAACAGGGATGCCTGAGTTCTTTTTAGGGGGTCTCTTAGGACTCGGTGGTGGTGGTGGTGACCCTCGTAGGACGTATGCTCGTAAGGGCAGTTACTATGGTTATTCGGGAGCTGAAAAGCCTATGGCTGGTATGGCTAGAGGTGGGGCTTTTAAGGCTACTCAAGAAGACTATGATGCGTTCGATGTTTACATGACTAATTATAAACAGAACAGATCTATTGAAGATCGAAAGATTAAGGAACTTACAAGTGGGTTTGGGACAATGACAAATGTTATGAAGATGGCCCTTAATAACTCTGGCTACGAGCACTACTCGTTTAACAACGACCCTGACTTTCAAGCATACAAGGAAGACTTTAAGAAGTATGGTTATCTTATGAGAAACAATAAGTACTCTTCTGGCTATGATGCTTTAACTCCTTATCAAAGACAAGGGGCGTACAAACATGGGGAAAAATACCAAGAATCTTGGGACTCTATGGATAAGAATCAGAAGAGAGAGATCTTTGAAGACTATATGAATACTCTTAAGAAAGATCGAGATGCTCCCTATACTGGTTCTTATGCTGGAGCTGGAGGAGCCTACGGTAGTCGTAAGGGTACTGCTTATGTTAGTCTTAGGGATGAGCAAAGAGAAGCAGACTTTGCTAGTTTTGAAGCTGCTCAACAAGCTGAGCAAGATCAATATCTTGAACAGCTCCAGATGCAGTTAGAAGCAGAAAGAGAAAGAGCTGCTGCTGCACGTAAAGAAGCATTGTCTAGAGAAGCTAGAGTGGCAAGGTTGCAGTCTAATAGTAAGGGGTCTACTCCAACTACTGCTGCCTCTGAAGGAGCCGCAGGATCTGTTGCTGATCCTCGGAGTATGATTTCCCGTAGTTACAGTAGACGAGCGTCTTATGGCGGGGGCGGAACAGTATCTGGATTCAGGGCTAGTGGTAGTTCTGATCGACCTTTATAGGGGGAATTAATTATGGCTGGCTCATCAGGGGGGTATACCCCACCAAAGGATAACACAGCAGAGATGATGCTTTTGTTTCAACAGCAGACAGAGGATCAAGAGCGTAGGTTCCGAGCAATGGAATCAGCTCGAATGGATAGTATGATGCAGATGGAACAACTTCGATTAGCGCATGAAGAGAAGATGCGTGAAGCTACCAAGCGATCTGAAATGGAAGCAGAGCGTTTGCTTCGAGAGGATACGGAAGATGTAGCCGAAGAAGCAGAATCTATTTACCAAGAGCAAGATGTGGATACCGAAGAAGGTATTACAATTGACTGGATGACAGCACTCCAGCAAGGCCTTCAGGGTGAACAGTACCCTGAATAAGGAGGATTAATATATGTCAATGGCTGAAACTACCATAAGAGAAAGATTTAAAACTCTAGATAGCCTTAGACATTCTAAGATGGAAAGAGCTAGGTATTGTGCTACACTCACAGTCCCATCTCTCCTCCCTCCTGAAGGCTGGACTGAAGAGATGTCCTTGAATACTCCGTATTCTTCCGTAGCATCAAGAGGTGTTACTTCTATGGCAAGTAGAATTCTTTCTGCTCTGTTGCCTCTTAATGATACTCCGTTCTTTAGATTTGAATTAAGGAATGGAATGAATCCAGATCAAGAAACAACAGAGTTTTTAGAATCTGTTTCGTATCAGGTTTATAATAAATTATCTTCTAAGAATTTAAGGGAGACCTTGTTCTTAGCATTACAACATTTAATAGTATGTGGAGATTGTCTTCTTATTCAAGAGGATAATCTTAATTTTCGGATCTTACGGCTAGACCAATACGTAGTCAGAAGGAATGTTGAAGGCGATGTTCAAGAAATTATCCATCTCGAATACACTACCAAACCTAATGATGAAGATGCTAATGCTTATTATTACACCTCGATTGATGATATGTCTCGTAAGGGATACGATACAATCTTTTGTCGTATGACAAAGGAAGATGAAGGGTGGTCTGTTGTCAAGGAAGATGAGGACGGTAACGTAGTAGACAGCGGTGAGTACTTGGTTAGTCCCTACATTCCTCTGCGTTGGTCAGGGGTAGCAGGGGAGAACTACGGTCGCTCCCACTGTGAAGATATTATCGGTGACATTCAAGCTCTTGAGTCTTATACTGAGGCTGGCATGGAGGGTATGGCTGCTGGTTCTGCGTTTTGGATTGGCATTGATCCAGCAGGTTTAACAGAGATTGATGACGTAGCTCTTGCCCAGAACGGGAGCTTTGTCCCCGCTCGGGCTGGAGATGTCTTTACTATTACCCCATCAGGTCAGATGAACAACCAGATCCAGTCAGCTCAGGCAGCTATTGAAATGATGCGACGAGAGATTGGTGTTGCTTTCCTTATGGACTCTGCTACCATGCCTACGGGTGATCGCGTTACAGCCACGGCTATCAGAACTATTGGTCGAGAGTTGGAGCAGGTTCTTGGTGGGGCTTTCTCCGCTATTGCTCGGCAGCTTATGAAGCCTATGGTACAACGCACTGTTCTCCTTATGTTAGATAACGAGGAGATTGATCCTAAGTTAGAGAATGCCTTCGAAGAAGAGGGCGGACTATTATCTATTGAGATTGTTACAGGACTGTTGGCCCTTAGTAGAGACAGTGATTTGACTAAGCTTATGCAGATGGGGGAGATGGTGCGAAACCTTCCTCCTGAAGCAATGGCTTTGTTTAAGTGGGACTCTTATGGAAGAGCTTTAATTACTTCCTTAGGATTTGATGCTAGTAACTGGATTAAGAGCGAAGAAGAGGCTAAACAAGAGCAGTTAGAAATGGCCCAGATCCAAGGTGAGATGGCTAATCAACAGCAGTTGCAACAGCAGGCTGGATCTCAGGCTGTTAATACAATGGGGCAAGCTGCACAGATGGACTTAGAACAGACAGGTGGTCAGAATATTCTACCTGCTCTTGAACAAGCAGGAGGGCAGGTATGACAATTGATTATAACACTATTACTCCCATAATTTCACCTACTGATTGCATGCTAACGTGTGATATTCTAGGAAGTGGGAGTAACTGGGCCTTACGTATTAATCAACAAAGGATGTTAGCTAGGGGATCTAAAGAATATATCTTAGCTTATCGAAAGAAGTTATTTACTAGTCGAAGTCTTTCAATTCCTGCTGATCACGAACTTAAGTGGAATAAAGATCAAGCTCCTGTATGGACTTTAGATGATTTAGTTGACAAGCAAACTGATTTATATTTATGGGCTAAGTTTGATGAGTTAGACCAGACATTATCTGGTGGGGATTCCATTACAACTGTAACTGACTCTGGTCCGTTAGCAAGCGTGTTGACGGCTAACAATGGTATTACATTTGATGCTGGAGCTATTAATTCTCTAGGTGTAGCCAACATGTCTGCGGATAACGACTCTTTTTCTATACCCGACCACGCTAATTTAGATATTAATGCTGGAAAACTTGAGATGTACTGCGTGTTCAAGACCTCCTCAGACTATGATTCTACTTTAGATACGGGTATCTCTGGTGATGCTAGATACTTTGCTCACAAGAAAGATGCTTCAAGTACTCTTCCTCGATGGGCTTGGTTTATTAATGTATCTACAAGCAGAGGAACTACCACTAGGAAACCCTCGTTTGAGAGGATGGGAGGAAGTCCTGCTTCTGGAAAACTTGGTGACGCTACAACTATTAATGATTCTACAGTATTTCTAATGAGTTTAATTCAAGAAGACAATACTGTAGATCACTTTCTTAATGGCGCAGCAAACGGAACTCCTGCTGGGGATTACATTGCTGATCCTGATTCTGATGGTGTATTATATATTGGTAACAGTTCTGCACAGGATTCTAGTATTCACGGACAACTAGCTGAGATCATTATTATAGATCACTCAGTAGGTAGTGTACCTCCTCAGGATGCTATTCGACAAAAAATTGAAGGTTACTTGTCCCATAAATGGGGCATAGAAGGAAACCTTCCAGCCGACCACCCTTACAAAACAGTTCCGCCACGGCGTGATTCTGTGTATTCATCTTAAGGAGTTACGCAATGAATGACAATGGCTGGGACGAATACAAACGATTAGTTTTAAAAGAGCTTGAACGGTGTAGCCACCGTCTCGACGATATCGATGAGAGATTGTCCAATATCGAGGTGACGTTTGCTAAGCTTCAGACGAGGCTGTATACCGGGGCGGTTCTAATTACATTTGTTATTACTACGGTAATAAATTTTATGGATGACATTATGTCACTTAGGTAATAAGACTCCAAAGGGGAACAATCTTATGGAAAATAATCAAGTTGAAAGTCAGACTCCGTACTCAAACCCAGAAGCCAATCCGGCCATGGACAATTTGCAGGCTGCGGAACAATCTGTAACAACAACAGCTGATGAAGTTAATGCAGCGCAGGAACGTGTAGCTTTTGAACGGTATGTTCAAGATCAAGGACAAACAATCCCTGAGAATTTTCAGGATGCGGGTGCTTGGTTTGATAGTCTTAAGCATGCACAAGGGCAATACACTCAAGCTCGGCAAGAGATCGCAGATCTCAAGACACAGTACTCAGAACAGGGTACTGTAAATCCGGGTTATCAAGAGGGCAACCCTGAAGCGCCTGTGGAAACTCCTCAGGCAAATGTAGAACCGACAGGTACGGAAGAGCTTAGGCTTTCTTTGGATGAACCCAAGGAAGAAGCTCCTTCCGAAGCACCGACGTTTAGTGATTCAGATTGGGACAAGTGGGGCTACGAAATGAGTACCACTGGTCAACTTTCTGAAGAGACTGTAGCTGAGATTAAGGGAAAGACTAATTTCTCTGATCGAATGATTGCAGACTATGTTACTGGACAGAAGGCTAAGATGAGAGAAGCCTATGGTAAGGCTTCAGATATTGTGGGAAGTCAAGACAAGCTTGGTAATATTATGAAATGGGCTGAAAGCTCTATGTCTCCTGAAGAGAGACTTAATATCAATGCTGGTCTTGCTTCTCCGGGGTATGAGGTTGTACTGCGTGGCTTGTCTGCACAGTATGACCATGCAATGGCTCAGAAGCCTACGGCTAACGAGCCTGCGCCTATGCCCAATAGGCAACCAGTGGCAGAGACTCAAACCTCTACACCTGCCTATGAAACTCAAAGAGAATTTAAAGTTGATCGGAATAATCCTAGATTTAGGACTGATCCAAAGTTTAGGGCAGCAGTCGAGGAACGTATGTTACGTACCGACTGGAATAATTTGCCCCAGTAAGACGCAGGGGGCTGTCTTACGACATATCTAGTTTATGATGGAGCTTAGGAGAGATTCTAAGCAGAAGGATAATGTAGAATGCACACTCATATACAGGACTCGAAAGAATAATCCTAAGTATGTTAGCCCTTTCTTTTATTTAACTTATATATCTAATTGAAAGGATATAATCATGGCTGATAGTTTTAATGCTACAGGTACTGGGTTAGCCTATAGGCTAACCGCAGCGAATACCGATGGTACTGGTGTAAACAACTCTGACGGTGGTAAGCTTTGGCTTCCTATTTGGTCAGGTGAAGTTCTCCACGCCTACGATGAGTATAATGTTTTTGAGGGTCTTGTGGATCACAAGACAATTTCTAGTGGGAAGCAGATGCTGTTCCCCAGAACCGGTACTGTGGACCTGAAGGCCCAGTGGGGTGCTGGTGAAGAGCTGGTTGGTGGTACTGACGCTAAGTCAAGTCAGTTCGCCGTCACGTTGGACAACCGTCCAATGGCTGCTCACTTTGAGCTGGACAATATTGACATGATGATTACTCAGTGGGAGTATCGTGCGGAGCTGGCCCGTCAGGCTGGTAACGTTCTTGCTTCTACTCGTGATAAGCAGATTGGTTCATACATTGCTACGGCTGCTCTCCAGAGTGCTTTGACGGGCATCGCTGGAAGCCCTGCTGGTTATGGGGAGACCATTACCAACATGGGTATGGAAGATGCAATTGATAAGCTTGGTGGTCAGATCTACTGCTCGCCACTGCTTCAGGCTGCTGGTGCTCCTAGTGGTGACACTTGGAATATCCGTAACGGTAACGCTGGTGCTGGTGACGGCACGCAGGGTGCTGTTATTACGGCTGATCAAAGAACTGCCGCTGCACTTAAGATCCTTGAAATGATTGAGGCTAACCTCGTTCATCTTCAAGAGATTAACGCACCGTTGGATCAGATCTACTGTGCAGTTTCGCCCAAGACCTTCCAAGAGATTCGTGCTCTTGGTGTGGCTCGAACGGCTGCTCACGCTGTAGATGCTCAGCCAATGTTCGGTGGCGTTGCCGCCGCAGGTGGTCTGGGTGCTCCGTTTACGCAGGGTCTTAACTCTCTTACTGATACTCTCACCTATATGGGTGTTATTATTATGAAGAGCAACCATTGCCCCATCGTCAATTACGCTGCTGGTGCAATTGGTGAAGGTACTGGTGGTCTGAAGTACGACAAGGACTGGGCCAATGCTGGTGTTAAGGGTATTATGTGGCAGCGTAGTTGCGTTGCTGCTCTTAGCCTTCAGGGCCTGAAGGTTGATACGGTGGATGATGTCCGTCGTAACACGACCTTTACGGTTGCTTCGATGATGAACGGTACTGGCGTTATGCGTCCAGAACTTTCCGCTATCTTCGTTGATGCAATCTCATCGGCTGACACCAATGATGGTACGGTACTTGCTGCTGACGTTAGAAACGCAGTATTCGGTACTACCTTCGTTAGTGAGTACACTGAGGCTACTTGATAGTCTTATATTTGATTATACTACTGTAAAGGTGGTGATAATTATCTACACCCCGGTCCCTTAATTGGGGCCGGGCGTGTTTTCTTTAACACAGGAGGTTACCTATGGGTGCTATTACTAGAATTGATGCAGTCAACCAGATGCTTTTATCAGCTGGTGAATCATTGGTAGCCGATCTTGACGAGGCCTCCGGTGTTGATACAGGTATTGCAGAGTTTATGTTAGATCGGGCTACTGAAGACTTTCAGATGCGAGGTCTTACTGGAAACAAGTATGAAAAGAAGGTTAAGCCTGATTCTGATCTTAAGATTATGCTTCCTTCAGACCTTTTGTCGGCTGAGTTAGTTTCACATCATAGTAATGATGATGGATTTAGTATTGTATCTTCCCTTAGGGGGGAACCAGATGCTTATCTTTGGAATGTTACTGATCAAAAGGATACTTGGGAAGCAGGGATAGAGCATACTATTGAAATTATTCACAAGGTACGTTGGGAAGACATGGATACCCCTGTTCAAAGGGCTGTTGTGTCTACTGCTATGCGACGATACCAGTTAATGATGCAGGGTGACGGAGATATGGACGCTTATCTTAATAATGAAGAGCTTGCGCACAATGCTCGGGGTAGAGCTGCGGATATTAACGATAGAAGCCGTAGTATATTTGCTTCGGGTGACAGAGGATTAGCGCAAATCTTTAAACGACCTTACTCCGGTAATGATCCTACTAGATTCAGGTACTGGCAGGGTAAAATGGGAGGCTAATATGGCTAAACAGAGAAAAAGAGGCTTAACTCGACCTATAACCCTTCCGATTAGAACTCTTAGTGGGGGTGTGGGTAGGCAAGCTCCAAGTAAAAGGCTTCCAACTGAAGCTGAGAACTTAGATAATTGTTTTGTAACCTTAGAAAAATCCGTAGAGAAACGAAATGGGTTTGAGGTTGTTTCTAGATCAGATTCTAGCTATGATGGGTTAGATTTACTGGGTACAGAGGACCAAGACTTTTTTACCTTTTGGCTACAAGTCAGTGATAGGCTAAGATACCTAGTTTTGTTAGACTTTAAGGCAACAGATTATACAAGTACTCTTATTTATGTCTATAAGCTCACAGCTAGTGGGTTATCTAGTATTGCTGTAACATATGTTCCTTCTGAAAGTGAACGATCCTACTTAACTTTTGGTAGTGAAGCGTTTACTGCAAGAGAATCCTTAAGGGTAGTCAATGTTGGTGCTAATGTTATTGTTTTAAATAAGAATGTTAAGGCTGGGTTCTCTTCAGGTGAAGAAGGATTTAAGTTTGATCTTAATGGGAACATAACTGACGTTGAAGACGTTAAGGGTGGTAAGGATGTTTACCTCACATCAGTTAAAGTAGACCCAGAAGGCATTGCAATACCTTGGAATTCTTATGGTTCTTTTATTAAGGGTGATGAGGTTATATACACTGATGATAAGGTGTATCGTTTAGAGCTAGATTACCTAAGTGGAGCGAGTGTACCCCATAGTTTTTCTTCAGCAACCCATACTTTTTTAAGAAACGCTGAACGTATCGATGTAAGGGATTATACCTATCCTATTTCAAACAAGGCTTATTTAGGACAGTCCTTAAACAATATTTCTGAAACAAAGTTTCCTCCTTCAGAAGAGGATCTTCAAGCTTCTAACGGTGCGGAGAATAAACTCTTAAATAACTACCCCACAATAGGGGATGGACAGGGTAGAGGTAAGGTTTACTATTACGGCAACAGCTTTGGTGCGGTCAGTCCGGGTTACTACAGGGTTAAGAGCACAGATGAGAGACCTTATCTCCATAAGATCTTAACCCCTGAGAGTGCATCTCGATTAGATGAGGATAGGATGCCGCATAAGATTTTTATAGGTGGGGATGGTGCTTGGAAAATAACTCCCATTGATTGGGATTCCCGTTTAGGAGGAACTAATGACTCCAATCCCGGTATTAGTGTATTTAAAGATACCGAAGGTAACGTAAGACAAGCTAATATTTCTTCAATGGCTTTCTACAGAGACCGTTTATTTATGTCTTCTTTAGATACTATCTTTAGTAGTACCATGGGAGACTTTACAGACTTCTGGATTGAGGATCCTAGTAATATTGTTGCTACAGATCCTATTGATGTTCAAGCTAGTGCTAATAAGTTTACTCCTATTATCTCAATGGTTCCGTTTTCTGACTTCCTGTTCATTAATACAGACAGTGATGTTCAGTATGAGCTGTTAGGCTCAGAGAACCAGATCACTCCCTTCACAGCAGAGCTTGCTCCAACGTCCTTTTACTCCACAGCTTTAATGATTGAGCCCCAGCTAATGGGTTCTCAGATTTATTTCTATGCTAGGAATAGGATGTACTTGTATTTCTCAAATAGAGTTAACAATCTTAACAAGGCAGTAGAGGTTTCCTCCCACTGCCCTCAGTATCTCCCTACAAACTTCCGCAGTCCTGCTGTGGCTCCCTCAAGGGACAGTATCTTTGTGGTAGATGACGATAGTCCTAACCTTGTATATGGTTATACTAACAGATTCTCAGGAGATCAGGTGGTTCAGAATGCTTTCTATAGATTTGTTCTTGATGAGGGTACAGTAGTCTACGATATTCAGGAGTTTGATGACAATCTATACCTCTTGCTAACGTATCCTACTACTACTAACACCAATCGGTTCCATTTGGTAAAGATGAAGATGGCTACCGAGGACCCTGAGATTCCTAGAATTGATTCTAGAATTAAATTTGTAGTAGAAAGTGATGGTGATAGTCCAAATACAGTGTATAATGAGGATACAAACCAGACTACGTTTACTCTTCCTATTTCCAGCCCTAATATTAACGAGTGTATACTCCATAGTGGGTGGGGAAATGACAACTTTAGCCGTCTTGCAGCTACGTTATCCGAAGAAGACTCTACAGATCAGAGATCTGTGTATGTTTTAGAAGGCAACTACAGTACTCAAGGCAATATAATTTATTTTGGATCATCGTTTACTATGACAGTAGAGCTAAGCCCTCAGTTTATGAGGGATCAGAACAACAATGTGGTAGACGGTGTGCTTAATCTAAGGACATTACACCTTAGACACGCTAAAACAGGAGACTATAGGATTGAAGCTTCTCGTAGGGGAAGAGATCCTGTGGTATCTACGTTTAATTTACAGGAAGCGGACAATAGATTAGACCCTCTTCCCTTAGAAATCTATGAAACGGACGGGGAGTTTGTCGCTCAGGTCTTTGGGTTTGCCTCAGAGACTAGTATTAAGATTCTATCAGACTACCCTACTCCAGTTAATATTACTCAGATGGAATTAAAGGGTAAGTTTAAGTCGATTCATTCGACAGCACTAACCTAACACTCTCCTCCTCGTCCTTCCTTAGGGAGGGGCGGGGATTTTTGACCAACGTAAGGAGGAATTACAGTGGCATACGACAATAACTCTGATAGCACAACACTGATTTATCAGGCAGCAGGAGTAGGGGCGACTATTGATTACAGTAGTCTTTCACTTAACCCTTCTATTGCTGATACTGATCAGCTGGTGGTGATAAGAAAGTTTACCCCTAGTAGTGAGTTCAAGAGCACGGCAGCTCCTAATGGATTTGGTGGGGTTTACCCAGATGGACAGGAATGGTGGGATATTTGGACTCTTCAGAGTTCCTCAAGCTCAGGCAGTCCTATGTATACTGTTAACACCTCTACGAAAATGATTACGTTGTCTACTACGGCAACAGATTACTACTGGACTCGCACAAACGCTGATGGGACAACCTCTCAGGTATACCTCCCGGTGTTTGATGCCTCGACGGATGAAGTTATTGTAATGAGGAAGACGTATGCCCTCGATAACTTTGTGAACTGGATGGCCGGTACTCGGATTACATCTAAGAATCTTAACTTAAACGCTGATCAGCTGCTTCACCTCCTTCAAGAGCTGGTTAGTAACTTCCGACGAGAGGATTTGGTCAATCCGTTTGTAGGAGCAGCTAGTGGCATTTGCCCCTTAGATTCTTCAGGGTTTATTCCAGCGGCTAACGTAGGTGCTTCCTCTATGGCTGAGGCTTTAGCCGGTATTACCTTTACTACTGGTGATGGATTGTCTGGTGGTGGTACATTAGCTTCTGATAGAACTTTTGCGGTAGATCTCGATGATACTATAGCTAATGGTTTAAGTATCATAAGTAATAAACTTGGCATGGGATTAGGTACTAGTTTAACAAAGGCAGGAAATCTTGTTGATGTTAATCTTCGTTCAGGTGGCGGGCTTGTTAATGAGGGTGGCGTTAAGGCGGATGCCTTTACAACCCTAGATACTGTAACTACATCTACTACCAAGCTTGTTACCTCATCTGTTGTTAAAGAACTGAAGAATACCGTAGATGCTTTTGGAACTGGCGTTAGATTCTTAGGTCTTTTAGATCCTTTAACTGTTTCTACGGCTACTGTTACAATGACAGGGATTGCTACTGCTGATGAAACCATTGTAATAACTTCTACTGATGGTACTGCTAAGACATATACCGCAAAGGCAGGTCAGGATGCTTCTGCTAACCAGTTCCAAGTAAATGCTACTCCTGCTACACAGGCTGAAAACTTAAAGCTTTGTATTGAGAACTCAGCTGGACACCAAGGAAAGATTAGTGTTGTTAGAGCTGACGGAGTTTTAACCCTGACTCAAGTTGTTGCGGGTGTGGCTGGAAATAAGGCTATTACCGAAGGTTTAAGTAATGCTACTAAGACAGATTTTGTAAACGGTACAGACGGTGTTGAGCCATCTACTCCTACTGACGGGTTTAAGGCTGGGGATACTTTTGATATTCTTCATGATGGATTCACTTCCTCTACTTGGACAGATTCTACATGGGCTACTCTTGCTGTAACGCAGGGGCATGACGTTAGATATAATGGGGCTGCTTGGGAAAGCATTCCTCCTGTGGCTTCTGTAGATCTT
>Ga0098037_1001225_pt1 | contig 11877 bp, 12 predicted proteins | sample 5_EtaG_FD_75050 | JGI IMG/M metagenome (GOLD analysis project Ga0098037, IMG submission 75050) | Marine viral communities from the Subarctic Pacific Ocean - 5_ETSP_OMZ_AT15132 metaG | ecosystem: Environmental > Aquatic > Marine > Oceanic | place: Pacific Ocean | collected 2015-01-08 | reverse complement strand
TGCACCATCTGATAATGTTGTTAATGTAAATGCATCTGCTTTAGTTATTGCATCTGCTCCTCCTGCCATATTAAATGGAGTTCCGCCTATACCACCAACACCGGCTGCTACTGTTGCTGATATATAACTTGGAGTGGTTGCAGTTGCATCACCAGCTGATCCTGTTGTTACAGTATAATTTGCATATGATCCTGCAGATGAACCAGATAATTCTAATATATTGGTTGCTGCTCCATTAGCTGCTGTAACATTAAGACCTGTTAAAGCATTATTATTATTGATTGCATTTTTTAAATTGGTTACAGCTAAAACTTCATTTGCTGCATCATTTGCTCCTCCTTGACCAAATTCAACAAATATTTGCTGAGCAGTATCTTGTAAACCTGCTGATTCTGATACGAATGTGAAATGTACACTTCCAATTATAAACTCATCTGGACCTCCTGCTGATAATGAACCAGTTGGATTAAAGTTCATTGTATATGAACCTGTTCCAAATTGGGTTCCTGCTGTTACGCTTGATGATACAACTGAATGTGCTGGTGAACAATCATTTGGTAAAATTCTTACAACAGTTAATGTATCTGCATACTTCAAATATTCTTGTGCTGCATAATCTGTAAAGAATTTATATTCTTGTTCTTGTGCTCCAGAACCAGATTTTATCTTGCCACCAAATATTTGTAAATATTCTTGATAACTTGATACTATTGTTGGAATCCCAGCACGTCCTTTCAATGTTGGACCAACTACTGCTGCTCCTATTGCTTGAACACCTGCGGGTAAAAACGATTGATCTATCTCATTGGTAAATACACCAGGTGATACTATTTTTTCAGCCATGTTAATGCTCCTCTTTTATTTTCTTATAAATATAAGTTCATACAGCCAAACTATCATTTTGCAGGCGTAAATTCACCGCTTTCTAAATTGACAGTCCCTGTACCATATTTTTTATTTAATTCTTCAACTAATTCTTTTTCTTGACCTTGAAATTTTAAAAATTGTTTATTCAGATCATCCTTTTCTTTTGCAAGACTTTCATATCGCTGTCTTGCCAAAATTAATTCTATTTCTATTTGGCCAAATTGTCCTAAAATTGTTTGATTTTTATCTCTTAATTTTTGAATCTGGTCCAATTCTTCTGTTGTAAATTTTTTTGATTGTATCATAACTTTTCCCTTTAAATTTTTATTATATATAAATATGCTCGAAAATTTTCAAACTATTAAATTCTATCACCTGAACCTGGTCCATGTTGGTTATCAATTTTATCACCTGCATGTGGACGATTTGCAAGGTCTCGTATACCTTTAACTCGGCGAGTAATTATAGAACGTTTATTACCTTGTTCATTTGATGTTTCAGTGTTAGTGTAATCTTGTTTGCGTTCTGCAAATGGTGCTCCTGCTTCTCCATATACATTTTTAGGAACTCTATCTACAATTACATCGAAAGCATCTGTTTCTGATGTGAATTTAACTTTCTTAACTGAAAATGCTTTTTTAATTGTTGATTCTCTCAATTCACTTTCCATTAATAATGCTCCTTTCGCAGTAATTGGCAATGTACATCTTACTACTCTATCTTCTCCTGTAGCATTAGTTGTTTCAAATGAATAATCTGAAATATAAGTTGGAAACTTCCATGTTGTACCCCAAGCAAATCCATTTTGTGGCATTATCTGTTCTACTACAAAATTCATTTGTTCTGTATATTCTGTCCATAATAATATTTCATATGATACATCAATAAATTCAGGTATAGGTATTACATAATATTCATTCAACTTTTTTTTCTGAGATTTTTGCATAATTGAAAATCTATCATATTGATTTGCAATTGTATGTTTATTTTGAATTAATAAATTATTTCCTAAAGGATTTTGATTTACTCCTAATGTTTTTAATGTATCTCTTTCTGTTATTGAATTTCGTCTAATACTTATAACTGGTGTCATAATTTTACCTTTACGATCTCTCATATAACCACGTGCTTGTACTTGTGCCCATTTTTCTCCATTAGCATACATTACTGGTACGTCTATTTTTTGTCCATTTTCTATTACATATGGTTTAATGATGTCTTGTATATATGATATCATTGCAAAATCAACGTCTTCAATTGTACATTTAGGCGTTTTAATTTTATCATTATCTCGTCTAACTTGATATGCACGATTAGGTATTGGATCACCAGACCATGTACTATATGTTTTATTTAATCTTTTTTCTGCCATTATAAGTTCTTTGGTATTATACTTGATCTATTTATTCCAGATCTTACTTCTTGTATATTTAAACTATTTCTTCTAGTTACATGTGCTTGACATATTACTGCAATTGATAATCCAAATTCTGATCTTATATCATCATCGCCAGTTATATTCTTTCCTCCTTTCAAATTTGCTCCCAGGTCTGTTGCTGGATTAATACCTCGCCAATATTGTGATGCACCTACACCATCAATTTCATAAAATTCATTATCCCATTCAATTATATCACCTTCTTCTATTACAACATTATTATCATTAAGTTCTGGTCTATGAAATGAAAAAACTGCAGTTCTTGTTGAATCATATCCAGCTTCATCTCCTGTATATGATTTTTCATCTTTTTGTACTAAACAATTAAATCGCATTGGAGCATAATAAATTTTATTATCGGCCTCGTCATACATATTTGCTTTAGTATCATCAAGTGATAATTTGTAAAACGCTATTTCTGTATCAATAAAATCATAAATTAATTCTCTATTGATATGTTTTACTAATCTTGCATCTCTTTCTGAACCAAATAAAGCCATATCTTACCCTACATAAATTTTAAGTGGCATTTTAGTAAATGTATCTTGCATTGCATTTGCCTCAGCTTGTTTTCGTTCCAATTGTGCTTGTCTTGAAGTTTGGTCAAGTATTTCTTTTAGTTCTGTTATAAGACCTTCTTTTTCAGTCTGTGCAGCTGATATAAGGTCTCCTCCATTCAATGTTACTTCTGCATTTGGTATTGGAATTCCAGAATATTTACCACGAATATATCCTAACATTTCTTTACATAATGCCAATGTATATCGTCTAATCCATTGTTTACCTACTGCATTAATTTTATTATATACTACATTTTCATATGGTATATTTGATGCATCAGATATTCTTTCATCTGGATTTTCAGTTTTTAATGGATTAAATCTATCTTCTTTTAAAATATATTGAAAGTAAACTTTTGTAAAATTGGCACCATTAGGTATTGGAAATAATTTAATTCTATCATTTATCAATTGAAAAGAATAAGCTGATTTTCTTATTTGGTCATTAAATTCAATTGCCTGCATTCTTAAAACATCTGCATATATAGGCATCATCATAAATGATACTCCTGGACTATAACTGCCCCATCCAAATGTATCTAACATTTGTTGTGACCCTAATCCTGTACCTACAAATGGATCAAAATATTTTACTATTGCTGGAGGTGCATCATGAAATACTCTCTTTATTTCAATTGCATCTGTTCCTGGTGTTCCTGATTCTAATGTTACAGTATCACTATCTGTTAGATCATATATCTGTTGACTTGCTGTAACTGCTAATGAACCTGTATAATATGTTATATTTCCACCACTTTCTCCTTCTACTCCATATTCTTCTGCTAATCCTATTAAACCACCATATCCTGGTGTAACATGTTTTTGTGTTAAATTTGTACTACCACTAAATGATCCAGTTGCTCCATACAAATTAATTAAATTATCTCGTATATTAAATGTATTTAATTGAGCACCATATTCGGTAACAGCTTCTTCAAATGCTGCATAAAATGAACCGGTGGATAATTCTATATCTGTTATAGGATATCCTAAACGCTTAGCACACCATTCTGCTGTTTTATCTGCAGATGAAGTAAAATCAGTATCTGAATCATAAAAACCAAACGGTGTATCACCTGTTGTAAACGATGACGATCCAGGCCATATAGGAATGTGTTTTGCCATAGTACTATCTTTTTATATAAATATGTTGAAACTGTACTTAAAATGTTATGACAGGTATTATTGTTTTAGTGTCTCTATAATAGTTACAATTGTTTGGAATATCAATATTAAAGTGATATTCTTGGTATGTACAATCTTGTCTTGTGTTTATTCTTTCTTTAAAAGTGCTATCTGGATCATGAATATATGCAGATACTTTGGTAATTGGTTTAGAATGATTATATTTGATAATATCTAGGAACATATGTATACGTTCACTAGTTAATTTTTTTTCTAATTCATTTTCTGGAACTTTTAAAGGAAAATCATCAAAAAATATTTCATCAAACGTTCCTAGTTTAGAAAGTACTTTTTGCCATGTTCCTTGCACAATTGTTATATTATCATAATCATGAGCCCATATTTTTGCTTTTTTAATAACCATTGGGTCCATTTCAATAATAGTATGTGATTTTGGTTTATATTTTTGAATAGCAGTTGCACTATATCCCATACCAAATCCTATTTCTAAAACATCACCTTTTGGTTGTAATTTATCTATACAAGCTTCCATGTAAGGCTTTTCCCATTCCATCATTACTTGATGTTCATCATCTTGCAATAATATTTCTTTTCCGTATTTGTCTATTTTATATTCTTGTTGTAACATATTATGATGGTCTTATAAATATTTGTCCACCGTAAATTAAATCAGTTCTTGCATCTCCATGCCATTTAACTATTACATAAGTTATGCCATCGCCTGGAACTACTGTTGCAAAATTAAAAGTTGTATTCATTGTAGTATTTGCACCTAATGATCCTGTATCAGCAGTATTAATATTGGATTGATGATATGAAATTACATTGGTTCCATCAGAACCGTTCATTTTAGCTGCATATGCTGTCATACCAGTAGGTACTATTTTTATAGCAAAGTTGTTGGCAGTATTTGGAACTGTGAGTGCACCACCACCTGCTCCTGTACTTCCCATTGGTGGAGTAAATCCAGAATGAGCACGACTGGCATCATCTGAAAATGTGAAATCGGCTGGTGTTACTGGAATGAATTCACCGCTTATGTCTCCAATATTAGTACCTATTATATTACCACTTGAACTTATATTTCCTGATGCTGTTATATGACTGTTAACATAAACATCGCCATCTACATTAAGTTTAGATTTGAATCCTGAATTAAATGAATTATACCCAATGTTAACTACATCTTCATCTCCATCAGTAAAAAATAAATAACTATCTTCATCTCCTTCTACTCTAAAATCAACTGCATTTCCCTCATCATTTATAGCTATATATGAGAAGTGCGTACTTATTTGTTTTCTATCGCCTGAATAAATGTCAATGGCATTTGCACTATTCCCAAATTCTATGTAAGTGTCAGTTTCAGTAGGCATTGTTCCATCATAAATCTTTTTAAAAGATGCACTATCTGATATTATAATACCACTTGCACTTATATTACCTGATGCTGTTACATGGGATACATTAATTCCACCTTTAAATACAGCTGAACCTTTTCCTGCATTTCTTGAATCAGATCCAAATCCATCTTTAACATTTTGTAACAATGTTTTATTAAATGTTTCACCTCCAACCTTTATGGTATCACCATCTACATCTATTCTTGATGCTGTTATGTAACTGAAAGATGCAGTAACAAATCCAACTATATTTCCAGAACCTGATAAAGTGCCTAAACTTGCACTTATATGATTTACATTGTCGCCTACAAATAATGCACTTGAACTTAGATATCCTGATGTTTCAATTCCTGTGGTTGTACCAGTTCCTTCTATAGTAGTTGTTACTAATCCACTTGCACTCACTATTCCTGATGCGGTTACATGAGTTGTATTAACATTTGTTATTGTATCTACTGTTAAAGTTCCACTTGCGCTAATATCTCCAGATGCTGTTAAATGGCCGATAATTTTTGTTGGGTTTGCTGATTTACCTAATTGAATAGGTGTATTATTTTGAAAACCTACAGTAACTGTATCGGTATGATTTTCAATAAGTCGAACATCATTTAATCCTATAAAATGATCACCTATTATATTACCACTTGCACTTATATCTCCTGAGGCTGTTATATTACCATTTGTATGAAATCCACCTACTGCACTTACTATTGGGTTATTAGCTGATGTATTTCTTATAAAATGTTCAGTTGATAATCCATAATTTGTATATATTCTTCCATTAGATCTTATATCACTAGCTGCTACAAATCCACTTGAACTTATATTGCCTGATGCTGTTATATGACCGTTTCCATTATTTGAAACAGTTAATACTCCTCCTTCTATTGATACACCCGTATCTTTAAATTCTATCCAGTCATTTGTACTATCATAAAATAGACGGTTAGTTCCTCCCAGCCAAATTTGGCTAGATTTTAATATACCACTTGAACTTATATCACCTGATGCTGTTATATGGCCTTGTACTAAAAAGTTGTCAGAAGCCATTGATGCAGTTTCTGCATAAGATGATGAAACTTCTTTTAAAATTTCAATTGATGCAGATACAGCAAAAGATGCAGTAACATCTAGCAAAGGAACTAACGATCCTGTACCATCAGCTACTTGTCCACTTGATGATATTTGAAGAACACGTTGATATGTATCTTGAATATTTTGGCCTGTAAAATCGTTTGAACCAGCCATTTATAACCCTTATTTTTTATATAAACCTTTAAGAACCCCTTTAATTATTGACTTCTTATTTTCGTTAATAGGCTTATATTTTGTATATGTCGCAACTATTTTATTTAATCTATTCTTTTTCAAATGTAAATTTTTCATATCGATATTTTCACGTACTAACAATTTCATTATATTGGCAACATGATCAACATCTTTTCGAGTTATTTCCTGTTTTACATTTGAAACTTGAACTTTATTTTCTTTTATTACTTTTTTATCAGATTGAGATTTTACTTCAACTGTAACCTTTTTACTTGCATCTACTTCAAATTTAGACTTCCATGGAGTAAAATAAGTGTCTTCTGCGATAACTTCTAGCCTCATATTACCATTGCTACTCTCATCTATAAGTCCCCTTAATTTCTTAATTGGTATTGTACACTTACCAGAAGTATCTATTTTTCCATTAAACATTAAACTATAATCTGAAGTTTCTATAACTAACCGAGCTGTTGATTTAGATAGACTAGTTCCTTCTATTTTAATATCACATTCAAATAGTTCTGCCTTATCTGTAAATAATTTATACATTTATATTCTCCACTGTTATTGATTTTCCTAATACTTCTTTTATTACTAATTCAACATCTTTTACTGTTATATCAATATCATCTGTTTTAATTGTTTTTTGTCCTGAATATGTTTCTATTCCTTTAACTTTACAAACTAAACGAATAAACCTTTTTTTCTTCTCAGGATCTGCTTGGTCTATATGCCATAATATACCATCTGCAGTTGCTCCATGACCATCTACTAATTCTTCTAAAAATTTTACGTCATCCCAAGTATAAATATTACCTGGAATAGCATCATTCCATTTAAAATTAGCGTCTTCCCATTTTATTTTATCTCCTGCGGCCATTTAATATAAATATACTAATTAATGATAACCATTTAATAATTCCAATAAATCATCTATAGCATCATGTCTATGTGAATCTTCTAATACTGTCTTGTATACATATTTTGAATTTGTTAGTTTTGCCATATCATGATATGCAGAATAATTTTTATCTTTCAAATCTATTTGATATGAATCACCACAAAATAACATTTTTGAATCTTTACCTAATCTTCCAATTGCCATAGCTAATTGAGATCTTGTTAAATTTTGGAATTCATCTACAATTACAATTGAATTATCAAATGTTCTACCTCTAAAATGAGCTAATGATACTAATTCAATTTGTTCTGATTTTTCCATTTTTTCTAATATAGGTGGTTTGTTATAAACCTTTCTCATATTACTTCTAATTGGAACTAACCAAGGTTCCATCTTTTCTTTTTCTGATCCTGGTAAAAATCCATTATCTTCTGTTGATATAGTTGGTCTTGTAATTATTATCTTATTATATTGCTTTTTGAAAAATTGATCTAAAGCAACTTGAACTGCCAATAATGTTTTACCACTACCTGCTTTACCTACTATAAAATTATATGGATGTTTTAATATTTGTGTTTTTGCTTTTTTTTGTTCTTCTGAAAGTGAAAGTGAAAACCTTACAGCCCCTTTCGGCGGGCTCTTTACCATATTGTCTTTTACTGCCATACACGTGACTCCTTTATTTTATATAAATATTGAGCCATAAAAAAAGGGGACCTAAGTCCCCTTAATTCATTAACTATTCAAATTATTAAATAGTATTTAGATGTCCTACATGGATCTTACCGTAGAATTCTGGTCTTACCATTTTCTTAGCATATCTAGTCATTACACCTTTTCTTGGAGTAAAGTTATCTGGATCATATACTAATGGAGTCATGATAAGTGGAATATACGGAGCATACACAGCACCTGTTTCTAGGAACTGAGCACCTCTATATCCTATTAATATAGTATTTTCAGTCATATAAGGATTCTTATAAACTTGGAATCTACTATTAATAGCACCTACTTTTTGTACACCCATTGCAAACTGTTGCTTATCGCCATCTGTATCAGCAGCATATCCTGGAATTGATTCTAGGATAGTTGCTACAGTTGGAGAACATACTAGGAAGTTCGCTCCACCTCTTAAAGTTAATTGGTGAATCTTGTTCGAAACTTTTTGTATTTTAGTACCTAAAGTTTGGAACCATGTTCCTTGGTTGTATGCTTGAGCAGTTGCATTAGTTTGAAGGAATGTATTTGTTGAACCATCAAACTCAAAACCAATTTTTGCAGACCATCTTTCAGTTGTTTGTGCATTATGGATTAACATATCTAATATTTCTAAATCAATTTCTTGCGAAACATATTCAGATAACATAGAAGTTAATTCTGCCTCTGCATCAATTGAATGGTATGCATTCAAGTCTTGAGCAAATTCAGGAGTCCATACTGCTTTCAACTTACGTGTCTTAGCAACAATTGCTTCACTTCTTAATTCAAGATTAATTTCTGGAATATCTAATGTATTAGATGTATCAGAACTTGCACCTGGATTTCCATCTTCAAAGTCACCTCTTGTAATATCAGTTGGTTGTTTGTGGAAGAATATATCAATATTTCCATCAATGTCACCTACTAATGGTGTAGCTGCTGTTTGAACTAGGAAGAATAAGTGATCATGATTAGAACTAGTTACATATCTTGTAAATTCAGGGAATACATTTTTAACACCTGAACCTGATACGTTAAATGCTCTAACACCTGATAAATCAGGATTAGTTAAATCTGAAGCAGGAACTTTTAATACTTGGAATACTTGCGAGTTAGTAGCTGCTGATGCAGAAAACTCTGCATTAAAATTAGTAAATAAATCTAATTGCGCGCCAGTAAGTTTAGCTACACCTTCTGTAAATGTATCATTGAATGGGTTATATGAACCTGTATTCAATGTTCCGCCTACCTTTTTCAAACTTTTAGATGCATTTGTATCATTAATAGAATAACCAAATCTACCTGGGCCATAAAGACCTTCAGTAGCAGTTGTTCCACCAGATACATTAGTACCACCTGAGCCTGCATCAGTAATACCAAATACTGAATCACCTTGTGATGTTCTACCTTGTCCTGTTAAAAAGTCATTACCAGTTGCAGTTGTTTGATCTGCACCTTGTAATCCTTGTTGAGTACCATACTTGAAATCTAGATAAAATACTAGACCAGATGGTAAATTCATTGGTTGTACAGAAACAAAATCTTTTGCAGCAATCTCAGCAAAAATTCTTCGTACTAATGGAAGAGCTACACCCGCCCATTCTTCTGAATTACTTACTGTTCCTGTTGCAGAGGCTTCTGTCACCAATTGCTTGGCTTGGTTCTCTAAAAGAACTGCCATGCTTTTTCTGTCTACCTCATTGCTTAAACCTTCCAAAAGACCTGTTCTTTCCCACTTTTTCTCAAGTTGGATTGAAACAGCATTTTGGTTAGCATTTGCGTTATGAGGTAATAATGAATTAATATTCATGAGTTTTTCTCCTCTATTTTAATTTTAAAGATTAGCTAACTTTTTCCATCTAGCTGCTAAAGCATTACCTTCAGAAATAATTTCTTTCTTAGGTGCTGTTGAGCGACTAGGCTTTGAAGCATAGCTTTCTTTGATTGTTCTTTTTGTTTTTCCACCACTTAATGTAAATGATTCAGATAATGTAGCAAATACTAATTTAACTTCTCTCAATGATTGAGCTCTGTCAAAGTTTTCAATTACTTTCATTTTCTGTGATTCATTTAATGAATGATTTTTAAACAATTTGTTTGAGAATAATAATTTTGCATTAAGAAGGTTAACTTCATTAATTTTAGACTTTAAGAATCTGATAACATTATATGCTTCTTCAAGATCTTTATCTTTATCTTCGCCTTCTTCAACTTTTTCTTCTTCAGTTTCTTTCATATCTTCTTTGTCATCATCTTCTTGTAAAGCTGCGATAATTTCATCTAAAGATACATCTTCATTAGTTTTATCATCTTCTTTGTCTTCCATATCTTCAGTTATATCACCTTCTCCTGGATCATCTGTATGATCGTCAGATGCATCAGCTGATGGTGCTTTATTGTCACCACTGCCGATATCAGATGAATCAACTTCTTCTACAGTTTCTTCTTCGCCTTCCAATTCTTTGATAATAGCTTCAAGATCAAGATCTTCTTCTACTTCTTCGCCTTCCATGTCTTCTTCCATTGCTGGTTCTTCCATGTCTTCTTCCATTTCTTCTTCTCCATGTTCTGCTTCTTCAACAGGTGCGCCTGCAGCTGCATCCATACCATCACCATTAGTTTCGACTGCATCTTCTTCAGCAACTGGTGCCTCTTCTTCTGCATGCTCATCTTCTGATAATTTAGCTGATAACATTGATTGAATTCTTGGAGTGAAAGCTTCTTCTAATGCAATTTTTGCGTTAGCAAGTGCTGTTTCTCTTACCGCTTTCGCGTCAGCAATTGCCTCTTTAAGCAAATCTGTTTTTGCCATAGTTTTTTCTCCTCTTATTTAATTTGGAAATAAGGCTATTAAGAGCCTCAATAGAATGAGTAAATAATTACTCGTTAATAAATTGATTGAGTGACAGTATATTGGAATACTGTATCGTTTAACAATTATATATATTAACGATTTTGGTCAAACAACCAGTATTATTAAAAAAAGTTGATTTTATGAACTTAAAAGTTCTTTTGAAGCTTGTTGTTGAAAATAACGAGCTCTCTCTTTTTGTCTTCTTTGAATAGTCTTTTTAGATGTAAATTCTTGTTTATCTTTCAATTTTTGCATTCTACCAGAAGCTTTTATTTCTTTCTTTAAAGATTTTAAAGCTAATTCTATATCCCCATTTGGGCATCGTTTTGTTTTGATTACACGTACTCCTACTTCCGCGCCTGGTAATGATGATTGATGTCTTTTTGATTTTTTATTCATGTAACTTATTTTACTTTATATTAGTATAATATAACAAATATATTTCAATTTACCAAATATATTTATAAATCTTTTGCAATTTTAGCTGTTCTATCTAATTCTGAATTAAATTCTTTTTGTCTTGCAATATCTTCATCAGAGGCAGCATCATCAGCTTCTGATAAAGCTTCGTTTATTTTATAATACCTATTTAATACTGTTCCCATATCTTCATATGCAGATTCTAATCTTTGTTGCAATCCATTCATTTCGCCGGCTGTTTTTTCAAATACTTTCATTGCTTCATTCATTTGTTTCATATGACGAGATACTGTAACATTATCAAACCAACGTTCTGATTC
>Ga0098037_1001220_pt1 | contig 11933 bp, 6 predicted proteins | sample 5_EtaG_FD_75050 | JGI IMG/M metagenome (GOLD analysis project Ga0098037, IMG submission 75050) | Marine viral communities from the Subarctic Pacific Ocean - 5_ETSP_OMZ_AT15132 metaG | ecosystem: Environmental > Aquatic > Marine > Oceanic | place: Pacific Ocean | collected 2015-01-08 | reverse complement strand
TGTGGAATGTACCCTCTGTTATGAACTACAGATATAAATGAATGAGTACCATCTAAAGGTATTTCTATTGTGTTTACTGCTGGTTCTTCTACTACTGCTACTACAGGAAATAGAATGACCCCTATAACTCCTGTAATGGCTATGATAGTAACACCAATTTCACTCGGATTAAAATGGTGTGAGGCGTTTGATGCTAAGCCGACACGTTCACCGTTACCGACTATAATTTCTGCACCATCACCTTTTCCTAGAAATACTGTGCAAGCTTGGTTAGGAGGAACATTGAATTGATCCCCCTGTATAATCCTAATGGATTGCATGAAGTATTCCTCCTAGTTAATGAAAGTCCTCTGTGACAGGTTTAAGTTTACCTCTGCCACTTAGGCGCTTCTTATTTAGCTTCTCAGCTAAGTCTGACAAGTTATCATCGTCTTTTGGATCACATGATATGTCATTGTCATTCAGAAACTTAATAGCTGCTGAAATAGTTGCAGGAGTAGCGGTAAATATTTGTTTACGTTCTCCTGTTTCTTCGTCTTCAAACTCAACCGTATCACTTATTTGATGGTTAAGTACTTTCGCTACTACTTTGTGTAGTTCTGCTAATTCGTCTGAACTTGCTTTACTCATGCTTACCTCCATCAATAAATTCTTCTATACGTCCAAGTCTTCTGTCTATACTTATGATTATCGTATCTACTTTCATGTTTGTAACTGCTTGTGCTTCCTTAATGCCGAATACCTCGACAATAAGGAGCATAAAAGCCCCGACCAATATACCGGGGATTAAATTATCTTTAATGAACCCAACCATCGGGGGGACTCCTATTCTTCTGTTACTGCATCATCCAACATACCAAATAATATATTCATAGGTGCTGTTGTGCCTAATGGTGCAAATTTTCTTACACTTGACAACTGCTTATCAAGTGGCTCGTTATAAAGTGCGTCTTCTACTACTTTAGCTCCACGTTCTACGTAGTTTAAAGTAGGAGGTAGGAACGGATTATTAAATCCATTGAACAAGGCTTCACCCATATCTAGCTTGCCTGTTGCCATTCCATAAGTTGTACTAAACATTGTTTTGTATACGTCTGCTGTACCAGCCATACCCATATACTTAAATGTATTCCAACCACCTGTTACATAAGGTTCTGCACTTTTCTCTTGTCTTTCATCATATGCTGCTGATAATGATAAGAACCTAATCTCTCTAGCTATCCCTGATGATATAGCGTTTAATGCTAACTGCATAAACAATTCTTTATCCCTAAAGTTTAATCCTCTTACTTGCTGTTTCTCTGCTGCTGCGAGTACATAACTCTTAAACTGCATTGAGAAAGCTATAGTAGGATTCATCATTTCTGGTGACATTTCACCTGTAAAGGTTCTTTGGATTACTTGTGCTGTATGTCTGTTAAGTATAACACCCAATCGCACTTGATCCTCTGGTTTCCACATTTCTAGGTTAAGTGATTCAATGTTACCATTCTCATCGAACTTAACTACTCCATCATCCTTAAAGTATTGTTTAAACCAATCCATATTATCATCTGCATCGAACCATCCCATATCTCTTAGTCTGGCGTCTGATGTAAATTTAGTTTGTTGTCCTTTGATGTGTTTTACTACATCCTGCATTATTGAAGCCATTGCTAACTGATCTTCCCAAGTTCTTATAGCACCATATCCTGTTACTTTGGCCTGTGCCATTTGTAACACGTCACGGTATTTACCACCTGTTACTTTATCAACAAAGTTATGTGCTTTTCCACCTGTTTCATCGTAGTTAACATTCTGTCTACGTACCAAGTACATATCTTCATGTAGTCCTGTTAGCTCTTGTAGATCTAACATAAACTTTCTGTCATGTATGTATTCTTCATTTGGTAGTAGTCTTAGTAAACTTCTAATACGTTGTTTTCTACTTTTATTGACTGTAGCTAATCCTGATAATCCTGCTACGCCTCTATTAAGAGCCATACCAAATTCTGCTAGTTGTGATTCACCAAAACCACCCATACTGGATAGTGCTGTTGCATCCCTAATCATACGAAGGTTTCTATTTAGCTGACCATCATATGCTCTACCTAACATCATTCTTATTGCGTTTTGAATGTCTCTTGTATTTACTGTTTTGCCTGATTCATAGGCTTGTTTGTTTATTGCATCTATAAGGTTATCAAAGTCTACATCACCTCTTAGCAATCCATCACTGGCATCTGCTAATGCTGTACGTGCTGTAGCCTCTTTGGCATACCTATCAAAGCTACCCGGTACGTCTGGATCTAGTATGTCTAAAAGCCTTAATGTACCACCGTTAGGTAATTCGAGTTCAGTAGTATAATCCATATCTACTCTGTGCATCATGTATCCCGGTGTATCTTCACCTTTGATACTAAAGTTACCTACTAACTGATCATCTTCTATGTTTAAGTTATCATATGAAGATTTTGATGCTCTATGCTTCTTCTCAGCTACCATAGTTTTAGCTATTTCTCTAGCATTGGTGATAGGTTTACCGCCTCTATGTATAGCTCTCGTTAGTAATTCCTCTAATGCTTCTGCACCACCCTTTTCATTTAACAACAAAGTTATACGGTCATCGTTATATCTTTGTGGTTGGTAGTTTTCTAGTTTGTTACCTGCATGGACTCCATGTATACCACTTGCTAATTGTAAGTCATGTAGTTTACCATATCCATCGTGCATAAGATCTACAAATTCATTTACGGCTTTCTCTAATTCAAACATAGGTTCACCTTCTGAAAGTTCAGTGGTTTCTTTACCTAGTCTACGTCTGTTTGATTCTAGCATAACCATTTCATTTATTTTACGTACATCTTTATCACGTAATGCTGATGCATGTTTAGTTACATACCTGTTAGGACTTAGCTTACTCTTACCTGCTACGTTGCAATACGTATCCATAAGTTTCTGATAACCCTTAAGGATTGGGAATGAGTGTTGAGCGTTTAACTGTTCAGCTAGTATAGCTGCTGTCTGTGGTCTATTGATAAGTCCACCGTAACCGCTTGGCGATTCGAATAAGTTAAATGCTACCCATTGAGCTAATGGTACATCTGATCCCATAAGTCTTGATGACAAACTATGAGTCAATGGCCCTAATTGGTTTCTTAATGCTTTAGTGGCTAAGTTAGCTTCTGAGAATAACTGCCTTAGTATTGCTGGGTCTACTTCTTCTTGGAAGCTATCCGATACGTCTTTCCATACTGGATCAACTGGCTTGTTATTCATAGCTAATTCTAAGTGCTTTATTTGCGTTTGTACTTCTGCTGCATAGTCTAATGCATTATCACTTAGTAGTCTAATTGATTCATCATTCTTTGTGAATATTGATATATCTGATAGTTTTCTTTCTAAGTTATCATACAATGTATTAGCATAATATTGTACTCTAGCTCTAGCTGCTGGATCAGTTGTATAGTTAGCCATATCTTCTGATATGTCTCCTAACTGATTAAGCCCTTTCTTGAACTTCGAGTCTAACTTAGTGAATGATTTAATGTAGTTACTTACTGCTAACTTATTAGTAGTTAATATAGTCTTAGGCATTAACTTCTCTAATGCACTATCCATTCTTACTTTAAAGTTGTTAGGCATTTGTTCAGTCAACTCTCTAAATACTTTATTAGTTGTACCGTATGCTACCAACTCCCTATCATTAACTATTGTCTTAAGTCTAGCTTGTTGTTGCTTATTGAGTCCTTTTAGGAACTCTGGATTTTTCTGTAAAGCTTCTATCTCATTATACAGTTTTCTAAGCTCATCTATACCTTCGCGTTCTAAGGTTGTAGTAGCTATTTTACCGCGTTGTTTTGCTGAGGTTACTGTATGTACTAGTTCGTGTAATAAAGTCTCTTGGAATTGCTCTGAGTCCTTCCTAGCGGTATTCAATATTACTTCGTCAGTATTGTGTGCATTTACACCTGATGGATCACCTTTACCTGCTGCTCTCCTATTCATTAGGTGTTGCTTTAGTTCTGGTGATAGGCTATCTAAGTCATCGAAGTTCTTAAATATTACTTTTAAGTCTTCTGCTTTTACATTGCCAATCAACTGATCTGCTACTGATCTAATATCTTCCCTACCGAACTTTGAGAAAGCTGCTAACCATTGATCAATATCTGTAGATACAGTTTCTTCAAACTTGTTACCTAGATGATCTGGTGTAGCTGATTTAAGCTTTTGTTCTTTGGCTAATGAATCTGCTGACCTTGCTAAGTTCCTAGTCTGTAGGATCTTTTCAGATAGCTTATTCATATCCTGATATTTTACAAGGGTTTCATATACTTCATTGATTGAATCTAAGTGTGCCTCTGGCATAGCCTTTTGTAAATCTTCAAAGTCTATATCGTTTAGCTCCTTACCTTTCAATACATCTGTATCGCCTTCCCTTAATTTGATACTTTCTTGTATCCTTTTTAACCCTGCTTTTTCTTGTTGTTTTATTACGTCTGTTCCATCCATAGCTGCTTCTACGGATTCACGTACTTCTTTGTTTGTTACTCGTCCCACGTATCTACGTCTAGCTCTAGCCGTAATATCTTGGAACTTGTTTTTAGCTCTCGTTGCTCTACTAAGCAAGTCTGTTGCTTCTTCTTTTACATCGTGTGCTACATCACCGACTCTTTCTTTTATAGAGTCTTTACGTGCTGCTGCTCCACCGCTTTTATGTTTACCATCCATACTACGTTTAGCTTCTGTTAGTAATGCTGCTGCATAACTATCACTAGCTGCTTCCATACCTTTACGTATGTTACTTGATACGAAAGGTGTATTCTTTATTGCTTTAGCTCCTGATCCTACTACGGATAATGAGCCACCGAATAAGAATCCTGATGCTACGTATGTATAGTAATCTTGCATTTCTAATGTAGGGTCTACTTCTAGTCTTGGGGCTTGTAGTATTGCTTCTTCTCCTGCACCCATTATACCTACTTTAGTGGCTTGTTTTACTACGCTACCTGATAGTATTCTACCAAATGCTATCTGTGTAGTTGCTCCTACTCCTAAGCCTGTGGCCCATGTAAGTGGATCAATTACAACTGCACCTATGTTTGTTAATGCTTGTTGTCCGAAGCTCAATGTATTTAATTGCTTCTGACCTTCTAATCTTTGTCTTATGTCATCTGCCTTAGCCTTTGCAGCAAATATGTTAGGTTCATTTAGAACGTCACTATGGTATGCCGGGGCTAGGTCTTTTGTTAAGGAATCTATGTTATCTATAATAGGTTGTCTATCTATACCATACTTTTCTTCTATATAGACTTCTCTACCCATCTGATATAAGTTTGATGTTAAAGATTCATCACGTAAATATATGCCAATAGCTTCTGCATTAGTTATCTCGTTATTCTCTTTAACAAATAAATCTGGATTGTTATAACCCGGTAGAAATGATCTATTCGGGTCAATGCTTGGTTCTGGATTAAGGTCAGCTTGTAACTGACCCATATCTTCTTCTCTAGCGACACGCTGGCGTTCAGCTTTACGGTCTGCGTCTTCCGGGGCTAACATATTAAAGTTAGATACACCCCTTGCTCTGTATTGCTTCTCAGCCATTGTGTTCTCCTAGTTATAAGTTTTTCATACGCTCAATCAATCGGTCTGCTCTGTTGCCTACTTGCGTAAACCACTTAGAGTTTTCCATCTGCTTAGCTGCTTGTTCCCAGTTTTCTTCTCTTACTGCTTTAAAGAAGTTAGGCCATGCTGTAGGACTAAACCTATTTGGCCCCATATTGAAACTCATATTAGTTAGTATGTTCTCTAATTCTGAATTATCTTTATGTGGGTTTATCTTCTTAGCGTTTGATCTTGCTTCCTGTAGGTCTTCTTTATACCACTTATCTACTTGCTCTTGTGGTATCTTAGTTCCTACTGGGTATTTCTTCTTTTCAGCTTCGGTTAGTAGATGTCCTACTCCTGCTGTTGGTAATCCTAGAGAATCGTTATAGACAACATCCTTGACACCTTCGTCAACCTTTAGTTGTTCTGATTCTGCATCTTCGTCACCGAATACTTTATTGTATCCTTTCTCGATTATTTCACCAGCTTGTTCAAATATACCTTTCTTTCTGATAGCTTGGTATTGCTCTCTATTTGGTATATCAATTTCTGCTGTTACAGGTAAACCGTTTGCATCTCTTGTCTGCAATATTAACTTACCTTGTGTATCCTGTGATATAGTAACTCCCGGTGCTATTTGATTACCGAATAAGCTTTCTCTACCAGCTTCTCCATTAGTTAAGTCAAAGTCTTCTGGAAATCCTTTATCCATCAAATACTTTCTTACACCTTCGTCAGCATCTAATGATGTTATTAAATCATTTAGATTAGCTCCTGTACCTACACGCTGTAGATCTCTCTCTATTGCTGCTCCGTTAGGTATAAATGTATTACCTACTGTAGTACCATCACCTATTAGTCTGGCCTCTGCTGTAGCCATAGCTTTAGCTTTATTACCACCGTGTTCAAGTAAAGCATCTTGATAATATCGAGTAGCTATCTTTTGTAGTTCATAACCGTTTTCTGGATCTTTCATAAATATACCTAAGCCTAAGTATGATTCTCCGTTCTGGTCTGTAAACTTCTCTGCTAACTCTGCACCACCTCTTTCGATAGCTTGGCCACTAATGTCAATCTTACCGAATGTAGATTCTGCTTTCTCCTGATTCTTAACTGATTGTAATGCTGATACTGGATCTTGTGAACCTCTGTGAGTATATTGTATGAGTTTCTTAAACCTAGTGTATTCATCTTCATTTACAAAGTGTTTACGTAGTAATGTTGGATTACGTTCGTTTAGTGTTTGTAATGCAGATATACTAGAATTAAACTCTACTACTTCTTCTTCGGTTAGGTCATTCTTATGTGCTAATGCCATTGTACCACTAGCCATATTAGTAATAGCCGCTACTTTAGATCCTGCTCTATGCCACTGTTCTTTATACATGTTTGGATTATTCTTAACCCATTGCTGTATCTCTTGTGGACTAATTGGATTTGAATAGTTACCTGTTGCTTGTTGTATTGATTCTACTGCTAACTGATTAATACCTGCGTTTACAGCTTCCTCTCTTTCAGCTTTAGTACCTACCATTGTAGTACCACTTCTAAAAGCATTAGTTCTTTGTTGTCTTACTTGGGCCTCGTTCATCTTAGCTTCTTGGTTTATAGATGCTATACGTCTGAGTTTATTAATGTTATTACCAAGTTGATTGTATTCTTTACTGTTAGCTTTGTACCATTCTTCTAATGCTACTGGATCACCTGACTTTGCTAACTGTTCACCTTCTAATGATATTGATGAATACTTAGCGTCTTGCTTACCTACAAAGGTATCCCTAGCTGCTTGTATGGTTGATCTTAACTGTCTATCGAATACTAAACCTGACTCTTGGGCTATGTTATAGTATTCTTCATTACCTTGTTGTAAACCTTCTATTATGGCTGCTGCCTGTTCAGCTTCAAAAGCTTCTGCTGCTACACCTTCTGGTTTATTAAGGAAATCGTTTTTCATTGTATTGTATGATTGCTCGTAGGCTTTGTCGTCACCCTTATAAGCTTCTGTCTGTTGCCTGTTGTTAAGCATACGGTCTGCTGTCTGTCTGACTTTCTTACCTGTAGCCCAATCATTGTATTTCTTAGCTTGTGCTCTTGCTAAATTACCTGAATACTTATTGAAGTCATTAACTATCATTGCCTGTGTTTCTGCATCACCTTCGTACTGAGCTAGTAAGGTCTGTAAACCTTCCTGTACGTGTACTTGGTATTCTTCTGGTGAAGCTTCTTGGTAATTACTTAATTCTGTATACATCTTAGTAGTAGCACTTTGTACGCTATTACTAACTTCGTTCTGTTGTATCTGTCTTTTAACTTTAGACTTTGGTGAGAACATTTGTCCTATAAAGGATTGTTCATGTTCTACCTTACCTTCATATCCTGCTTGTCTCAAAGTGTCTTCTGTTAGCTTTCGTTGTTCTGCTGTTTCAAGAGCATGTACTGCTGCTTTACCACCTAGATCAACTAAAGCGTCAGCCCAGCCCATATTCATGTTCTGTTGCTGTACTGTGAATTTTTTATTAGTACCTAAGCCATAAGTCGGCTTAGATACAGTTGGCGCGTTAGTCGGTATAGTACTACCACTGTTTTGATCTTTGACTAACTGTCGCGTTCCTGTACCGTACTCGTCTGCCATTATCTTCTCCTGTTATTATCCGAATAAAATTGAACCCCAAGATGTTTTCTGTGGTGGTGCTTCTTTCATTTCGAACTCACCTATTTCTCTTTCGGTCTTTATGTCTAAACTTAATGAAGATTGAGTTAAACCGTTCATTGCTTTCTCAATAGAGTCATTTAAGTCTTGCTTCTTAATTGCTGCCGTTCTTTCTGCTTCCATTACCTGCGAAGATACTGAGTTTCCTGTAGTACCTGATGCTGCTGCACTCGTCATTACTTTAGCTTGATAGTCTGCTTTCATCGTATCAATCTGTTCTTCTGCTGATACGGAGGATGCTAATATCTGTTCAGCTTCGGTTTGAAGTTTACTCTGCATGACTTTTTCTTGTGCTGCTAATTCAGCACTACGCACACCGTAGTCTATAGCATCCTGCTTTAACTGTTTTTGATGTGCTTTGTGCTGCTTTCTGGCATCAATGGCTCCAAATACTATATCCGATACGGTATTGAAGACTGCAAATCCTGTTGCTGGGTCCATTAAAACCTCCTACCTCGTTTTATATACCTACCTGTCCATTCTAAGTTAGTAATGTTTACTGGTAGATATCCTGTTGATGATATCCTAAGATTAGCTCGGTCTACTTTCTGCTTATATGGTATCTCAAATGTTTGGTCACCATCCAAAGAATCTAGTAGTTCATAGTTAGGTCTTAGGTATTGTACCTTATCATAGTCATATACATTAGATAATATCTGACCTTGCATAGCTGCTGTAGTTTGTACTGACACTATCCATTTATTAACTGTCAAGTGTGCTGTAGTCTGTACGTTTCCTTTTGCGTCATTTATTCTAGGTTGTGCTGGTATGTATTCAAGTGGATATGGAATCCCAAAGTATACTGTACCACCCATCATATCTTCTTCAAGTACTAAGTCACCATATATAAAGTCTGCGTCAAATGCGTCTGAGAACGATTCATCATAGGCTTTAATAGGTAAACCACCTGCTGCTGTATATCCTACTGTTGTATACGGTCTAGGGCAATCTGGCCCTTGTACTACTACTAATCCTTGTGTTGTATAACCTGTAGGTAGGTCTAGCTCTTGATGTACATTAGTTCTAACCATTAGGTTATCTAACATAACTTGTTGGTCTGGATCTACGTTTAACGTCATTGTAGTAAAACGTAGGTAAGTATTATAGTCATATATAATGGATACTATATCGTCTATGATTGACATAGTTCTTATTGATCCACCATTAGGTATTAACCACTTAGACCATGCTACCACTCCTCTTTCATTATCTGCCCATTCACCAGCATATATAGTATCTGGTTCTTCTTCTGCTACTACTAATATCATATCCATGTTACTAGATGCAGTCATAAGTCTAACCTTACCTTTTATCAGTTCACTTACATGATCTGTAATAGGTTGGGCTGTATCTTGAGCATTGTTGGCTTGTGTAATATATCTACCTATACCACTGAATCCCTTACTATAAGAGAATGGATAATAAACGTGATCACCATTACTTATAGGTCTAGCTGAACCTTGATAATCAAAGCTTGCTGTCCTAGTTAATGATGCACTGTCTGGTATTACTACTGTACCGCCACTTAGTTTGTATTGTCCTGTCCTACTGAATATCAGTAAGTCTCTGTTGTGATCTGTAAAGTAATCAAAGGCTACACCATCATTTACAACTGATCCTATTGATACAGGGTCACTGTCTAGTATTTGTGCTGCTGTAGTTCTAAAGAAGTTTACTTCACTGTCTGTTCTTGATAGTATTACTCTATCGTAAGCTAATATAGCTAATCGTTTCTGGAATACGTTAAGGTCTGTTATATGTTGTCCTACGAACTCTGGGTCTGGTGAATTTCTTTCATCCCCAGCATCCCTAGCTGCCCATATGTTATTCTCATCACTTACTTTTTGTGTGAGTATAAACCTATTAGTATCTGTATTACCTACTTCTTGTGTAGGATCACCAGTCACTATAACCCTTCTTATACCATGTGGCATAGTGTTTGGATCTAGCTTATTGTATATTCCCGGTTTAGCTACTTCTTCCCATTTTATCTCACCAACCGAAGAAGCTGTTACTATAGTACTACCTTGATCTTGCTGTCCTGTACCTAAGTCATTGTAGTATACATCGTATTCTCTGTCTGCTATCATCATAGCTTTTATACTAAATTCTACTACGTTCCAATTACTAGGTGATTGTGGATTAGGTATATTCCAACATGGACTATCTGCTATTAATCTACCTGTACCTCTTTCTATTACCCTAATACTTTGTATGTTTATTCTGTTAGTTCCACTTCCGTTAAAACTTAGTCTTCCGACTACTATACCTGTAGGTTTTCCCATCCAAGGTTTGATCGTTTCTACAGTTATAAACTCCTCTATAGTGAACGCTGGATTAAGGCCCGGTACTGCTGGGTTACTAATACTACCTGCTGGATTACCCGGATTAGGATAAAAGTTATATGCCCAGTTTGCAGGATTTAGATTACCAGTTTTAAAACCAACAATTCTATAACCATCACCCGGAAATTGTCTTAGTTCTTTTACACCTGCTATAACTGCATCTGCGGTTTCTGGTACTGGTCTTAACGATCCACCGCCTGCCCTTACGAATTTAGATTCTAAGAATAAACCACCTGAGTTATTAACTGAGTCATCACGAATCTCTACTTTTATACCTTCATAACCATATCTAGGTAAGTCGCCTAATTGTTTAGTGTTACCGTTAATTGATATTATTTTATCATCGAATGAGCTATGTGCTATTGATACTTCTGGATAACCACCGTAACTATCATTCCATACATACACTGTACCACTTACTGCATGAGCATATTGTAATGTGTTTACAAAGCCAGTACGTAACGCATCCTGTATCACTATTGCTGTTTCATATACACCTACTTTAGTTGTAGCACTTCCATTTACTGTTACTTGTCTATTTACTGGATTTCCGTTAGCATCTAAGCTGTCTTTCCAAGTTATAGTAACTGCTTCATTTTCCAGTAGTGGTTGCTTAACTACTATAGCTGACATAAATCTTTGTGAATCTAGTACGCTTGAATAACCTACTTTTACTTTGGAATTAGCTATAAAAGCCATATCCTTAATAGTAGTTACCGATAGTTTATCAATATCTGTAAAGTAAGTTAATGCTTCTTGTTCAACCTCTGCTGCCTGTTGATTACCTTCTAGGTCATATACTACTAATACCTTAGAATTATCAATGTTTATAAATCTAGGTCTAATGATAGCTACAAATATAGCATCATTAAATCGTAAGTATTCTATGTAATCTGAATCTTGTATGTCACCTAGTTCAGTCACCCATTCTAAAGGCGCTCGTTTTACTAAGCCCATAGTTCTATGATTACGTAGATTGTTACATTCTTGTGCGAACTCTCTACCACCGAGTCTGTGGGATGGTAAAGTAGTAAGTCCACCTATTAGATCTCCTATTGAACCATCTACTCGACTCATTAGTATTTACCTCCCGGATAATTAGGATTAATGTATCTACCATTCCTATAAGGTCTTACTCCACCTCTTGTCTTTATGACTCCCGGATTAGTGAATACATTTCTAGGTTGTAATTCAAATTCTTCTTTCTTAATCTGTAACAAAGCTGCTTGTACTTCTTGCTCTAGTAATTGTGCTTTGTTATAGTCTTCTAATTCATGTACTACCATATC
>Ga0098037_1001219_pt1 | contig 11937 bp, 16 predicted proteins | sample 5_EtaG_FD_75050 | JGI IMG/M metagenome (GOLD analysis project Ga0098037, IMG submission 75050) | Marine viral communities from the Subarctic Pacific Ocean - 5_ETSP_OMZ_AT15132 metaG | ecosystem: Environmental > Aquatic > Marine > Oceanic | place: Pacific Ocean | collected 2015-01-08 | reverse complement strand
TTTTTATTTTTTATTTTTTTTTCATTCAAATATGGCGTATCCACCGTATCCAAACGTATCCCACCCTTATTCTTAACGCTTGGTCAGCCCAGATCTGGATACAACTGGATACGTTTGGATACACTTCACTGGAGAAAAATCGCTATATAGGAAAGTTGAAATAAACCCCTGATTGGTATAGGTTGTTTGTTAACAACAACGAGGAACTCATGGGAAAACTAGAGAAAAAGATTGAGGAAGAGCACGGTCGAACTCTTACCAACAGGCAGAGGACGTTTGCTAGACACATCGTCGAAGGGATATACTCCAACGCTGAAGCCGCACGAAAAGCAGGTTTCTCTGCCGAGGTTGCGAACACTAGCGCATCAAAACTATTGAACGGTCGGGACTATCCGCATGTCCTAGAGTATGTGCAGGAACTCAGAGAGGAGAGGCAGAGGCGGTATGGTGTGACCACGATAGGGCAACTCCAACGTCTGTATCAATTATCCTCTGGGGCGGAGGAGGCGGGGCAGTTTTCTGCCGCTATCAATGCCGAGAAAATCCGCTCCGCTTTGGGTGGTTTGACTGTCGATAGGCGGGAGCAGATCAGTACCATTGACCAGATGTCTCGCGATGAAATCACTGCACGGTTAGCCGCACTACAAAAGCAATACCCACAAGCATTTGTTATCGACGGCACAATGAAGGATGTTACACCCAATGAGCAAGGGACCAGAGGCGAACTTTTGGCAGTCGATCAGGACAAACCTACCGAAGAATTGCTTCGCGACAAGGATTGAGAACAAGCATGGTGGCGGTGTGCCTGACGTTCATATGGTCTGGGATGGTCTACCGTTTTGGATGGAATTAAAGGTAGCGAAATCCAATGCATTAAAACTCTCGCCTCATCAAATCGCTTGGAATATGGCATATTGGTCACGCGGAGGCGCGACTTTTTACTTGGCAAAGAGATCCAAGGAGCGTGATATACTTTTATTTAGGGGAGATCAGGGGGCTGAGGTCCTTGAGCGTGGGTGCCTTGCGCCCTGCGCCCTGCGCGTTGACAGTCCTGCGTCCTTATTTAGCGCCCTGCGCCCTGTTTTGGAGGGTATCCTGCGCCCTGCGCCCTGACTTTATGCTTTAGCTTATAGCCTATAGGACCGTGGTCCACGGTTCAAGGCGCGGCGCAAAAAGAAAAAGGGGGCCAGGTATCCTGGCCCCCTTTTATCATTCGTCGTCCTCGTAGTATTCTTCCCAAGACGTTTCGCCGGACGTAAACCAATCGTTTTCTAGCCACTCTTCAAATTCTTGATCCATGATTAATGCTCCACATCACAGACGCACATTGTCTCAAGTGACTCAGATCCTGTGCAATCATACATTGAGAAGGCATTAACGACTACACCTTCCAATTCTATTTTGATTTGTAGTGACACCCCTTTTACAGGGATGTCTAGATAAAAATAAGTGTCATTACATGACGCGGTATCTACGAAAAAGCTTTCCATTTTAGTGCTCCACTATCGCGATTGATTTTGCTAGGCTGGATCCCTTGCAAAGCTTGCAAGCTGTGCACTGGACGCGCCGCCCTGCCTCTTTTGATGCGGGGCACAAAGCCTCTTTTGCCTTGTCCAGGTGGTCAAGATCCTTGATCACGCGAAACGTGCGCCGCCCTGCCTTCCAATGGGCGATTGCATCCGCGTGACTATCCGCGCTTTGCATCGCGATATCTGGACGCCACCCGCTTTGATGACTATACGCTGTCCAAGTGTCCGCTTCTGACAGCAATTCGTCCCAAACGTGGGACGGAACCGCCGCGGGATCCCCGTATGTTCCAACGCGCACGAAGCGCCCGCGCCCCATATCACGCGCATCGCCCTCTTTATAGACGCCGCGCAAGTATGACTTGTAAACAATCAAGACGCCTTGCCCTAGGTTAACGTAGCAACGGCGGCCCTTGGCTTGCTTGCGTTGCGGATCCGTTGTCACTTCCCCGCGCATGGTGCAATTGCCACAGATTGAAAAATCTTCCCCTGTTTTGCTGGCTTCCAATGGGTTAAGATCTGAGCGCAAGATATAAGTCTGGACGACGTGGCCCGTCTTTTTATTGCGGTTTGAGTACGTTGCTATGACGACAATAGGTTTTCCATCCAATAGGCTTGGCCCGTTGTAGATGATTGCGTTTTTCATGTTAGTTGATCCTTTGTTTTGAATGCTTTGATTGTATCATATTTCAAAGTGCTTACAAGTTAAATGTTTTCTTGCGCCTTGGCTGGCAATGTCCAGGCCCTGCGCCCTGCGCCCTTTCTTTTCTTTTTTATTATATGTCCTGCGCCCTGCGCCCTTTCTTTTCTTTTTTATTCTTCCCCGCCCTGGGCACCAGGGCGCAGCTGAAAAGAGAAGAGGCCCGCAAGGGCCCCTCGATTATCATAAAAAAATAGGGAGAGTGTTAGCCCTCCCCTTCCTGGTTAATCGCTCATCATGTTTTCGAACAGGGCTATAGCGTCTTTTGCTGCCTCGCGCTTGACTGTTTTAAGCTTGTTTATCATGCGGTTAAGCCTATAGTTGTTGCTGCCCTCGGGCGCTGCATCAGTCAAGCTTTTAATCAGATCGTTAATCTCGCCAAGGTCAATTACCAGGTTAACCTCGAGGCTTGATTGTTCTACATAAGATTTTTTCATCGTGTCTTTTCCTTTATATGATAGGCTTGTTTGCCTACCACCACCCTACCAGATCACATACAAGTGGTCAACAACTAACTTAAAATAGCCCTGCGCCTTGACAAAAAAACCCGAGCGCAGCGAGGCGCCCGGGTCCAAGGAAAGAGGCCCATTACCCAAGGGCCAGGGGATCTTATTTGCGACGGTTAGTTGCGTACTTACGCGCCCAGTTTTGCGCTGTCTGATAGTTTTTAAAGCCCAAGTCATCAGCTACCTTGCTCATGTTGCTTTTGTTTTTGGTTATAGCCTCGTCAAAAAAATGAGTAGCTACTTCTGCTAGTACGTTCTGCAAGCAAAACCCAGGGCCAACTTCTCGATCAAGTACGTTGTTGCCTTGGCCCTGGCCTTCTATCTGGATCTGGATGTTAATATTCATTGTTCTTTCCTTATATGAAAAGGCCCTGGCGCGTAGACATAATCTCTCGCAGCGCCAGGGCCGGGGTTTTAGTTAGAGCATTGCTTTCAATTCAGTCTTGACGCGTCGAGCGGTATCTCCGCGCCATGTCCCAGCGTTCGCCAGGAAGTAACGAACTACCGATTTTCCACTATCGTAAAGGTAATTGTCTTCGATGCTGCTGAGAGAATGCATTGCGTCGAGATAAGGCGCCGCGCCAAAGTAAACTTTTTTCCAGTCTGATTTTATTTCTTTAGCGATTGTGTCGATTGATCTAGTCATGTTCTTTCCTTTCTTATTGAACAAGTAGAGTGTACCCCAGATTCAACCGGGGCACAAGTTATTTATGCAAGCTTGTCGAACTCTTCGATCAGCTGATTGTATATCTCCGCAGCTTGCTCGTTTCGATCCGCCACGAGCATCATCATCATGAACTCGAGCTTAAACTTTAGGCGATTGCCTGTTGTTTGCTTGACGGTTTTTGTTTCGTTTTCCATTGTCTTTCCTTTATTTGAATGATGCAGGAGTGCATCGGATGCTGCCCTGTCCCAGGGCAGACACCGATATACTCTTTATTCAGCGGGCTCTTTATCGAGAACACTGTGGATAACCACCCCGGATTCTTCGAACACCTCGATCCACACACGGGCGCCACAGGATAGAGGGTTGTCTGGTTTGTACACCAAGCGGCATGGGCTGTTAATAAACACTTCGTTGGCGTAAGTGTTTTCGCTGCGACACTTGACGGTGAATACTGGGTTACATTCTCCGCTTTTAGCGTTGGCGCGGATCACATGTTGGTTGACGTGTATTCTTGTTAAAGCCATTTGTTCTTTCCTTATATGAACATGATGCAGGAGCGCATCGGATGCTGCCCGACACGCGGGCAGACACCGATATACTCTTTACGATACCCGAAACAATCTGCTCGGTTTTTTCCAGAATTGTTTGTGATCTGGGTGATCCTTGTCAGATGAGTTTTCACATAGGCGCTTGAATGAGGATTCGCGGTGCGCTTTCCACCATGTCATATCCGGCGCCTTGTTAGTCTCTAATCCATTGCTACTGAATTCCCATATAGCCCAACCGTTTAGGATAGCGCGTTCGCGCAACTCATTGCGCTGCTTAGTTAGCTCTTTAATCTGGGCTTCGACGTTTGCGATACGTCCGAGGGTTGTTGCTTTAGTTTCCATTGTGTCTTTCCTTTTTTGAATCTGGATCCGCCTGATTGCGTTTCCATAACATAGTTATGGACTAAGGATAACATGTTGTCAACAATTAATTTACAATTAATTTACAAGTTGACGTTAGGTCAACTTCTCCGCTTTACCCTACGTCAACCTCGCCGCGATAGGGGTAACTTGGCGCGGCGCTTTTGTTTCGGATGCTTTGACCTTGACCCCATCCCCCCCTATTCTGGGGGTACTATCGTAGTATGTGTCTTATATACATGGTCCGAGAAAATCATTCCGAGGTTTTTCCGTTCGAGGTACAAGTAGCATGAAAGTCGAACTAATAATCCATTTTGCCTCAAAAATTATATCCACTTTATTTTCATTTGGCTCTGCTATACACTAGGACCGAGAACATAGGACCGTGGCCCATGAGTGACATACAGAGTTTAATAACGACTATGGCGGATCGTTATGGTTTGAACCCTGATATTTTCCGTCGATTGATTAAGGCGGAGAGTAATTTTAATCCGAATGCGGTGAGTGAGGATGGTGCTATTGGTTTGGGGCAGATTATGCCTGATACGGCTAGGTCTCCTGGTTATCGTGTTACGCCACTTTCGAAAGATAAGATGTTTGATCCGGCGGAGAATCTTCGGTTTAGCGCGGAATATTTACGTGCGATGCTGGATCGTCCGGAGATTGATGGGGATTATCGGTTAGCGGCGGCGGCATACAATGCGGGTTTAGGTGCGGTAAAGGAGCATGGTGGTATTCCTCCGTTTAAGGAGACTCAAAGGTATGTGGGTAAGATTTTTGGCAGCGAGGGCCTTGGTTCTTTGAACGGGTCTAGTGAGTCTGGTGGGGCGGATTCTTCTGAGTTGTCGGCTCTTTTGAGTTTGATATCGAAGGAGGAAGATGAGGGGTCTTCGCAGGATGATGCTATGTTGCGGGGCCTTGCTTCTTTGCAGGCGGTTTTTGCTCCTGATGTTGAAGAATTTGTGAGCATTGCGCCTACGGCGTCGGTGTCTCGTGGGAAGAAGACGAATCCTTTACAGGGCTTGGGTTTAAGTGGGTTGAGTGATTTTTGATGAACTATGATATACTTGGCAGGGTTATGTCGTTGGTTTTGAACGATGCGTTTTACAAGAATCATAGTGTGTATAATTTAAAAAACTCTATTTTCAGTGCGGTGAAGCATGACAAGTGTTTTGTTCATCGTGTTGATGGTGAGGTTGTTGGGTATTGCACTTGGGGTTTTTTCAAGCGTGAGGAGCTAGATCGTAACTTTTGGAATGGGGATGAGGTGTTTGCTCGTTCTGAGTCTGAGGATTTAATTTTGTATTTTCCGAAGTTTCAGTGTAGGAATGGTCGTCGAGAGGTTATACGCTTTATACGGGACATTCAGCAGTTTATGTGGGATAATTACCCAAATGTTGCTACTGCGGAAGGTTTAAGGTTATATCCTGATGGTAGTAAGCGTGATGAAAAGTGGCATAGGAAAGTAGCATGAGAAGTTTAATTAACCCATTTAGTGTATTGCGTCATGTAAATCTTTGGGACGTTGCTGTTTTTGATGTTGGCGGAGATACTGGGCCAGATGGCGATCCTGACGTTGCAGAAGGAATGGTTGCAAATACTCAGGATACAACAGCTACCAAGGACGCTCCGGCACCTACTGGACCTACTGCACCTGATGGCGGCGCTGTCGCTGCTGAAATTGCGGCGGATACTCCAACTTCAGCAGAAAGCGCTTCAACCGCTGGTTTTGGCAACGCTTCGGCAGGTGAGTTTGGCGGCACTCCATCCGTTTCTGGTCCTGCACCTGACGCGTCATTGGGCCCTGATCCTGGGATATCTTACGGTGATTCTGGGATGGACCCTGTTTCAGCTCCTGATACCATTGATTCCATTAATTCCATTGCGGCGGGTGATCCTGGTGCATCGATGATCGACAGTGTCGGCACTCCATCCGTTTCTGTTGATACCATTGATTCCATTAATTCCATTGCGGCGGGTGACCCTGGGATGATCGACACTGTCGGCACTGTCGGCACTGTCGGCACTGTCGGCACTGGCACTGGGACTAATGCTAGGACTAATGCTAGGACTAATGCTAGGACTAATGTTGCAACTACGGATACGTTCACCCCTCCTACTGCAAGAGATGTAAGGTCCACAGCGAGGGAGATAGCGGCGTCAAAAGCAAACCAAGATCGTAAAGACGGCCCTTTATCTGCTAGTCAGATTGCAGCTAACCTCACGAACGCAATCAACTTTGATGGACAGTGGGGATACATGACTTGGGACGGCAAGACCGTAACCAAAGGCGCAGACCGAACGGACGGCGGCGGAGTAGATATCGCTGGCGCTGGCTTTGCTAGGTCCGGTGGTCGAGCTGCGGATAGAAACAATGACGGTTTTGTCACGGCGGCAGAGGCAAAAGCCGCAGGTGGCCTAAAAGGGAACTTTGCGTCTAGTATTTCGAACTCTATTGGGGCAACGCCTCTAGGCTCTGGACTACCGACAACAGGCCTTGCGGCTATGGTTCCGCGTATGGGCCTACTACCTTCTATAGGCATGGCGGCATATAACAGTAGAAAGGAGAAGACGGACTACTTTGGTAGGGGAAAGACTGCGCCTCCCACATCACTGAACGCTGAAGGGATGGTAGAAGCTCCTCAATATGGCAGCTATACGTCCATGGGCTTTGGTAACAGCGGTCAAGGAACGACAAGCAAGTCCTTCGAACGGGGCCTATCCGTTGCCGGGGGACCAGATTCTGAAGATCCAGTTAAACTAGAGCCTACGGCCCCTGGTACTGTCTGCCCTGAAGGGTATGAGTATGATCAAGAAAAGAACATGTGTGTAATTGATCCGTTTAAGGAGCCTTTTCCGGAAACTCCGCCCGGCCCGACTGTTCCGCCCGGCCCGACTGGTCCAACGTCACCCTACACAGCGGCACAGCCTGTTGGTTTAAGTGCGTTGTTGCCGACGAATCAATCTGCTTTCGTAGTGCCTACACCTAACGTACAACCAATTACAGTAGGCACACAACAGTCTGGAATAATGAATCCGTTGATGCAACAAGTGTTTCCGTATCCCAACACGATAACTTAATTGTTTAGATGAATCTTCAGGCTTTACCAGAGGAAGCATTAAAAGAAATCTTGGCCCTTACTGAGGCCAAGAAAACACTCGATTTACGTGAGGAAGCGTCGGAAAAGTTCATGCCGTTCGCTCACCACGTTTATGAAAACTTCATCGAGGGCCGTCATCATCGGATTATTGCTGAAAAACTTGAGCAGGTTGCACAAGGTAAACTCAAGCGGTTGATTATTAACATGCCGCCGAGGCATTCTAAGTCTGAGTTTGCAAGTTACTTGATGCCTGCTTGGTTTCTAGGTAGAAATCCTAAATTAAAGATCATTCAAGCTACGCACAACACGGAGCTTGCTGTTCGTTTTGGTAGAAAAGTGAGGGATTTGATCGATGATCCAGCGTATAAGGAAGTTTTTCCAGAGACCAACCTCAAGGAAGACAATAAAGGAGCGGGTAAATGGGGCACTGACAAGGGTGCTGAGTACTTTGCGGCGGGTGTTGGCGCTGCCATTACTGGTCGTGGTGCGGACTTGCTCATCATTGACGACCCTCATTCGGAACAAGACGCGTTAAGCGAGAGCGCGTTCGACAACGCGTATGAGTGGTACACTTCTGGTCCTCGGCAACGTCTTCAACCTGGCGGATCCATCATTGTTGTCATGACTCGTTGGGGAAAGAAGGATTTGACGGGCAGATTGATAGCTGCGCAAGGAAATGATGTGCTGTCGGATCAGTGGGAGGTTGTGGAATTTCCTGCGATTATGCCTTCAGATGAGCCATTATGGCCTGAATTTTGGGATAAAGCGGCTCTTCTGTCGATTAAGGCTGATCTTCCTGTTGGCAAGTGGAATGCACAGTGGCAGCAGCAACCTACGTCATCGGAGTCTGCAATCATCAAACGGGAATGGTGGCAGGATTGGGAGAAAGAAAAAATCCCTCCTTTGAGTTATATTGTGCAAGCGTATGACACGGCCTTCTCTAAGAAACAAAGCGCTGACTATTCTGCGATCACGACGTGGGGTATATTTAAACCTGAAGAGGGTGGCGCGGACAATATCGTATTACTGGATGCCCGACGAGGGCGATGGAACTTCCCTGAACTAAAGGAGATAGCCTATGAGGAGCACGAATATTGGGAGCCGGATATGGTGTTGGTCGAAGCGAAAGCGACGGGTACACCACTTATTGACGAGTTGCGGCTTCGTGGTATTCCAGCGTTAGGCTTCTCACCGGGCAAAGGAACTGATAAGGTAAGTCGTATGCACATGGTTGCTCCGTTGTTTGAGGCGGGAATGGTGTGGGCTCCGATGGAAGAAAAGTTTTCGGATGAGGTTATTGAAGAAGTAGTTTCATTTCCTAATGGCGAAAACGATGACTTCTGTGATAGTATGACTTTAGCACTCATGCGCTTTAGACAGGGAGGCTTTGTTTCTCTGATAGGCGAAGAGGAAGATGAAATGGAATGGAGGCCCCGTAAAAGGGAGTATTATTGATGGCGATACCACCTAACATGGTTGCACCGGGGCTGGACCTCGACGACACAGAGGGTCTTCCTGACTTAGAGATAGAGGTCCCTTCCACAGAAATGTTTATGAGCGGAGCGGAAGTTCTTGACGATGGTCAAGGCGGCGCGATTGTTCAAGCGATAGACATGGCTGCGGATATTCCACAGGATCAGCTTATACCGTTTGACGCCAACTTGGCTGAGTATTTGGACGATGCCACCTTGGGGGAGTTGTCGAACGATCTTCGCGGTATGTACGAGGATGACCTAGAATCGCGGTCAGAGTGGGAAACTTCGTATGTGAACGGTTTGGACTTATTGGGCGTCAAGACCGAAGAGCGGTCTACTCCGTTTGAAGGGGCTTCGGGGATTACCCATCCGTTGGTCGCGGAAAGTGTTACTCAGTTCCAGGCCCAAGCTTATAAAGAGTTGCTACCGTCTGGCGGACCCGTTCGCACTAGCGTTATTGGGTTGAAGGACGCTGCTAGAGAAGCTCAAGCTGTACGTGTTAAAGACTTCATGAACTATCAGATTACTGAGGTGATGGAAGAATACGATCCGGATATGGATCAGATGCTATATTATTTACCGCTGTCTGGTTCTACTTTTAAGAAAGTTTACTTTGATCCGACCAAACAACGTGCGGTGGCTAAATTTATTCCTGCACAGGATTTGGTTGTACCGTACTCAGCGTCAGATTTGGCGACAGCATCTCGCGTAACCCACGTTCTGCGCATGGACGTAAACGATGTTGCTAAGATGCAATATGCGGGTGTGTATCGTGATGTGGACCTGAGTTCATCAGACGATCAAGAGGAAGATCCTGTTCGTCAAAAGGTAAATGAGCTGGAGGGGTTATCAAAGAACTATAGCGACGATGTACTGACGATCTTAGAGATACATGCTGCGCTAGATATTGAAGGGTTCGAGGACATTGATCCTAGGACGGGCGAACCTACGGACATACGCTTGCCTTATATTGTGACACTGGATCATTCTTCCGGTCAGGTTTTATCCATTCGTCGTAACTATGACGAGTCTGATATTTTAAAACGTAAGCGGCAGTACTTTGTACATTACAAGTTCACACCGGGTCTTGGGTTCTATGGTTTCGGTTTGATCCACATGATCGGTGGTTTAGGCCGTGCGGCGACAAGCTTACTGCGCCAGTTGATTGATGCGGGCACTCTGTCTAACTTACCTGCTGGATTTAAAGCTCGTGGGGTACGTGTACGTAACGACGACGAGCCTCTTCAACCTGGTGAGTGGAGAGATATAGACGCTCCAGGGGGCAGCATCAGAGACGCTATTGTACCACTGCCGTATAAAGAGCCTTCGAATGCATTGGCTACCATGCTGGGTGGTTTGGTCAACGACGGTCGTAGGTTTATCGCTTTAGCAGACCAACAGATGTCGGACATGAATCAGGAGACTCCTGTCGGCACCACAGTTGCTATGTTGGAGCGGGGCATGAAGGTCATGTCTGCGATTCATAAACGGATGCACTACGCACAAAGAACGGAGTTCCGTCTCCTTGCGCGTATCTTTGCTGAAAACTTGCCTCCTATGTACCCGTATGAGGTTGCTGGGGCTCCGGCGCAGGTTAAAGGTGAAGACTTTGATGCGCGGGTGGATGTCCTCCCAGTCTCAGACCCGAACATCTTTTCGATGTCTCAGCGAGTTACGTTGGCACAAACGCAACTACAGTTGGCGCAGTCTAATCCTCAGATGCACAACTTACACGCTGCGTATCGTCGGATGTATCAAGCGTTAGAGGTGCAAAATATTGACGAGATATTGCCTCCCCAGCCTCAACCTCAACCAAAAGACCCTGCGTCGGAAAATGCGGGTATGATTGGTGGTGCTCCTGCAAAAGCGTTTCCACAACAGGATCATGATGCGCACATTCAGGCGCACGTATCTTTGCTTGAGTTGGATATACTACAGCAAACACCTGCCGTCTTGGCGGCGTTGTTTAGCCACGTACTGGAGCATGTTAACATGAAGGCGCGTACCATGGTTCAACAGGAGATTGATCAGGTTAAGGCCCAACAGATGCAGGGTGTGCAAGACGGCGTGGCGCAAATACAAGGATTGGCTCGGACGGGGGCGATTCGTCCGGAGATTGCGCAACAGCAAATACAGCAGTTACAAATGCAAGGTCAGGCGCAGCAGATGCCCCCTGATCAAGTTGAGGCTAGAGTAGCGCAACTTGAAACCGAGCTCTTGACTCAGATCATGCCGATGCTGTCATACAAAGGCAAAGCGGAGACAAACGAGGATCCACTTGTCACAATTCGGATGCAAGAGCTTGCTATTAAGCAGATGGAGGCGCAACAGAAAACTCAACTGGATCAAGCGAAAATTCAACTTGAGCAAATGAAGATGGAGCAGCAAGCGACTACTGATTCGGCTCGGCTAGAGTTACAAGAACAGATTGCCGATGAGCGTAGTGACGTGAACCGCGAACGAATTGACGTTCAGCGACAAGCGATGGAGCAACGGAATGCCTCTCAAAACAGGTAAATCAAAGAATGTTATCAGCCAAAACATAAAGACAGAAATGGCTGCTGGGAAACCGCAAGAACAAGCGGTGGCTATTGCGTTAGGCAAAGCGGGAAAAAAGAAATATTCCTCTGGCGGCACAGTTAACTCTAGGTTCAGTCCTATAGCTCGTCCGCAGAGGTTTATGGGAGAGTTCTAGTGGATCCCGTTAGCGCAATTGCTGCGGCAACAGCGGCGTATCAGGGTATCAAGAAGGCTATCGATGTGGGTCGGGATATCAGTGGCATGGCTGGGACTGTAGGTCAGTGGTCAAAAGCCCTTTCAGATCTTGATTATCTTGAGCAACGGGCGCTTAAACCGCCCGCATACAAGATGTTTTCTAACACGGAAAACGACGCTATCGAGTTGTGGGCGCATAAACAAAAAGCGAAAGAAATGCGTCAGGAACTGAAAGATCACATCAGTTGGAATTACGGGCCCAGCGCTTGGGAGGAAATTCTTAAAATGGAAGCCGAGCAAAGAAAAATCCAGAAAGATCTCGTCTACAAAAAACAAGAG
>Ga0098037_1001213_pt1 | contig 11960 bp, 20 predicted proteins | sample 5_EtaG_FD_75050 | JGI IMG/M metagenome (GOLD analysis project Ga0098037, IMG submission 75050) | Marine viral communities from the Subarctic Pacific Ocean - 5_ETSP_OMZ_AT15132 metaG | ecosystem: Environmental > Aquatic > Marine > Oceanic | place: Pacific Ocean | collected 2015-01-08 | reverse complement strand
TTGACATGTCGGACAAACTTCAATTTTATCAAGTTCGGATTTTAGTTCAGCAAGATCGATTGAACGATTTGAGATTTCGTCTTCTGCTCTTTCAAAGTCAGAAATTAAATCTTCGAGTTCTTTGATTTGTGGATTCTCGATTTTATCGATCAGATTAGAAAGCCTTTTGTGATCTCTTTCAAATCTCTTTTTATCACTGGCAATTTTGTTTGCTCTCTTGTAACTCTCACAAGCGGTTTTGATTTGGCTGATTCTCATTTCGTTTTCTTCGATTGCTTCAGATAGTTCCACGATGTTATTGAATTCTACAACAGCGGCTTCAACCCATTCGAGTTTGTTCAACTCTTCTTTGTTTGCTTGAAGTAATCGTTGAACAGATTCCAAATCTGATTTGGTTCTTCGAACTGTTGAAGCAGAATTTGAAAGCGTTGTATCTATTATCGAAAGATCAACAATTTCATTTAGATTCTTTGAGACTTGTCCGGCTGATTCTGAAAACCAGAATGGCGAATCATGCTGAGATTGAAAATTGATTTCATCCAGTTTGAGTTTGGATGTTATTTCATCCGGAACAGATGAACCGAAAGAATGAAACTCTTCGTTGTTGAGTTTGTACGAATTGACTTTTCCTTTTGTTCGAATCAATTTGGAATCATCGAACTGAATTCCAACTTTGGTTTCTTTCTCTCCATGAGTGATGAAAGAGTTTCCGTTTGGCTTATTCAAACAAGCCAATCTTAAAGTTCGAATGATTGCAGATTTTCCAGAGTCAGACTTGCCAACGATGCAGGTGATTCGTTCAGAAAATTCCAGATCAAGATTTTTGTGTTTCTGAAAGTTTCGAATCCTGATTTTTTTAATCGTCATCTATCTCTTCCAGATAAAGTTTGATTCCGTGTTTGGCTGTCACGGTTTGCAATCGGTAGATGTATTTGGATTCGGATCGTTTGTCCTTCACCAATAAAATGATTGCTGGTTTGCGTTTTGTTACTTCAGCATAATACAAAGATTGACCAACAGCTTCAGCCCATTTTCTAGGCCACTCAACCTCAATGGCGTACTCATCATTGAGAAGATCAACACGAGTCGAATCCCACAAGACAACTTCCGCTTTGGCTTTGTATTTCTCAGCAAGTCTTCGAGTCTCTTCAACCTCACCAGCAAAAGCGGATGATGCAAAGAGAAACAAAATGAAAATGATTCGATTCATTTTTGATTTTTAAGGTAGTCGATAGTTTGTTGAACTGCTTCACTGATTTCTTGGAAATCTTGTTTGGTGAGTTGTTCCGGTTGTTTGCAGTCTGCAACAACTAAACTTAGATCGAAGATGATTGATTGTAATTTGTCCATGATATATTATTATCGAGTTGAGATTGATTTGAAAAATGCCATCCGTCTTTTCATCTCCCCAAAGACTATCACCCCATCGAGGTTTAGGTGAAGACGGATGGCATCCCAGTTTCTAGATTCCGCTTCAAGATTTCTTCATGATCTGTCGTGCGATTTTAATGGCTTCTTGATAATTGATGTAATTCATGTCACCTTCTTTTCTAGTGATAGATGGTGTTGTTTTAATTACATGTTCGACGGCTTCGTAAATTGATTTGAATTTCATTTGATTTTGCTTTCGTGTTTGAGTGTTTGAAAAAGAGCAGTTTCAAAACTTGCTCAGGTTTGGGAATGACTTAATACCCTAAAGCGGCAACCATTCCTTTGGCTAAGTGATGAAGATAGTCAAAGATGTCTCCATTACGAAAATCAATTTTCACAAGAGTTGTTTTGATGTCTGATTGATAATCTTTCATTTCGGGAGCAGATACAAAGTCAATCAACATTCCCCATGTCAGGCCGATATGACCTTCTAGATTGATTTCGTTGTGAGTGGCTTGGCCTTTTTCTTCGATCAGCGTTGTGAGGTAAGTTTTGAAGTTCATTTGATTTGCTTTCGTGTTTGAAGTGTTTGAATGTTTAATTCTTATACTAGAATTATAATCGACAGATAAAAGTATTTGCAATAGGTCAATCTGCATTTTTTCAAAAAAGTTTTCGAAGCACATTTGGAGAAACTGCAACTTTGAAATCGCTCCAACGCATCATCACAATATTATCAACCAGAGAAGTTTGGTTCTTCATTCGAATGGAAGTTTGAAAGCGTACAAACGGAAGATACTTTCCATGATATGGATCGGCATTCTGAAAGCATGTGTTCCGTTTTAGAAGATCATAGAATCTTTGCGGGAAGTAGATCATCACATCTCGCCTATCTCGTTTGTGAACTATCATCCAAGTTTCGGAGTTTGCGTTGTGTGCTGATTCGGTGGCTTGCTGATACCATGATTCCCAAACCTGAACCGCTGATGATTCAGGAGCATCAAAGACATTGTGAATCGTGTCTTTGGAATATCCTCTTTTCAATTCAAAGGTGATGATGTCAATCAGTTTCATTCCTTCCGGATGAATGGCGGCAATGTCTCCATGTTGTCCGGATGTCGTCTTTCCCGCTCTGGCTCTCACGGTTGCACGACCACCAGAGTTTGACGATCTCCAAAACATTTCATCCGTTTCTTGAGCAGTCCACCACAAAGATAATTCTTTGCAGAAGTCACGTTCGAATTGTGATCCTTTAGGCATCGGTGACAACCTCAACTTTCAATTCCGTTTGAATCCAAACTTCCGCTCCACATGAAAGCGGTTTATCTGGTGAGTAGATAACACGAACAATCTCTTCTCCGTTGTCGTCTCGAATGATTGCTTGATGAGCATAATCATTTGACTTGTAAGTTTTGATTGTCAGGACTGGTTCGTTCTTGTCGTGCTTTCGATTTGATTTGATCTTATGTTGATTTACATGAATCACGGTTTTCATTTCGTTCACTTACTTGTCTTGGATATCTTTTCTCAGGATCAGAATTATCAGTACAAGGACATTCCGCAACTTCCAAACAAAAGACTATTCTTCGAATTTCGTATTTGTCCCATTGCTCTTTTGGCATACTGAGAACAATAGAAATTTGTTTTAAGCATCTTCTATACTGAGATTGCAAAATATAACTAAAGCATTGAGGCTCCATCAAATTTGTTGGGTTGTCTCGAAATCTGCCAATGCCATACAAAGGCATATAAAATTGTGAATAAACTCTTTTTTCTTCGTTGTATCTCTTACGGATTTGTTTTTGAAATCCGGTTAGTTTCCCAGTAATGCACAAACCCCAAACTTTATCCTTGTATACTCCAGAAGACCAGTCTTCATGGCTTATGTAGTAATCACATTCTTCTTGTGGATTACCTTCAAGCTCTGGCATACAAAAATCTTGAATCTCTTTTGCTAGTTCGCTTTTTCTGAATTCTTGTATTTTGCGAATCATTCCTTCTTTGTCTTCGCATTGTCCCAAACCTCTGGTGTAGTAATCTCGGAATTTTGTTTTCTTGTTTTCTTCTCTCCAACCTTCCCAGATTCGTTCGACGTTTTTATTTGCTCTTTTGATTGTTGTTGAGTTTATCATTTGAATTCTCTTTGGTTTTTTTTATTATTGCAATTGCTTCAAGTGGTGAGACTTTCAACTTCAGTTTTCCTTCATTCGGGAAATGGGGCAACCATCTTTTTTTCTTCTTTCGTTTTCTGGTGTAGTAATCCATGATTCATCCCATCACGGAAAGAAGCTCGTTGTATTCATCATCATCGAGATCATGAAATTTCATATTCTCATGAAGCGGTTGATGAAGCTCACCGGATTCTTGCAACTTCTGTTTCAGTTCTTCTTTTTCAATTTGTTCTTGAGGACTCATTTTATTTTCCCTTACTTGAAATAGGCTTTCGATTTCTTCATTCCTTGAATGGCTTCTTTGGCTTCTGCTTTGGTTCCATAACTTCCATAGAATGTTTTAGTTCCATCCAGATGAGTAACTTCCACATCGTACTTCCCAAGAATGAAATCGGATTCCTGATAATTCTGATCCTCTGATTTCAGTTTGTCGATGTGTGATTGTGTCACTGTCACAATTCGCCAAGTTGGTTCTGGCTTCTTCTTAATTGGTGGTTGCATGATTCTTCTTTCGTGTTTGATGAGTTGATTCAAATAACATTTGAGCGATTCTTTGTTGAACCCAATTCAACGGCTCTTCTCGATCTTCTTCAGGAGTTGCTCCCAAGATTGCCCATGCTTCCGCTCTTGTTAATTTGATTTCAAATACTTGTTGCAGTTCAGTTGGCATTGTTTTCTTCTTTCGTGTTTGAGGTTTGTTTATTGATTATCGTGCTGAAGCAATTTCCAAATTGTCTTTGATCTCATCTCTGATTTTCATCAAAGAAGTTATCCGCCACTTCATCATATCCCGTTTGCCTCTGGTGTAATGATGTCTCTCATTGAACCAAGACTTTTCTCTGGATCGGATGACTCCGTCTGGAAGGCATTCTTTGAACTTGTAGTTTCTCGCAAGTTTCTCAAGATCATCTAATTCTGACCGCATCCATTTTATTTCGGCATCCAGTTTGCGGATTACTTTTTTAATATTCATTTGATTTTGCTTTCGTGTTTGAAGGTTTGAAAAAAAGCAGTTTCAAAACTTGCTCAGGTTTGAGATTCTTATTCAATCGTTTTTGCTTTCGTGACAGTTTCAAGAAGCCCCACACTTAATCCGGCAAGTTTCAATTCGGCAGTCAAAGAGGGGAGAAAAGATTTCCTCATATTGATTGAATGGACGATTGATGAAAGTCCGAAGTGTTTGTGTCCTTTGTGAGAAGTTAAGCATACTTCGATTGTTGTTGATTTGAAATTTCCGATTTTGATTACTATGTCGTGCATTTGATTTTGCTTTCGTGTTTGAAGGTTTGAAAAAGAGCAGTTTTGAAACCTGCTCAGGTTTAATTTTGTTTACATTTCAACGATGTAAGAATCAGCAATCATTTCAATGGCTTGAGCTTCAGTCAATCCTTCACGATTGAATTCTTTGCTACGGATTGAAAATGTTCCTTCGATGAATTCAACATCAAGAACACCGTGTTTAGTATCACAAATGCTCATCATCTTTTCTTCTTTTGCAGTTTGAACATCTTCAGTTGCGTATTCAGTTAACATGTTTTTAATTTCTGCTTGAGTCATCGTTTTGGCTTTCGTGTTTGAGTTGTTTAAGTCTTATACAAGTAATATATCGGACGTATAAGAAACATGCAATAGAGAAATCTGCATTTTTTAGAAAAAGATTTTGAGCAGATTGAAAGCAGAAAAGAAGAGCAGTTTTACAACTTGCTCAGGTTCGAGGGTGTTCAACTATACTTTGGTTTTCGATCAATGGCACATTCGTTTTCGATCTCATTCCAAACTTGTTCAACCAGTTCAGCAAGTTTTGATTCAAGGTTTTGTTCTTGGATTTGCCGAATCAGTTTTTCACGGGTTGCTTTGATTTCAAAATCATCAGCGTTGATTGTTTGCTTTGTCTTCGTCCAATACTTTTCGGCAACAAGATAATCAACGGATGATCCAACATCATCAATCCCAAATGAATGATAAAGAGGAATTGAAATCTCACGAAGTCTTCCGGTGAATCGGTTCTTCTTCACTTTGATTTTTGAAGTGATTCCAATTTCCCTGTCCTTACCTCTCACTGATTTTTTTAGTTGTCCGGCTTTGCTTGACCAGATAATCAGTGAAGCATAAAACACCAACGCATGACCACCAGAACGAGTTTTCTTTTCAAATCCAAAACCAAGATTGTCTCTTGTCTGATTAATGATGATCAGAATTGATTTGGTCTTTCTTAGAAACGGCATGATCTTCCGCAAATGTGAAGAGTTGATTTTGGCTTTGCCATCTCCATACGAACCAGAAGTTTCCTTGCCTTTTCTCATGGCGGTTTTTTGTTCGTCGAATTTATCTTGCTCCGGTTTGGAACTCAGAGAATCCATTGAATCCAAAATGTAGATGAATGGTTTCTGTTCTTGAATTGCATCATCAACATTGAAATAAAACTCTTCAATCGTGGATGAGTAATCCAACAATCCATCTTCATCAATCATGGGTGATTCAATTCGTTCAGCAACTTTCGCTCCGAAGAATTTTTGAATGTCCATCAACGCTCCATCTTCGGCGTTGTCATAGATGAATCGATAGTTGTCAAACTCCGGATTCATTGCGGCTTCAGCTAAACAAGTAAGACTCAACCAAGTCTTTCCACTTGCTGAATCTCCAACGATAAAATGATATTTGCCTTTTGCAAATCCACCTTTGGCATTTCCCGAACACGACAAATTCAAAAGTGCCGATCCGGTTGAAAGCCAATCTGAACTTTGGATTGGCGGTTCTTTCTCTGGTGCTTTTAATAGCTCTTCAATTTCTTCTGTCTTCATTGTATATCCCTCAAGCAAGAAAAGCCGGATGAAGTTTTCACCTCATCCGGCTGTCCGTCTCCTGTTAATTACTCCCAATCTCCATCGTCTTCATCCCAGTCGTCATCGTTGTCATCAGTGCCAACAACTGAAGCAACAACTTCTTCTTCGGATTCATCAGATTCAATTTCAGGATCATCAACATGCTCTTCTTCTGCTTCCGGTTCTTCCATGTTCATGATAGCTTTAAGCTCATTATAGGAAAGCACTTTCAACAGATTTTCCAGCGGCTCCAAGTCTTCCCAAAGCTCTTCATCAATCTCATCTTTTCGTTTGGCAAAAGCAATTGTTGCCACTTTGAAAAATTTGTTTCCTGCAAACTGATCTTCAACAACTCCAAGTTTGACGGTCAATCCGTTTTCAGATGGATCAAAGAACTGATCGAAATCATCTTCTTCATCTGACATTTTAATTGTTTCATCAAGCTGTTTGCCAAATAGCCAATATGACATATCCCAAAGTTGAACGCCCTTTTCAGGTTCATCATGATCGATGACATAAAACAATTGACGTTCTTTTTTTCGAAGACTTTTCACAACATCTTCATCAGCATTTGGATCATTCTTTAATCGGGCGTATTCATCAAGAACAGGGCAACGCTGTTTGAATGTAAATGGTGAAACGTAAACCTGATTATCAGCACCCAACCGATTCGCATAATAAGTGGCTTCAAAAGTGTGACTTCCAGCAACCCCATGTCTATTCCTTTCGGTTGCTAAGACTGGAAGAATCTCAATCCGTTTTCTTCCTTCCTCTTTCAGCTTGAACACTTCCATTCCTTCAGGTACTCGAAAGGCTGTTCTTTCAAATGGTTGTGATTGTGATTCAGCTTTCTTTCTAGCTGAACCAAGTTTGAGTTTCCGTTTTTTCATTTTCGGTTTCCTTTGATTAAGAATTAGAATTTTGGTTTCTCATTGTGCGGATTCTAGTTTTGTCCATGTCATCCAAGATTTCAGATGTATCATGATTGGCGTGAGGTTCAGCAAAGTATTTCTGACCGTGCAAGCTCACAAGATTTTCAAGAGCTTTCTTCTTGTGATCAAGTGCGACAACAGCGGCTTGAAGTAAATCAACACGATGCTTTGCTACGTTGATCTTTTCGAAAGTGGCTATGTATTCCGGTTGAGTGATAACCGCATTGCTCACGGTTGATTCTGTTAGCTTGTCGAGTCCGTAAGAATCTGGATTGGATCGAACGTCCATGGAAGTCTTTGCTTTGAGAACATCGAATTCAGTTTTGCAAATATCCAGTTCCGCTTTTGCTTCTGCTAGTTTTGTAGCCATATCAAAATAGGCAATTGGTTGGTTCTTCCACTCAAGATCCAGATTGAATTGATCGATTTGTAAAATTGATTTTTCTTCACTCATTGTCTTTCTTTCTTATTTGTTAATTATTGTTTTTAGATAGATTAAAAAACTCAAATCTCATGAGTTTTCGGTTTTCGTTTTTCGGGAATCTATACCGATAATGTACTTCCCATGATTTATTGATTATCGAGTTGAACAGATTTTCATTATTCGGAATCTGAAAAAATAACTTCGAAACAAGCGGCTGACAATCCGGCTTTCTTAGAATCATAAAAATTTGATTTGAAAGAATCAATGACCTCATACGCTCGAATTGATTTTCCGTTTTTGTTTTTTTGTGTGAGCAAAATAGAATTTGCATAAGATAGAATCAACCACCTCAATGATTCCGGTTCTTCTGTCACGCTCTTGAGAACAGCGGCAACCTCTCCCCAAATCGGTTTGGGTTTGAACAACGCTCGGCAAATCTCAATGGCTTCTCTTTTGGTATCACTCTTAAACAGAAGTTGAAGTTGTTCTTCTGGATCATCAATTGAAATGATTGAATCCATGAGAACCAAAATCTGTCTGGCTGATCCTTCACCAAGTTTGATCAGATTTTCAATCACTTCTTCTTCAAGTTCGATTTCTTCTTTTTGGCAAATCGTTTTGATTAGAGTTTCTGATTCATCAAAGTTCAATCCTTGAACAGTGAAAGTTGTGCATCTTGTGCGGATAGTCTTCAGGAGCTTTTGTGGCTCAGTGGTTGCCAGTATGAAGTAAACATGTTGTGGAGTGTCCTCAAGTATCTTCAGAAACGCATTCTGAGCTTGTGAACTCAATTGATGAGCTTCATCAATCAACCAGACTCGAACACTTCCACCAAGTGGAGCCAAGTTCATTGATGATCGAACTTCCCGCACAAAATCGATCCCACGAAAATCAGCACAATTGACTTCGTTGAAATCTGAATCACTGCAATTCAATTTCTCTTTGATGATTCTGGCAAGTGTAGTTTTGCCACAACCAGACGGGCCCGCAAACAAAGAAGCATGAGGAAACTTTTTGTTCTTCAGCATCTTGTCAATTTGTGTTGTTGTCGTTTGTCCGATTACTTCCCAGAGTTCTTTCGGTCGATGTTTTTTGTATAGTTCAGTTTTCATTTTCAGGTTTTATTTCCATCTCAAAATTTTGCGTTAAAAATTCATCGGTGAGTTGCACCAATTTCCGTTCTGCCATCTCATCATCATATTGATCCCAATAATCACCACGAATGATTTCTCTTCCATCCAACCAAAACAACAAATGATTTGATTCTGTTGGATGATCTTTTTTTGGGTTGTCAAATACCCACTCAAGGATTTCAGATTTTTGGACTTTATCAGATTTGAAAACTTTGAGCTTCAACCAAATTGAATTGTTGAATTTGATTTCATAGTGATCACCAAACGGTTGCTCGATCACAATCTCATCGGCATAGTAAGTTTTCAATTCAACTTCGTAAGCGTCCATTCTTCACCCTCAATTGATTATCGATTTGAACCAATTTTGAAAGAGCAGTTTTTCCACTTGCTCAGGTGGTTCGGAGGAGATTAATAAAGAAGCTCAGTGTTTAACATTTGCAGATGATTGTTTTCAATGTCGCACAAAAGTTCATCAAGTGCTTCTTCTGGAGTGTAGTGAGTTCGGCTGATTGTTTCATATGGTAGATGAAGCCAAATGGTTTTGTTTTTGTAACTTCCGGAGATTCGGCAATCTCCTTCATAATCTGAGAACCACAAATTCACTTTATATTGTGTTCCCGAAAATTTGCAATCTGGTTCGTTGATTTTGACTTTGACTTCATCAACAGTGATTGCAAATTGTAAATTTGAATTGATGCTTCTCAATCGTTTTTTGATTTCAGGATTTCGAGTGAGTCCCCAACCGGCTTGAATGCTTTTGTCTGAAATAGTCATTTGATTTTGCTTTCGTGTTTGAAGTGTTTGAAAAAGAGCAGTTTGAAAACTTGCTCAGGTTTTGCGATGAGTTAAACAAGATTAGCAGTTTGATCGATTGTCCAAACCGCCATCTGTGACCAAAGACCCGCTTCAACGGTTAAGCTCGAAAGTCCATTTTTTGGATTAGGTTTTCGAGGTGATGAGTATTCACCTTGAAGTGAAACACAAGTGAACTGAAAAGTGTTGTCATCGAAAAAGCGGATTTGTAATTCTTCTGAACCGCCGTTGATGTCAAAAGCAAGTTCAGCAATCTGATCACCAAGATAAGGAGTTTCAAGGTTGTATTGTGTGAATAGGTTCTTTGGGTTTACGTCGAAGAAATTTGAGATTGCAACTTCTAGGTAACTGAATTCTTTGCGAGTTGGATTTGACATTTGATTTGTTTCCGTGTTTGAAGTTTGAATGTTTAAGTCTTATACAAGTAATATATCGGACGTATAAGAAACATGCAACACCTAAATCTGCATTTTTTCAAAAAAGTTTTTAGAGTCTTTTCGGCTTAGGATAACCAAGAATTTTCATTTGCTTCATGGCAACTTCGTATTCAAGAACCGCATCAAGTCCGTTGTATGTCAGAAGTTCTTTCCGGTCTATCTGGTGAATGTTGTTCACTTCAGAAGTTCCGGAACTGATCAAGTATTTTTTGATGTGGTCATCATAAGATGAAGCACCAAGAAGAACGAACGATTGAAATTTGATGCTTGTGATTCTTGGCCGTTGATCGATTACATGAGCCGCTAACATCGTATCCCAAAACCAATTCCGAACACGTTTTCCAAAATGCTTTCGAGTCCATCGATCTTCGAATTTCAAATTGCAAGCAATCTTTGGAAGTGGTGAATGAAGAAGTTCTTTGGTTGCTTCAATTGCTTCACCGCTCCAATCATAAGCAATCGTTTTTTTGCCTTCGTAACATATCGCACAACTAACAATTTTAGATTCGTCGTTGTCTGGTTTGAGTCGATCCGTTTCATAATCAAACGCAACCATTCCACCACGCTTGATCATCTTCCGAATTATCTTGGCGGCTTGTGTTGGGCTATCAATGATTTCAACTTGGCTTTGATAATCTGGAATCTCATCAAATGGTTTTCCGGACAACTCAACAGCGGCTTGAATGTGTTTCCGGAAATGAATCTTCAGAACATCTTTCCGAACATCATTGGCCTTGTTCATTTGGTGAATATAACTTGGTGAGAAAGTCGGACAAATCCAAGAGTTGATTTGTTGTGATGGAATTTGAAAACCATACCAACGTGAAGCGGTTCCAATGTTATCTTTCCAGAGATGCGGAATGATCGAAGTGATGCCCGACTTCCCAAGAGGAATGATCACATCAGGTTTCAATTCCTTGATGAGCTTCACCAAGTTGGGGCGACAGAATTCAATCTGTTGTGATGTTGGCTCTTTGTCCGTGTGGCAAATCAAAGCCGAAGTCAACCAACAATCACGTTCAAGATTGACTCCGGCTTTTGCCAACGCAAGTTCAAGGGGAAGACTTGGCTTTGCTGATGAATACATTCTTCCCGCTTCATCATCTTTCGATGATGGGCATTCTGAAATTATCAGAATCTTCCGCTTGCCTTTTCCGGCAACACTCAACTTCGGAGATTTGCATTTCTTATGAAGTCCGCAAGCTCCGCATTTTGGAAGAATGCTTTGAGGAGCTTTGGATTCCAAAAGAGACGAATTGAAAAACCCGTTATTCATTTTCTTCAACGATGTTTAATGATGTGACGTATGTGAAATTATCGAACTGAACCTTGATCCGTTCTTTGTTTAATTCACATTCATCGTGTTGGTTGCAAAGTTGAATCAAAAGTTTCGGAGCAATTCGAAAGCTCAAATCATTTCCGGAATACGCCACCTTGCGAACTTCGGTGAACCAGCCATTGGAACCTTCACCACGAATTCGAAACTTCCCTGATTTCAATTCGACCAATATCAAATCAGTATCAAGATTTTCAGATGAAAATATTTGAGCCTTTTCAACAGCATCAGAAATTCCGGTTGGGAGTTTTGTTTTCTCACCATCAAATTCAATCACGCTTGAGAAATCTGGAAATGTTCCAATCTCATATTTTCTACAACTGACAACAAGACCATTTTGATTTTTGAAGTGAAGCCAATTTTCTGTTTCTGATATCTGATCCATTCCAAGATCAACGATAGCTTTCAAACTGTCTCTTCTCACAAGTGTGGTTTTGCTGACCGGCACATTTATTTTGTATTGAGCCAACTGGAAGTTGTCAGTTGCTTGAAGTTCATTGGGAGTGATTTGAATGCAGGTG
>Ga0098037_1001212_pt1 | contig 11967 bp, 11 predicted proteins | sample 5_EtaG_FD_75050 | JGI IMG/M metagenome (GOLD analysis project Ga0098037, IMG submission 75050) | Marine viral communities from the Subarctic Pacific Ocean - 5_ETSP_OMZ_AT15132 metaG | ecosystem: Environmental > Aquatic > Marine > Oceanic | place: Pacific Ocean | collected 2015-01-08 | reverse complement strand
GCTCTCTTAGTGTCTTGATATTGTCTATGACAGTATGACCTAGAAACGAGGGTAGCGCCGTATCTGCATTATATCGAGCGGGGGCGAAAGGCGTATATTTATTAGAGCCTAAAGTAGATTGGGTAGTAGGTAGCGGGCTAGTTAAAGGTTTCCATCTTAAAGTAAGGGTGTTTATTCTCAGCTTAGTTAAAGTAGCTACTGTAGCGGTTAGACCGATATTAACAGTTAAGTACCCGCTAGATCCTAATGATACGCTAGTTATTTCATTCTCAGTTATACTTAGGACGTTTAGAGAACCCGTATCAGCCATAGCTATATTAGTAGTAGTAGTACTAGAGCTATCATTAATCGCTACGTCTACAGTACCCGCCCCGCTATGAACAGTTAAGACTTGTAAAGTAGTATGATGAGAGCTGATAACAGGTACTCTAACTCTAAGGGTAGCACCGCTAGAGCTAGTATCAGCGGTTTGAAAGGTCTTATTATGGAAAGTCTGACTATATAAAGTACCCGTACCAATATAGGCATGACCCCAGTTTAAAGACTCTACTGTCTTTTTAATATCAGTATTGAAGATCTGAGAGCCGCTAATAGCGGTATCTTGATCAGGTAAATCTAAAGTCGAAGGAAATGTATTACTCATTTATCATGCTCAATCATTAGGTTAACAGGTACCCGCCGCCTAATTCTAGAAGGATAGGTTAAGTCAAAAGTAGAGGGTTCTGTTAATGTGCCCTTAATACGTCCTTTGTATCCATCGTCTTCTATAGTGTACAAAGCACTATAAGCGCCCGCCCGCTCTACACTTGTAGCCGCCCGCCTAGAATCGCCCCACTCTTGATATAGCGTTATAGGCTCGCCTGTAGCTACATAGGGTATAAAGTTATCTGTAAAGTGTCTATAGAGGTCTTTTTGATCTTGAGAGGCGTCTAGATGGAATCTTAAAGAAGAGGTAGTATAAGCCCCTCTAGAGTTAGATGTATAACCCCCGCCAATAATGCGCCCAAAATCGCTAACGGTTTCAATCATTAAATGATGATTCTCTAAGGGGCGGCTAGGAAATAGAGCGCCTGGTAAAGGGTACTTAGCTGTTAGAGTATCGAAAGTAGGAGATACTAGAGAAGTACTAGCCGTCTCATCTCCTGTAAATCCTAAGCGGTCTCTAAAAGAGGTTGAAACCCAACTAAACGAACCAATAGAAGTTAAATACTTTAATTGTACATAGCCATCATCAGTTATAAGCCATCTAATATTATCGTTAGAGATAGCGGCGGCGTGTATCTTCTGTAGTGTATTAGCTACGTTATCTATATCGGTAGCCGTTCTAATCATAGCTAAAACGTCTTGACCCCCCGCCTGTACCTTATTAAAAGTAAATGTACCCGCCCCGCCTACCTCGTTTACTGTATATTGGCCGTTATTAATATTCCCTCTAGTCCAATCATTAGGCGCCTCAGCATGATATTTAGAGCCTACTTGAGTAGCGTCTACTGTACCGCCAAATCCTAAGAAATCTTGACTAGCTGAGGTAGGGGCTATAGTGAAATCTACATTACCTATAACTTTAATTTTATCGCCATCGGTAGTTAGTTCTATATCCCAACTAGAACCCCCAAAAGTAGCGGCGTCTCTTATTTGTTGAATTAGACTAAGGCCACTTGTACTAGCCCGCCCGTTTAAAAAGATTAGAGCATCATCATAGAAGCCCGCCCCCTGCGTAAAAGTTGGCATAGCTACAGTAGTAGAACCATGGGTAAACAAGTTAGCCCCGCTATATGGGGTAGCGTCAAAATCGGCCATTAAGGCGAAATTAGGCGCTTTATCATTACTAGGCATTTCTAGGCGCTCCTCTTCTATGTCTATTTTGTTCTCTAGTTATAGCGCTTGTTAAAGCGGTTAAAGCGGTTTCCTCAGTACTATATACAGTACCCATAGATATATTAAATACTAAGGGCTGATTATTATCATTAACGGGTTCTCTATCAGGAGTTGACACTAAAGGCGCCCCCGTCGGTGAGGCCCCGCCCCCTGAGCTAGACCCGCCGCCCCCGCCGCCGCCTAAAGTCCCAGCTAAAGCAGATACACCGCCAAAAGCTAAAGCCGCTTGCAAGCGATCCCCCGCCGTTTTAAAATTTCCCATAGCCGCCGCCGCTAGACCGTAGGCCGCATTAAGGGCCGCTTGTACAGCCGCCTCTCTTTTAATAGCGTCTAACTGATCACTTAGGATTTTATTAAATGAATCGCCCGCCGCTACTGAGGAGGCTATAGAAGCTACTGAGCTTAGCGCCATAGCCTTAGCCGTATCTTTAGCCCCTTGTATGACTTCGTTTTGAGCGGCGTTAATTCGTTTGTTCTTTTCTATAGCTAGTCTGATTTCTTCTTGATTAGCCGCTACTATAGCATCTCGTCTTCTAATGAAGGCGGCTAACTCGTCTTCTTCTTCTTTTTTATCGAGCGCTTTAGATGCTAGTATGTAGTTTTGTTTAGCTATAATTTGTTTTTCGTAATTCTCGCCAGCTAGTCTTAATTGCTCATCATATTGAGTCTCTATAATCGCCCGCTCTTGTTCAAACCCATCTAGAGTTAACTTAAGACGATTTATAGAGACTTGATATAAAAGCCTATCCTCTTCTTCTTCTCTTCTTCTTTGATCAGCTAGTTCTCTAGCTTGCTCAGCCTTTCGAGCTTTAGCCCTCGCTTTATATCTTGCTCTAGCTAAAGTCTTTTCATTCTTCTCTATGGTTTTTAATTGAGCTGTATATATTTCTTGGGCTAAGTCCGCCGCTCTATCCCGCCCTTCTTCTGTTAAACTTTCTAAAGCCGCTATCTGTGTTAATCTTTGAGTTAATTCTAGTTGGGCTAACTTGCGCCTAGACTCTACCCCATCGCCTAAAGCTTTAGTTTTTAAGGCCTCTAGATTTTGCATGAAAGATAGCTCTACATTAGCTCGCTTTTTTACTTCATCGGGGGCGGTTTCTTCTAGCGCTTTTACTGTTTGTTCAAACTTAGTTCTAAACTTAAGCCCCTCTAAGCGTAATTCTTGCGCTTTTAACTCAGCGTTATTAATCTTTTCTTGGGCCTTAGCTTGGGTATTTTGAGACCTTGCTAAGTCAGATTGTAATTTACTTACAAGCTGTAAAAGCTGAGGGTAGCGGGCGGCTTGTTTATTAGTCTTTTGTATCTCCTCTCTTAGCCTCTTTTGGTTAACCTTTTCCCTTTCAACTATAGCAAAATTATCGGCTTGCTGTTCTTCTAGAACTTGGGCTTGTTCTATTCTAATTTTACCTTCATTATTAAGTTCTTTTAATTGTCTTAATTGATCTTTATTTAAAGCTACTTGCTTAGCGGCTAACGTCTCTACTACGGCGGTCATTTCACTTAAAGAGGCTTTATACGCTTCTACTTTAGCGGTTACGCCGCTCTGTAAATCATCATATTCCCTCATAGCCTGTACTAACTCAAAGACAGCCATAACAGCTAACCCAATGGGCCCCGCTAAAGCTGTAAAAGATAGCCCCGCTGTAGTAGCGGTCTTACCAATATTAACTAACCCTTCTACTAGCCCGCCCGCTGATGAAGTTAAGCCGCCTAAAGCTTGGTTAGCCTCGCCCCCTAAAGTATTAAAAGCTTGCCCAGTTGACCCTATAGAGCCCGATAATACATCAAATAATTTACCCGCTTTTTTATTCTCTTTGTTATTCTCTTTTTGTCTTTTATTGTTTTTTTCATACTCCTCATTTAAATCGCCTAGCCCCTCTCCTAACCCGCCTAGCCCTTCTTTTAAATCCTCTAGCCCGTCTACACCTTCATCTATTAAATTATCAAAAGTTTTTGTTACTTGGCCGACTTGCTGACCTACTTTAGCGGCGCCTTTTCCTACTTCGCCCATAATAGAATCTAGATTATCAAGACCGATAAAATTAACTTTAATGTCTATTTGTCCGCCGTTAGCCATTGTTTAAAGCCTCCTCTTGTTTTCTAATTCGAGCGTCTCTTATGTCGCTAGTTAAGCTAAGTACGCTAACCGCATCTAAAAGAGCGGGGGTAGGATTATCTATTATATCTGTTAACTTTACCATATCAGACTTATGATACTGATAATAATTTAACATACTAGCGCATTGATTAGAACCCGCTACAGGGCAAGTATAAAAATGATAGTCTGACCATTGGGGGTCGCTATCGGGGGCGATACGGTAGCCAGGTACATAGACCCGCCCCTCTTCATCGGTTAGACCATGCTTTACGCCTATCTTAAAAGGGCCGCCACAATTTCCCCTAAGGCGTCTTTCTTGAGGTGTGCAAGTCTCACAAGACCACGCCCGCCCCTTAGCATGATTAAGCCATATAACAGACTCTAGCTTTTTTTTTCCTCTCCACTCAGGAGAGATAGCCGCTGTATATGACATACTAATTCCATAATGGCCCCAATCTTAGCGGGCTCTGGCGAGATACTCATAAGGGCGTTATATGGCTCGCCTTCAATACCTACAATTTCAACTAAGCCAGTTCTAACAATCTCGTAATAACACTGATTAAGATAAGCGTTATAACGACCCAAGGCCGCCCGCTCGTCTTCTTCTAGGTTATGGTGCCATCTAGCAAACTCTTCATCATTGGCGGGCTTTTGATCATGTAGAAGCCGCCCTAACTCAGATCGAGTATGAGCGCCCGCTTTTACCTCGGCCCGCTCTCTATCTTCTAAAGATAAAGGCTTAATAATAAATTGAGTAGCCTCAGCTCCTATTTCTAGGCCGCTCTCATCACCCTCGCTTAGATACGCTTGGGCCGCCTCAGAAGTAGCTTTAATACTTTCGTCTGACGTGATGTAAACAGTCTTTCTAATATCAGCGCTAGCAGAGAATCTTAAAGCCATCTTAGACACCTAGCCCGATTCTAAAGAGTGAATTCTTAGCGTCTCCTGTACCTACATCACCACCGAAGCGCCCTTGACTATAAGTAAGAACTTGTTTAACGATTTCTCCACTTACATCATAAGTTAGAGGGTCTACAGTTAGAAAAGCTGAGGGGATATAAAAAGCCGCGCCTTTTCCTGTACCCGTTGGGCCTGTACCTACTAAGACCTGGCGGCTAACTCGATCTCTAAAGTCATTAGCTACTAAGCTAGCGGGGGCTGATAAAGTAAGGGTAGCTTCTACAGTAGCATTAGATACTTCCATATCAGACATAGCTAAGATACTGTTAGAATGACCCTTAGGGGTTAATTCATTGGTCAATGTGATCTCGAAAGATTCACAATCTAAAGCGGTTCTAGCTAGCTCGTCTCCTGTAGTGCCTGCTTTATCTGTAGAAGTAGTAGGAGCTGTAGAAGACAAGACCACATAAGACCCTCTAAAATGGGCGGGGGCCCCTGCTAAAAAGACTGGCTCTACAGGGCCTAAAGCTACCCCAGTAGAGTAAAAGCTATCATCATGGTCATCAATAATACAGGCCGCTTGAAAAGTGAAATCTCCCATTACACGCCCGCCCTCTAACGAGATCGCTAGAGAGGAGAGTTTACAGCCGAAAGCGTAAGTTCGGAAGTTAACGCCATCTACTCTAAAACAGACAGAAGTATCTACTGTACCTGAGTTAGTACCCGTTGGGAGGTAAAAAGTATCCATAGGATAAATAGTAGAAGGCGCGGCGCTAAACGATGGGCTAACGCCAATGTCAGTACCCGCCCCCAAGCGATCATTAGAAGTAAGCGCCGAGTATTCGGCCCGCCCGTTAATAATTGAGGAGATTAACCCGCCTACAGCCCAATTAGCTTCATTAGTAGGGGTAATTTGATTACCGCTAGCTGAGCTTACATTATCGCTAGAAGTAGCTGTATGAGCAACCCGCTTTAAGCCCGCTCTTAAAAGAAGCCCTAGCCCTGTAGTAGTATAGGCGCCTGTACCTGTTGTAAAGTCGATACGTACGCTAACTTCACCTGTACGCCGTTGTACTCGATTTGACCCACTCCATACAGTATCTAGCTCAGGTTGATAGCCGTAAGGCCCGTCTCTTAAATCGGGGCGCTCTGATACGGGGGGTTCGCCAAAAATAATAACGGGGTCTCGCTCAGCGGGTAAAGAAGAAAAGGTTAGGCCGCTTGGCGAGGGTAGCCCCGTACTAGCATTAAGAGAGCCAAAAGTACCGCCCTCGTCAGCGATAGAAATACTTCTATGTGTTACGCTCATGTGTATTACTCCTCTAAGTAAAGTAAATCAAAATCAATAGTTAGTAAGTTAGCCCGCGGCTCTCCTAACTCGTTAGTTATGTCTTGTAGCTGGGCGGGGTTAACTACCAAGCTAATAATACCTGTAGTATTACTATTATAATCGGGTTGCTTTAAACTCTCAATTAAAACGGCGGTATCTTCTATAGTAATTCGATCAATATAGCCAGGGTCTGAGGGGATACCATAGAAGACCCGTAAAGATAGGCTAACCCTTTTACGGGTACTTATACCTAACATTCCATCATCTAGAGGCATACTAAGCGGGGCTATATCAAAGTACCTAATAGAAAAATAGTTTTGTTCTATTAATTGGGTTAGCCCTTTACCGTCTCTCATTCTTACGAAACCGCTATTAATATCAGTCTTAGGCGTTAAAGCTTCTATTCTATTTATTAAAAGATCTAGACTTTCTCTTATACCCTTACTCATTTACTTAGATTCCTTTTCATATCAATAGCGGCGGCTTTAACTATAATATCTACATCTTTAGATGTTAAGCCTAAAAACTCTCTTTTCTGATTAACGTAATAACCATAGGGGCGGCCTTGGGCGGCTAGGCCGATTTTATAAGAGTAGCTAGTAGACTCTAGTACTTGAATGCTATTCATTAAAACACCGCTTAGAGTTAAATCTACCTCAGCGGTTCTTATACCGCCTAATCTAGATCGCTGTTTATATTCCTTATAGCCGCCTGAGAAATACATACTTTTACCTGTTCTAGAGAGCCGCCCGCCCTTGGGTTTTAATCGAGCGCCCTTCTTAGCTATATAGATCGGCTTAGTAGAGTACTTTTTAAAAGGAGAGCCTTTAGCGTCTATACCTCTCATAGTACGCCGCTTAATTAACGCTATAGAGTTTAAAGCGTGTACTTGGTTGTTTTGGGCCGTCCAAATAGGAGGAAATCTTAAACGGGGTTGTACTGATACTGTTATAGACATATAGAACCTTTCTAAATAGGAACTGATTTCCTATTTAAAACCTCATACCTCTTTTAACTACAAAAGTACTTTCATAGTTAGTAGGCTGGCGGCTTGCAAAATTGCCCCGTAAATCGTTTTTAACCCCGCTTACCCGCTGATCTAGCTCGCCATCATCTATAACGCCGTCTTTATCTCGATCTAAAGAAACGCATCTCATAGCCAGGTCATAAAGCTCTCTAGCTCTAATACGCATAGCGTTAGCCTCTTCAAATCGGTTCTGACCTTCTAAGATAATAGCCGCCGTTAGATAGGCGTGAGTATTAGAGAAGGTCTCAGCGTTAAATACCTCATCTTCTGTTAGGCTCTGATGTAGTAAGCTATCTCTAATCATTAGAATTAAGTCTTGATTAGCTCGTTTAATTTGGGGCTTAAAATCAGTCTGACGCCTTGGTACATTCTCAGCGTATTGAGGAAATAGGCGTACTAAATCATCATGGTCTAAGCCAGTGTTAAACGGGCGGGCGCACACTTTAAGATAATCTTTAGCTATACGCTCTCTAGTAGATGTACCTGTATTCTCATCATAAGAGATCGAATAAGCATAAGTACCCGCCGTTCCTGTTATATCAGTAGGCAGTACTTTAGACCATACGCTAAACTCTAAAGTAGCGTTAGAGCTTAAGTCTATTTCCCTCGGTAAAGTATCAGCCAATACGGCTACAGTACCCGCTATTCTTACTAACTGTACATTAAAGACTTGATCGCTAGCGGTAATTAAGAAAGCTTGGCCTTGATCTTCTTTTAAGCCTGTACCTTGATTATCTACAGTTAAAGTACGCCGATCATTAGAGATAGCTGAGACGGTAGCGTTAGCCCGCCCTTGTGTCATATCGTAAGTATAGGTGTTTGATGTAGTCTTAACCGTTATAGATGGCGTACCGCTAACGGGGTAAGGGCTATTCCACTGTAAAAAGTATGATTGATTTAAAACTGCTTTTCTCATTATTTGGCCCCGCTATTAGCTTCTTTAATATCTGCTTTTGTAGCTCGCTTCATACCCGCCGCCTGTACTAAGCCAGGGCTAACAGGGCTAAAGGAGTGTCTACAGTTATAGCCGCCGCCGCTCCTTAAAGGAGAGCCTAAGCCGCTTCTATTGTTTAATTGGTTGATCTGAGTTTTAGATAAAACCTTATCAACTAAAGGAACACAAAACTTTCTAGTTAAACCGTCTAACGGCCCTGAGTAATAAAACAAGTTTAGCCCCGCCGCCTCGCCAGCGTCAGCGGTCGCTTGTCTACCCATAATACCAAGCTGAGTTCTAACCTCGGTTAATTGGCGGCCCGTTGATCTTGTTAACTGTTGAGATAGTGTATCTACAGTAGTATCTATATCATCAGTATAGATTAAGTTATTTAAGGCGAAAGTTAACGCCTTTTTAGTATCGGGTATAATCACGTCTTCAAACACCGCCCTAATAGAGCGGTCTTGTATTCCTGCTATACTCGGTATCTTATCTAGAGTAAAGGTAGGGCTAGATTGTTTTATAACATCTAAGACGGCCTCTAGTATCTCAGTCTGAGAACTAGCAAAACCTTCTAGAGCTACTCCTAACCCGTTTTCTAAAATGAAGCTTGTTAGCTCCTCTCTAGATATGTCTAATAGAGCTGGGCTAACTCCTGTAAAGTACGCCCGCTCTACAGCGTCTATTAGAGCTTGATTAGCTTTAGATAGCGCCCTCTTCATAGAGTTAACGGCGCTAGCCTCAGCTTTAAGTTGATCTCTTCTAGCTCGAATTAAACCTTTTAAATCTTTTGGAGCTCGTTTAGCTTGGGCCGTTAGATCAGCTATAGCTAGCTCATCTCCTCTAGTATCCTCACCTAATGTTAAATGAGATTGGCCGCAAGTTAAACATACCATAATAGAACCTTAAGACCTTAAGCGCTTACTACTGTCTTTAGTAAGTATCCAAAAGAAGGCTTAATAATCTTGTTTACGTATTCATGCTCTACCCATACTTGGCGGCGTACTAAATCGGGGCTATCATATTGGCCCGATTTCATGCCCTGTACTTCTAGAGAAAGAACAGCGGCGGGGCTAGTCTTAACAGAGCCGCTATTTCCTACTACAGCGCCATCTGGAGATTTAAGAACTCCTAAGAATAAGCTATTAGCCGTCCAAATGTCAGCGGTGGTCTGTGTTTGACCTGGGTTAGCTGAGTTATTACGAGCCCGCGCTACCTTAACATCAGCGAAACCAAAAATATCCTTAATAATTCGGATAACCTCAGCTTGAGGTAAAATACGGTTTCCACTTGCCAAGCCAGCCGCTGACGCTCCGAAGAAGCCACGGATTTCTTGATTGCGTTGTAGAGCTAAGAAACAATCATAACCCATTACTAAAGTTTGCATCTCAGAAGACATACCGTAAGCATTTTTTCGGATTGTATCAGATAGGGCTAAAAGGTCAGTTAAAGGCTCAGCGCCCGCCGCGTCCCATTGAGTACCGTTAGCGTCAGTATTAACACCAGTGTTAAAGTCTGCTAGGGTATTCTCGTAGCCAGTCCAATTAGAAGGGGTAAAGAGAGTACTAGCCGCCTCTTTTTCTTTGTCGATCATTAGAGAGCGGGTAATCTTTCTAATTTCACGCTGTAGAAGATCAATGGGGTATTGATTGTCATCTAGATCTTCGAAAGCAATAGAAGCCTCTAGACCTCTAATTAAAGTACGGTATGTAGTACTTTCAAAATCAAAAGATGATTGACGTACACGAGACGCCCCAGGCTGACGCTTTAGGTCTAGAGCGGTGCCCATATATTGATTATTGTTCTCTACTAAGATAGTACCTGAGCGCATTGTTTTAGGTACTGATACGGTCTCAAATAGATCTTGGTGAATTAGTTGGGCGTCTAATTGGCTAGCCGCCTCACTTGCGAACGAAGATAAAATCTCGTCAACAGGGTGTAAATTGCTATATGATTGAGCCATCTTTTAAACTCCTTAAACAGCTTGAGAAGCGCCACGGAAATAGACAAGAACTTCGTCTCCATCGGCGGCGGTTTCGTTATGAATGAATTGAGCAACGCTATGTTGAACGCCGCCCGCTGAGGTATCGAGCGCTACAAGCTTACCCGCTGTAGAAGCCATTAAAAGGCCGTGGGTACCCACTGTTAAAGCGCCGCCAGCGATAGCGAAAGAAGGGCCCGCTAGGCATACTTCTACAAGATCGCCGCTAGCTACTGAGCGCTGAGCGATACCCATAGGTACGTCAACAGGATCAGAGCACACTACTACTTTATTATTAGCGTCAATTTTTACGAGGGCGTATTTAGCGATTGTACCCGCCGCCTCAAAACTTTTTAGAAATTGCAATTCTTGATAACTCATGTTTTATCTCCGTACCAAAATAGAATTAGCGTTAGGGTTTTCATTACTTACAAGCTTCATAGCCTCGCCAAATGTAATGTTATCGGCTTTAGCTCTAGCTGTAATCTTTTCATGTAAGGATTGAGCGGTTAAAGCTTCTTGGCTTTTTCCGTGGCCTACTTCCTTAAATTGTACTACAGGAGGAATAGAAGAGAGTCTAGCCCAGTGCTTAGGGTCTCCTGAGATTGAACAGTTAAAAGCGTGATTAGCGTACTCTACATCAGCGGGGGTAATTCGGCCCTCGTTTAGTAGAGTATTTACAGCGGTCTCACGCTCGATCTTTAGCTTCTCTTCTTTTAAAGCTACGACTTGCTCTTTAAGGGCGTTAAACTCAGCTAAAGAGATGTGCTCAGACATAGAGTACTTTTTGTTCTCCATCATCTTTTTATCATCGTCTTCATCTTTATTTTCCGCCATCTTCTTTTTAGAATCATGGTCTTCTTCATTTTCCGCCATTGTGCTATCGTTATCTTCTTCTTCAAGCTCCATTTTAGAATGGTCGTCTTTGATTTTTTTAACGTCAGCTTCTAGGCGCTTTAGCATTTCGTCTTTTTGGAGTACTAGGCTGATTAAATCATCTAGCTCCATAGCTTTTAATTCTTCTTTATCCATCTCATTAACTCCTATGGACTCAGTAAGGGTAATAGTGTCGATACGGTCGGCTTGCTGTTGAGGCCTGGGCGTTAAAGTTATAGCCAAAAGCTGACCTAGTTTAGAAATGAGGTCGCCCCCGTCTCTAGAGAATACTTCGCCCGTTATAAACTCAGGCGAGGAATATAAGAGGCCTTCATGTTCTTCTACAATTCGGCGCCCTTTTTCAGTGTAAGCAGGTACAGCGTAAAGGCCGTCTTGTCCTAGCTCGATTTCAATAATTTTACCTAAAGCGCCTGAGGCGGCGGGCGTTTTATCGCCATCGGTAAAAGGTGAACTATTATGATTCCAATCAATAATAACGGGGTCTGAGTCTTTACGTTCGTTAAAGACTCTAACGAACTCTTCTAGCAACTCCTCAGATACGGTAGCTATAACCTCGCCGCTCTGTCTAGATGAGACGGGGCCTAAGGCTAGAGTTTTAAACTTCTTACCTATGTAAAGCCCGTCTTTATCTTCTACAGCTTCATTAAGGGCCATAGCCTCGCCTAGAATAATTTCACTCATGTTATTGCTCTCATCAGCTTTTTTCATTTGATTAACGACTTTATTAGACCATGATTGGCCGCTATCGCCGCCCCAACCCTCCCAAGCTTGGCGGCCTTTAGACCAATCATCCCAGTCTTTAGCCTGTTTATCTACTTCATGTCTTGAGAAGTAAGAATACATGCGCTTGACAGTATCGGGGCTTAAAGTTTCGCCGTTAGCCAAGTCTCTAGCTCTAGCAATTCCTACGGCCGTCATACCT
>Ga0098037_1001207_pt1 | contig 11982 bp, 20 predicted proteins | sample 5_EtaG_FD_75050 | JGI IMG/M metagenome (GOLD analysis project Ga0098037, IMG submission 75050) | Marine viral communities from the Subarctic Pacific Ocean - 5_ETSP_OMZ_AT15132 metaG | ecosystem: Environmental > Aquatic > Marine > Oceanic | place: Pacific Ocean | collected 2015-01-08 | reverse complement strand
CCAATTCCATCTGTTACACCAGAAGAAGAGTACGCAACCAATGCCTGAAGTAATTACTGTACACAACTGCGAGCTTGACATTCGTGATCTGGATTACGGCACTAGTTCTTGGATCGTGTCTGCAACCATTGCTGACATTCGATTGGTACGGCCTACTGTCATGCATCCTGCTGACATAGCAACGCCAGAAGAATATGGTCCTGCTAATTGCAGTTCCACATTCGATCTGGACGAAGTATCAGGTGATGAACAACCACCTAACGATCCAACTGCACTTCGTCAATACATTCAAGATATGAATCTTGATTGGCACATAGACGAAGAAGACTGATCACAAGACCTAAGCATGTCTTTAAACTGCTTACACCACATCAAATCACACCATGCATTTTAACCTTCCTGATCAGCTTGCATTCGAAGTTGCAAGCTACGACAAAACACGTAAAAGACTGGCGGCTGCTATGGCAGCAGAAGATAAAGCTACGGGTAAGAAGAAACAAACTTATCCCAATGGCAGGCCATCTAATATGTTTCCTTACGACATTGTTAATGACCGTACTTGGTTTGAAGTTGTAGATGTTATTAATGCACGAACATCTAAAGAGAAGTATCATCTCTTAACTAAGCCTGTGTTTGGGGAAGAACCCAAACCATTTGCAGTTGTTTACTTTTTTAAACAACTATGGGTTGCATGTTGGTTACCCAGGCGTAGAGATGATGGTTATGTTTACGGTATTACTATTGCATTTAGAGACAACAAAACTTCACGTAAATACTGCGATCAAAAATTCTTTTTATCTACATTAAACCTTGGCAAATGTATGTTCAACCATTCACATGATGGTTGTGTAGCTGACATGCTGCCAAGTGTTAAAGATGGCCGTAGCTATTGGTATCGTAAATCACTTTTCTTTACTAAAGATGATTTTCTTGATGGATATACAGAAAATTATTGGAAGAACGTAACATCAAATCACACCATTTTTGGTTATGGTCAAACTTATGAGATCAATAAAACTATTCGTATGTGGGAACAACAATTGGTCAAAGGTATACCAACATTCATTGGTGGTTCTGATCATACTTATTTTGCACGTATGAATCCTGCTAACTGTAAGTTTGAAAAGATAATGAGTGAATATTATTCACGTCCAAAATGGCAACCTCATGATAGAGATTATGTACATGATTTAAATACAATTATAAATTTGCTGCGTCAACGTTATAAATATACAACTAATTATATGCAAGATTTTTTCGAAGCTAAATGGTTTAGATCTTTAGTTGCAAAAGCAATGACTGATACTTACACTATTCATGAAGAACAAACAGCAAGTTTAAAATATAATCGAGAAGCATTAATACAACCGTATGCAGAGTTGTACCAATTTATTAGTACAGCAAGTGATATTAAATCTGTTTACAAAGATATAGATTTAAATCTTATACATTCTAGATATGAATTGTTTAAAAGAATAGATATGCCTGGTCAACATAGTGATACAGGCCATGCTTGGCTACGTGAAAACTTACCAGTTGAATCGTTTATTAATATGTTACAAAATTATTATGATAGAGAAATTAAAGATAATGAATATCGTAGACCAGATGACAAAACTGGATACATAATTTTATATATGCATCTTTATCGTGACACCTATCAAATGTTAACTCAATGCATTGCTGGTCAACGCACTGATAATCTCAAGCCAAAACGTTGGCGTTTACAAGACTGGCATGATCATCTCATGGCAGAATCCTGGAAGCTTAAAAATCCTAATATTTCATTACCTCAAAAACTATTTCCTTCACCTATTAGTGTTACCACTACAGGAAAATATGAAGGTTTCGATACAGAATCTAATAAATATACTTTCTTTCAGCCCATTGACACGCACCAACTAGCCGCTTGGGGTCGTGCTGTACGCAACTGTGTTGGTAGTAGTAATGACTATGCAAATGGTGTAAAGAAAATGAAACACCTTATCATCTTATGCATGATTGACAACAAACCTCGTTACACTTTACAAGTTAGTGTTGACAATGGAGTTATGAATGTTGATCAAATTGCAGACATAAGTAACCGCAGGCTTGATGATACTGAACGTTCTACTGTTCAAGAATCTTTCAGTTCTGCGTTGCAAAAACGTACGCAACAGTTAAACTGATCGCACCAACTTAGGCAGCCGAGTGACATTCTTGTCGCGGCTAGGCGTAAGTCCTACATCACTGGGAGTGTGGCGGAATTGGTAGACGCATCGGACTTAAAATCCGTGGACTGTTAAAGTCGTGCGAGTTCAAGTCTCGCCACTCCTACCAATCATAATAATTCTTCTGCGTCTCAACACATTTTAAGTATGTTTGCCTATGAACAGTAAACTTGATGCGTCGAATTTTTTCTTATGACTGCACCAGGGCCTAGAGCGATGGCACCTCGTTTCAAAATTGGAGATCGTGTTATTCACAAATCAAATCCAATGAATAATGTTGCACGACGCAGAGCTGGAGTAGTAACTCAAGTTATGTATAAAGCAAACAGCAGAGGACACAAACAACCCTTTGTTGAAGTTAAATTTGATCAATCACAAAGATCAGAAGTCTTCATGTCAACTCGTGTAATGCATGAGTCAATTAACTAATGGCTTTTGTACATATCAGCAATGTCAAAGAAGATGAAGAGATTCATCTTGGTCCACGCGGTGGCATTTATGTCATCAGAAACAACAGGCATATAAGTGTTACAGATAAACCAATCACACGCGATAAGCATTACAAGCCACGGCCTGGTGCTTACAATCGTTTCACTCAATCACAAATGAATGGAATCACACGTTCAACTAAAGTGGATAACACCACAAGCAGAAAACGAAGTAGTGGAGATGGCAAGAGTGTCAGCTCCAAAGAACGCAAAGAACATGGAAACAGGTCCAAATTTACTTTGTTACCTGATTAAACATAAGCACTGGTCGCCATTTGAAATGGCTAACATGTGCCTTACAATATCAACCACAAGGGGAATTACACCCCAGATATTAAGGCATCGCAGCTTTACATTTCAGGAATTCTCTTTAAGGTACGCCAATACAAATGAGATTGGTCGTATTCAAACGCCTGAGTTACGCGCTCAAGATTTTAAGAACAGGCAAAACTCCACTCCTAATCTTAAAGATAAGTTGGGTGCTGAGAGATATGTTGCATTACAGCGTCGTGTTTCTATTCACTTGGAAGATGCTGAGCATCTATACCAAGAATTGTTGAGTGCAGGTGTCGCAAAAGAATCAGCACGTTTTGTGTTGCCTTTAGCTGCGCCAAGCAAACTTCATATGAATGGCACACTCAGATCATGGATGCATTACATAGATCTACGTACATCTAATGGTACTCAACTAGAACACAAACGTATTGCTTATCAATGCAAAGAAATTTTTGAAAAACAATTTCCTATCATTGCAAAAGCAATGTGGTCAATTAATCATTCACGTAAAATTTCAGCTCGTATTGAACAAGCTGAAAATTACTTTCAACAATCTAAACAAAACAATGACTAGACCAACAATTCAATTAACTTGTTCTTGTTGTGGAGCAAAGTTTAAACGTGAAGAAAGACGCGAGACTTATCGCATTAGACACAAAAAAGCAGGACCATATTGCACCAGGTCCTGTGCATCTAAAACTCACAACCATTCAAACCATGCAAAAGGTACTAACCACAGAAATTCTATTCTTACTGAAAATGATGTGAGGAAAATACGTATGCAATTTAAACATGGTGTACCAGTAAAAAATATAATGATTCTTACTGGTATGTCTGAGAATTGTATTCGTTCAATTTTGTATAGAAAAACATGGAAACATGTAAGTGATTATGCAACTTGAAGATGCACTTGATCTTATTTACAAAGGTCAAACCAACGTAGCTGTTATGGCAAAAAAAGTAGGCGTCTCATTAGAAGAAATGAAACGCCTATTTGATTTGTACGTAAGTCAACGTCCTATTGATCCAGATGTATGGCAAGCTGATGTAGAACCAAGCTGGCCCTGGGCTTAATTACTTAAGCCGTTCACGATCTAATTTTGATTGAAACTTCTCACGTTCTTTTTTATTCTCATCTCTTGAAACCCAAACCGAATGGATTGAATTTAATGTCGGGGTGGTAGTACGTTCGTACTTAACGCCTCGATAGGTCAGTGTCTTAGTAGACATGGTGCCCTCCGCTAAAACCCAGGTCCCGTTCCCTACCTGGTGAATTGCGCCCCAATGGGGTGAACGTCTTCTTATTATAGCCCAAAACAAAACCATGCTTCCAGAAAATCAGTTCTTATCTTCAGTCAAAAGGTTGCAATAAATAATAAACACCGTAGTCTTTTAGAAGATTCAGTAAAACATTGAGCTATTTAATTACTACGATTATTAACGGTATACCACATGCTGTTTATCCAGACTCAACTGCTGGTAAATTTGAACTAATGCAAATTGTTAGAGACAGTGAGATATCAAGAGCTTTCTGTTCTCCAACTAAAACAGGTGCAGTTCAAATTCTTAATTGGATAAATGACAATGACGAACAACTTTCATTACAAGAACTCTCAGTTCAACCTGAAGCCAGGTTTTTCCAATGAAAGTTATCTCGTCTTCGATATTGAAACAAATGGATTGTACGATAAAGCCACAGAGTTATTCTGCGTGGCAATACATGATGTCGTACGAAACGAAACTATTGGTTATGGGCCTGGGTTTATTGATCGGGCTATTGACAGGTTGGCTTCTGCTACTTGTCTTATCGGTCACAACATAATTTTCTATGATTTACCAGTATTAAAAAAACTTTTAAATTTTGAATCTAAAGCTCATGTCATTGACACACTCATCTGCACCAGACTCATTTGGCCCAAAGAAAAACTACAAGAAGTCGATACAGATCACTACCAAAATGTGCCTCCTAAACTCAGAGGGAGTGCCTCACTTAAGGCTTGGGGCTACAGACTTAGTAATTTCAAGGACAATTTCTCAGACTTTTCTGCGTACTCACAGGAAATGCTTGAGTACTGCAAACAAGATTGCAGTGTCACAGCCTCTTTATACCACCTCATCACCACTGATCCGATCAAAGCCTCGGCTCTTCGATTGGAACATGACTTTGCTCAAGCAATTAATAAACAAATTAGATCAGGTTTTCCTTTTGATGTTGGTCAATGTTTTGATTTTGTGGATGAACTTGAAGCTAGAAAAAAAATAGTTCAAGAAGAATTAACAACCAAAGCGTTTCCTCCTATAGAGCATGAGGAAATCGTGACACCAAAAGCATCAAATAAAACAAAAGGAATCATAAAAGGAGTTCCTTACACTAAAGTTACTGTTGAACATTTTAATCCTGCATCACGACAACAAACCGTCCGACGCCTCCAAGATAAATATGGATGGGTGCCGGAAGCTACTACAGAAAAAGGGAATCCAATCTTAAATGATGATGTCCTTTCACAACTACCTTACCCAGAAGCAAAACTGCTAGCTGAGTATCAACTTCTTAAAAAACGATTAGGTCAAATCAAAGATGGAGACAACGCTTGGCTCAAGCTTGTTGGTGACGACAACAAAATGCATGGTGATCTCATTACCAATGGTTGTATCACTGGCCGCGCATCTCACCGAACTCCAAACATGGGACAAATTCCAGCCGTTTATTCACCTTATGGGGATAGATGTCGTTCATTATTTGGTCCTCCTCCTGGTCGTATTTTATTGGGAGCCGATGCAAAAGCTTTAGAACTACGCTGTCTTGCTGGCTATTTAGCATTATGGGATGAAGGAGAGTATGGCGAAGTCGTTACAGATGACAGCCAAGACATTCACACTTACAACCAACAACGATTCGGAGTTACCACACGTGACATTTCAAAACGACTTCTCTACGCAGTACTCTATGGAGCAGGCTTTATTAAAGCCGGGACAATCGTGGACCCAAAAGAAAAAAATCCCGACAAGCTTAAGCAGTTGGGAAGAGAAGCAATCATGGGTTTCATGGAAGGAGTACCAGCACTCCAAAAACTCAAAGCAACGCTCAAAACAAATCTTGAAAAACGTGGGCACCTTATTGGTCTTGACCGCAGGCCTTTGTACTGCCGTTCTGAATTTAAAGCATTAAACGTATTGCTTCAGTCAGCAGGAGCTTTAATCATGAAACAAGTCGTGGTCAACTTGCATCAATTAACAACCAACAGCCAGCTAGAGTATGGAGTTGATTGGGAACAGCATGCAATGATTCATGACGAAGTGCAATTGTCTGTTAAGCCTGAAATGGTACAGACAATTAAACCTTTGGTACTTGAATCGTTTTTAAAAGCTGGAACGTTCTATGATTTCAAATGTCTAATTGAAGGGGATATCAAGACAGGAGCAAACTGGGCATTGACTCATTGACATATAAGTCCCAAATCCGTCTACAATCACATCACATCATTTAAAACAATGCATACAGCATTTCTGATTGGCGAAGTCATTTGCGATCCAACCTCTGAGTATCAGGGTATGGATAACAAACTCAACAAAGTATCTCTTCGATTGCCTGCTGTTGGCAAAAAGAAAGTTGATACTTTAATTGAGTACAGATCTTACAAAGACATCAACTTAAGAAAAGGTGATTGCGTTCAAATCATGGATGCAACTATTCGCCACAACTATAAAACCAGAGAGTGGTGGTTAGTAGGAGGAAACATCGAACAACGTGAAGCCCCTTGTCCTCCTTATAACTATTGTATTTTTTCTGGTCGTGTAATTAAAGATATTGATTGCACTGATCCACGTCAATACACTTCCACTGAAAGTGGTTTCATGATTGCTAAAACTTGTATCAGTGTCATCACTGGTAAAAAAGAGTCAGATCTCATTCCTATTACTGCAATTAATGGTGCTGATGCACGTTACAAACCAGCACAACTATTAGCAGATATGGCAGCTAGGAAAGGACTTGGCTTAACTGTTAAAGGTACATTAGTTACAGACTCTTGGAAAGATAAAGAGACAGGAGAAATAAAATATAAAACAGAAATTTTACTTAAGTCTTTTACTATGGGACCAAAAACAACTTCACCTGAGATTAAACCACGAGCAGAAGTACCTGCAGGCACAGAACCTAAATCCCTTTGGAAACCTTTAGAAGATGACAATGAGCCTTTCTAAGGCTATACTTCCAGCCTAGGCATTTGCCCTTGTCAATGTAAGCCCTAGATCCCACGTCCACTAAAGTCGTATGACCTCCACGATGACCAAGCGCACAGCTGCAGACTTTGCGATGTTCAAAAGCCCAGAATTTATTTCTGGCTATAAGAGCATGGCAACACTGCAACCACTAAATCAAACTGACACTCACGGTTTGTTCCTGCAGAACAAAGACATTGATGTCTGCAAGTGGACAGCCAAACAGTCTGACTTCGAGAAAGGCTCAGTCCTTATCGATTACGAACACACGTTCGGAAACAACAAGACTCCTGATCAAGGCATCTTGTTGATCAAGCCCAAACTTCAGGTGCTTTGGCGTTCACCTTTGATGGTGCAGGAACGATTTGGCAAAGGTTCAGGCCTAAACCAGATCATTGGATCATTTAATGATCCCTCCACCAAAGAGCTGTGGGATACAGATAAGGCCAAGGCTGACGCTGATCCCAAGTACGAGCGCATGTACCAAAGCCGGACCTTGTATCTGGTAATGGCACTCAAAAAAGATCGCACACGTGCTCATGAACTACCTATTGTTCTGACCACAAAAGGATTGGCAGCAGTCCAGATCTCTCAGAACCTCAAGCACTTTGAGGAGATGATGGGATACACCATGGACAAGTTCACTGGTGCAGCCGTGCCTCAAGTGTGGAACGAACAGTTCTTCAGCACCACGGTGTGGCAGCCAACATTTGTTCGTAAGCGGGCAGGTGAACGCAAGAACGAAATCTGTGGTGTTGAGTGCTGCGAAGCACCAGACTTCACTGACGAGGATTCAGCATTCGCATCTATTGATGCAATGACAATCCCAACAGAGGATCGGGAATCTACATGGAAAATGATGACCGACTACGAGGGATTCATCGCCATGCACTCAGCACAAAACGTCAATCAGCTTGGTGGTGCGTATGGTCTCAAGCAAGGAGTAGAAATACTTCCTGCTTCTAGGGCTACAGACAAGTCCAATGAAGCTGTTGATGTAACAGCAACATCAGGACGGGACAGTCTAGGAGCTGACACCAAGCTTTGAATCCATTTGGTCTAGTGCATCTTTCACTAGGCCATTAATCACCACCTGACGGGTCGCTGCAACCTTTACAAGGAGTGTAGCGACCTCCTTTAATTCAGACAAGCTGCTACAATTCTCGATATAGCGATTCATTTTTACCTTCCAAAACTCTTCTTCTGGCGAGGTTTCGAAGGTTAACATGGCGCTATTTCATTTCACTCTATTGTATCAATGTTTGAATTTTTCTGTACAGTATTAACTCAAGTTTTCTACACTGCTGTTAGCTGTATGGCTGCAGCTATTCTTCACTACATCACACAACAACAAACCTATGGCACAGCTCACTAAAGTTAATCTCAAAAAATTAAATACTCTTGAGCTTTATAAGCATCATCACGCTCTTAGTTCTTCTATTTGTTCTCTTACAGATCAAGCCAAACAAAACGCATTAGATGAACTCAAGCAATGTGCAGGCCTTCGATCCTCAAAGATCGATGGCTTGCATTATGCCATACTTAAAAACGAAAGCTTGGTAGAGATTGGCAAAGCTGAAAAGCAAACATTAAATGCTTCAATTAAACGCCATGAAAACGAAGTTGAATCTATTAAATATTTGATTAAAGAATTACGAAGACTTGGTCACGCTAAAAATAATAAATTAACAGGTAAAAATTATGAGTTTACTGTCTCTCCTATTAAAGACTCCATAGAAATTACAAGTGCTGTAGATGATTGGTCTGATGACGAACAGCAACAATGCGCTATCGTCAAAGAAGTAGTCACTACAACGATTCTAAAAACTGTTGATGGGACAGTTATAGAATCGTCTGAACGGATTACTAAATCAAAAGTTCCTAATCTTGAAGTTATCCGTGACCTACACAACAAAGGCAAAAAGCTACCAGAGGGTGTTACCGTCAAAGCAAACTATGCCATCCGTACCCACAGAGTCCTCAACAACTAAAAAAATGTGGAACAAATATCACCCATCTTTGCAACGCAGTTTCTATTCAGATCTTGAGTGTCCAAGTGACAAGCAAGATGCTGAAGTCAAACGTCAGTGCCATTTGCATGCAGTCTCTGATATTGAACTTCAAAAAGAAGTTTTAGAAGAAGAAATTAACTTAGAAAATAAACAAGATGTTCCTTATAACGAAACTAAATTAGAGCGTTTACATGAACGCAAAATTAAATTGATTAATGCAAAACGTTATCATCAAAACGCTTCCAATGCTTACTGGTATTATCTCCAGTAAGCTATTAATAACTTGGGGTGCCACATGAATAGTAAAAATTACGAGGAGTTAAACCATTACATCCTCGATTCATTTACTAAAGGTGGCACTCCTTTACCAACACTGCTTGGTAGCAAACAAGAATGGATGACTACAGTAGTAGTAGCTGGTTTGTTAGCCAATGAAAAAGTATCTGCAGCAATTGACGCCGAAGGTATTGTTGATGCTGCTATTAACTATGTCAATATCATTCAAGAACGGTTGGGTCATTATCAAAACAACCAAGTTAATTCATTAAATCATTTGCTTAGCAAAACTAACGGGGAGTCTGATCAAACGGAGGAATAAATCCTGGAGTTATTCTGTTATATAAACCAGGGTTTTTGAACGGACTTCCCATTGGTCCCATTGGGTTTTGAAACTGCAACCCAAATGGTGCACCTTGTTGCATATAAGCACCGCTCAATTTATTTGGAGCATACCTTAAGCTAGACGTATTAGGTCTAGCGTTACTTAATCGGTTCAAGGGCGCAGGCATTTTGTTGTACATCTTGTTCAAAACCTTTATCTAAATTATAATTTAGACACTTCTACAAAAGCTCGTGCCAACTATTGAAATCAAAATGACTATTGACCTTGAGGTTGAATACGATCCTTTCTTAGGAAAAACTAAAGAACAGTTTGCAGATTCACTTGAGGAAGATCTTCATCTTGCTTTGTCAGAATTTCGGGAACAAGATGTTCAGGCTTGGTTTACTGATGTAGTATCTGTCAAAGAAATCTGCACTAACTGAAATGAACACAGACTATTTAGCTGGTTGGGACGCTAAAAAAGAACATCAAAAAGCACAGTTTATGGAGCATATGTATCGATGCTCTGGCCGTACCAATGGTTTATTTACTGGACTTTGGCATGAGTTTTGCCTCAATGAAGCTGGTCCTTTGGCACGTGAACAATTCTTTGAAAAGCTAGAAGCTATTCGTAAGTTTGAAGAACTACAACGAATACCAGTAGCTCAAAAAGAAGTTAGTATATCTAAAGAATCGTTCATTACTAATTTTCACGATTGATATGCCAACACAAAGTTTCGGCAACCCTGTTGTCGCTGAGTTAAATGAACCAGGTGTTACTAAAAATTCCAGGGAAAATCTGCATGATACAACTCATGCAGTAATCCCTGGACATTCTGATGCTAGATATGAAACGTATAAAAAATTAGTTTTTGCTTTTGAAGAACTAATTAGCACTCATCTTGAACCATACGATCTTCTAAGTGATGATCGATTATCTGGTAAAGATATATACAATGCATTGCAAGAATCAATACAATGTATTAGAAAGTTTCATCAAGCTGAACTTAACATCTTGGATGAACTTGAATCATTGAGTCTCACCACTCGGAAGGTTTACATCGATTAAACGATAATCAGAAGTTTCTACTAAAGGATCGCTAGAGCCTTTGTTGATAGCAACAGCTCTTTGATAATACATATTATCAGTCTGTCCTATTGATTCCAAGTGGCTCTGGATTTTCATCCAATTCTCTTTTGTTTCGTTGTCCATACCAAGTAGCAAATGCAAGTTTACAATGAGCTTTGTCTGCTTTACGAATCAGCTCTTGTGCTTCTTCTCTAGACAAACATTGCTCAGCTTTTACACTAAGCTGTTGTAATTTTTTATGTTGTTTTACTAGATTCATTTAACAAATAATTTATTTTTATAGGTATTATTAACATTCTAGTTTGTCTGTACTAATAGCATTGAAAGCTATTAAACTTTTTTCTGTTTTAGTTTCCCAAAAATATTCTTCTGATTCTCCAAGGCGACCCCATTTTGCATTAGGACTTTCTACTTGAAAGTATCTGCTAGAAACAAGGAAGTCTGGTTGTTTAAGTTCTTCGGGTGACAAAGAAGGATCAGTAAGACGGCATCTGTTGTTTGGATACGCTGCAATTTGACCGTTTGGCAACGTAATAATGTTGAAGGACTTGTGTTCGTCTGGTGTTTCTGCAAAAGAAATATCAGTCCTAGAACGATCACCATTGAAGCTATCAATAGTAAACAAGTATTCCCCAGGGATAGACCCATGGGTTTTGGTTCTGACTTCCCACCCCATTGTGTAGGTAAGATTTTTTTCCAATGTGGTAATGTCATGGCTAAAACAATTCCAGAATTGCAATTCTTCTAAAGGAAGATCAGGAGAAGGAGCTACAGGTGCTTCAGGACTATCTGAATCCCAAATTAAAAATGCTGAAATAGGAAGCTTGTCATACAGAGCACCATAACTTGGTAAAAAAGTTTCAAAATAAAAAACTCTACCAGGCAAAGACTTTATAGATGTCCAATACCCTAAAACATACTCACCAAAGCCATCTCTTAAATCTCTTAGGTATTCTTTACGTACCCATACTTTTACAGGAGGTGCGTTAGTAATTAAAGTAGACACTCAATACACAATTCTTTTGCATACTCTAATACTTTTTTCTTTTACTTACAATAAAAAATCCCAAGCATTTTATTGCTT
>Ga0098037_1001205_pt1 | contig 11997 bp, 18 predicted proteins | sample 5_EtaG_FD_75050 | JGI IMG/M metagenome (GOLD analysis project Ga0098037, IMG submission 75050) | Marine viral communities from the Subarctic Pacific Ocean - 5_ETSP_OMZ_AT15132 metaG | ecosystem: Environmental > Aquatic > Marine > Oceanic | place: Pacific Ocean | collected 2015-01-08 | reverse complement strand
CTAACTTTTAACCAATAGGCTCCATAAAGAAAGAGGCAAAATGGAATGGCATCAGACCAGCTGATAGCATTCCACGCCTCTACAAAATTAATAATTCCGAAAGTCACTAAACGAAGTATTTAGAGTATGTATATACTCCCATAATACCCCAGAAAGCAATCATTGCGAAACGACCATTGGCTTTTTGCCAGATTAAAGAGTTTTTAGACATTAGAAAATACCAGGGATAATTTGACCAGTTGTGATGTATGCACCAACAGCTGCGACAAAACCGATCATTGCCATCCAGCCGTTAAATTTTTCTGCTTCAGGAGTCATTTTCTTAGATTGTGGAGTAGAAGATGTAAGAGACCATTTCTCTTAAGATTGGTGAGATAAAGGGACACCAATGTTTTAAGGAACATTAGAAGATACCAGGGATAACTTGACCTGTAGTTAGATATGCACCTAGTAAAGCAACAAAACCGATCATTGCCCAGCGTCCGTTAGCTTTTTCAGCTTCTTCTGGGTAATTAGTATAGTTTTCAACTAAAACAGGCTTTGTTTCTTTACCAAAGATGTTTTGCTTACCGTACTCAGTAATGATGTGGCTTGAACTTGTCACTTAAAAAATACCAGGAATGATGTTGCCTGTTGTTACATATGCTCCCAAAGCAGCAATAATACCGATCATTGCAAAACGACCATTAGCTAACTCAGCTTCTTCAGTTAAGTTCTGCTCTTGTGCGATTGCTTTGGCTTGTGACTGGTTAGTCATAATTACCTATAATTTTTTGTTATAAACTATTTTACGTTTGTTACACTTCGTTACATTCGGTAAACTGTAATAAATATTTAATATTTGATATAAGAATTTTTTATCTTTCAGGCAGTATAGTGGCTGTTTTTATGTATTTCTGGTCTGATGCACGTACTGCTAAGCCTTTTATAAAGGGTTTACCATTTTTTGAGAATGTTTTGATATCTTTAATGTCTAGTTGGTTCCTACAGCAATCTAAAAGAAGTGATATAAATCGTTTTTGACCTACAGGTTTGGAACCAGTGTCCTCACAGTAAGAACAATAACTAGGGTATAAATGGTAGTTGCTATTACAGTACCTTTCTTTTGCATCTTTTGGTGCAGGAATTTTTTTACCTACAGATGCAATAGCTTCATCTTCGTAAATAATTTCAGATTGTAGCCATTCAACTAAATTATTACTATTCAGTAGTATTTCATTTCTTACTTTTTTTAGGGACGGAACTTTTTCGTAAGTATCTAATAAATATTCTCTCATTTCATCTGAGCTCATATCCAAAACCCAGTTAACTAATCCAGGTAAATAATACTTCCATAAGCCTCTTACAATGCCATTATCAAGCTTTATCATCTCCTTGGCTTCTGAGCTTTTATCATATAGTGGTCGATTAAATTCAACAGTTAATCTCCTTCTTGTAAGTCCAGATGTATTATCAGTAGTTTGGATTGGCTCATTAGCACAAACCATGACCATTCCTGTGTAAACGAAAGGTTCACCAACGTTTTTATTTTTTTCTTCATATCTAAGATTGTCTCCCCCAGTTAGTGCTTTGAATATTTGTGCTGATCCTCCGTATCTTTCGGAATCATTAATAAGTGTCAGCCGCTTACCTTTGATTGATGCGATTTCAAATCTACTTTGTTCTAATTGATTAAGTGTGGAACTCGCATAATTACCATGACCCACTAAGGCACAGCATAGATTTGCAAATGTAGATTTACCTCTACCACCAGGTCCTATTACCTCTAAAAAACGTTGTAGTTCATGTCCTTGGCCTACTAAACAAGATTTCAACCATGCTCTTAGAACCTGAACCCTTTGTTCATCTCCGTATTGTGTACGTTTGATCCAATCAATTATCGGACCAGGGTTTGAGTCAGGACTATATTCAAAATCTAAACCCCATGTAAGGTAATGTTCTAAATTATGCTCGTGAAATTCACCCGTCGTCATTTCTAAAACACCATTATTAAAGGCTAATCTGTCAGGATCATCATCCCAATAAGTGTGGGTGATGTATGCCTTAGTAAGATTTACAACGTCAGATATTAGATGAGAAGTAAAACCTCCAGGGGTAGGTATATTTTCTCTGATAAACAAATCTTGTACAAAATGACGGTATTCATCCTTATATTCCTCACGTCTCCATGTGCCTTTAGTGGATTGATAGAACATAAAGGTATCGAATTTAGGATCATATCTCCATCCACATTCAACCACTAGCTGAGTAACTAATTCCGCTAATTCAGATGCAGGGGGAGTTCGGGGTCTCCCTCTTCCAGTAGTACGCTCTCTAATATTCTCCTGTTCTTCACTTGTAGGTTCACCCATCAAGGCGGAGAGTGTATTTTTTACGGCTGTACCAGTCAAATCAGTAGTGTCGTTTTTTAAAAATTCTTTTGCTTTTTTTGCTAATTCTTCAGGAGAATCAAGCACAAAGTTACCTAATTCTAAATAGCCATCCTCTTTAGCCTTAGCTCTTAATGTGTGGAGACCAGCGGAACCTTCTGGGGCAGCAGTGCCTTCTATTCTTTCAAATGTTGACCATTTCTGCTCACAAACACCTTCTTGAAAGTTATCGGCTTGTGAAGACCAATCTACCCATTCTTTTAAAAGGCAATCATCAACCTGATGAAGAGCCATACCTATAGTTAGCCACTCATCGTATTCAACAGAACGTTCTAAATTAAGATGATCTAAATATATTTTTGCTTGATTTATTTCGTCTGTTTTTGCAAATTCAGATCCTTCTTCATATGTAAGATTTATTTGTTGAGTGACTAAACCAGCTTTTGGTTGTTTCTTGTATCTTGTAGTCGGGTAATTTTTCGCTATTGCTTCATATAAAAACTGAGGAAGTTCTGGAGGATTCTTTGCAAACTCAAATCCACCATGAGTTGTTGTGAAATATCCATCTGTATCAGGGTGTAAACCCATGATTGCTCCTTGTCTTCTTCTAAATAAAATTTCAAATTTTGGTAAACCGATTTTTATTGTTGCTTTGTCAGGAACTTGATCGAGTTTCGATGCGGGTATGGAATATAGCAATCTATATCTTCCAACCTTTCCAGATGAGATTGTGAGGGTAGGTGGCAGAGATTCTGGCATTGGACTACCAGCAAGTTCTTCAAGGGCTTTGAGACCTTCTGAACCATCAATATCAACCCATACCAAACCTCCTGCGTTTGACCATTGTCCTGTAATTAAACCAACTCCTGTTGCTTTCCCCTGTTCTAACTCACATTTTATTTGTTCAATCGTGTAGGGTTGATCTGTCCAATTAGCAACGTAAGCTCTTTTCTCTTTAAGCGGTGTTAAAGGCCAGTCAGATGGTATGTAATCAAGATTTATCTCGCCAGGCTTTAACTGCAAGGGAGTTATTTTCTTGTCATTGGACTCGTTAGACACAGATTCCTCGTATAAATTTTTGATTCAAACCAATTTGAGGGTACTACTTATTGATTAGAACGTCAGCTTCATTTGTGAAGACTTTGTGTGATTTTTGTACTTTTAATGTATAGGATATCAACTTGTCTTCTTGTCTTCATCTAAACCTTCCATTTCCATTTCTTCTTGTTGTGCAGGCAGAATTTCATTGTAGTACTTATCTACTGTGGCTAACCATTTCTCTTTGTACTTGTTTAGAGTATGTTCTTGAATTACAAATACTTGTACCTTTTCTCTAGTTGCAACAAGGGTTATACACATTTCAGGTACAACATTAATAGTGTGTTCAAGGGCTAAGGAGTATGCAGCCATTTGCATTTGACATTTTGAATATTTCATAAATCCTGCTCTTTTCATGCCATATAATTTTTTCGGGGTGCTTTTATCAGGCCAACGAGAATAGTAAGGACCATTACTTGTTTTCAAATCACCTAAAATAACCTTTCCTTTATATTCACCAACAATATCAGGAGCTCCCGCCCAACCTTTTCCATCATCATTTTTTCCTGGATGCCACACTCTTGATATTCCGTCACCACCTATTGTCCATGCATAATCATTTGGGTTAGCAGGATTTTCTGCCCAAAGAATATTTTCCAATTTATCAAGGTTTGTAGGAAGTCCATCCCAAAATTCAGCAATTTCTTGATCATCAATTACAGGATTTTTTTCTTTCCCTAAAAGATAATCTTCCATCAAAGAATGTACTCTTGTACCACGTCTCGCTGCTGCTTCTCTACCACCAGGATTTTTTTTAGCCCACCTTTCAAGTGCAGCTTTGTTACCTGAAGTAGCCGATAGTATTGTTGTTACCGAAGGTAGTGATCCGTATGGGGTCTTATAGTGTCTTGATCCGTTTATTGTGAGTCTAGTGTCTCCTAAAGAGCGATAATCCAAAAATTTGAAATCGGCTCATAGGAGAATAACCTTACTAAATCTTGCTAATCACTAGGTTCTACTTCAGATAGATGTTTTTTAGCTTCGTCTATGTCGTTACAAAATACACAGCTTCCAACATAACAGCTTAAATATCTAACAAAAGTTGTTTTTCCGCCTGTTAATGGATAAGTATGAACAGTGCCTCCGCTAGGAGTTGTATGGATAAGTTGTGGTTTTGACTTCATAAGTTTTATTAGACATTTATTTAATTTAATCGTGTTCAATCTCTGGAGGTCTTTCTGTGAAACAATTCTCTATCTTTTCAGCAAACTGCATTTGTTGAAATCTGCCAACGTGTTCTTGGATTCTTGCGTGAATATTGAACGCTGATTTGATTGCATCTTCTGGATCTACTCCCAACTTTGAATTAGCTAATAAACCAGCAGTAAGAATACTAATAGCTAATTCTTGGGGGTTAGTCTCGAAACCTCTCAAAGATTTTCCGTTATCCGTAAAAGAAGATAACAAGAAATCAATGTGTTCCAAGGTTGCTTGTGAACGGTCATATTCAGCCATGATTATTCCTCAAGGGTTTTGATGTGATACAAGGTGAAGGTACTTGTTTTTATTATGGGGCAAATGAGTCCTTCATTTTTTAGAGCAGTTATTCGTCTCTGTATTGTGCGATGATTTCTTTTGAATTTTTCTACAACTTTAGTAATTGGCAGCATCACAAGATGCTCTCCGTTAAAGGTAGTAGAAACACTCATAAGATGTTTGTGGATGTCATAGGCAAGATCATCCATTAAGTTTGCCATTTGTAACTGCACAATTAATTTCAGGTAGATTTTTTCTCTTTTGACTTCAAATGTAATTTATATTTGCCAACGTTTGTTTTGGCGGTATTTAAATCTGTTGTCCAACAATTCTCCCAATTATGTGCTTTGCTGGGGAATCTATAGAGAACATGACCTGTATTGCCATGCTTTAGAGATTTGATGGTGTAGCCATTAAAATCAATGTCGTCCAAAATCTGGGAAGGTTCCCAAAGACGTCTATTTTTTTTAGCTTGTTTCACCTTTTGCCTGCAACAGTGTATCTACAATATCTGCCCTAATCCGAGGATTAGAGATCGTATGGATTTATATTGTAAATTTTTGTTGTTTCATCTACATCAGTTGTGTTTATGACTAAATCATCTAACTTAACTTTTGAGTCACTGTCAGGGTTCTCAATAGTAAAAGTTTTTTTTGAAGAATCAGTCGAGATGTGATGAGGAAGAGAGCAACTCATTTTTATCCTTGTATGGTGTATTGATTTTAAACAGTGTCAATACATCATTAAATACCACGTTTTAAACGTTTTCTTAGTCGATATCCCAAGGACACTCGTTTCACTATATTTGTTGAAGATGGCCCTTCTAAAGGAGTTTCTTCCATAATTTCCCTGAGTCTTTGTTTGTCAGGTAAGACTTCACTAATATCTTTTATAACTTCTTCATCGCAAATTCTTTTTACGACTACGTTTTTTTGTAGACCAAATTCATTTTTTTCTTCTTCACTCCACTTCTCAAAGTTGGGGATCAATCTTGATCGTACTGATTTTATTGTTGCTTGATACTTATTACCAGTAGGTTTTGAACTTATTAAGTTATTCTGAAAGGCAAATTTAATAATGTTAATAATCCTAGCTCTTTTATTTTTCCAAAATTCTTGGTTTTCTTTTAGTTCTTTTATTTCTTTAGCTGATTGATCAATGCATTTATCACATTCTTTTATGACACCAATAATACAATCAAATTTAGATTCTGATCTTGAAGTTATAAAATTCCAAGCAACTTCTAATTCTTCTTTTTCTTCTTCCGATATACAATTTGAATTGATTAGATATTCTAATTGTTGAGATTGTTCTAATAATTCTATATAGGAAGTAGGGTCTGCCATTTATACTTTTCAGAACATGGGTTGATTTTATATGTTGTACGGGAGGTGTCAATCAGAAGATATAGACTGAATAATGTATGGAGCTATTTAATGAAAAAGCTTAAGATCACAGAAATCGTATTTGATCCAAAAGATACAGAACCAACATTGGAAGATGAATTTACGATGGCTGCGATAACTCGTGAGCTTGAATCAATAGATGACCCACGCAAACTCAAGATGGCAGCACTACAATTATTGTTTGTTAGCATCCAAAGACAAGCTATAATAAGAGGTCTATGCAAGCGTTTAGCTGATTCTGGAATAGAAGGCGAAGACGTTGTAACAACTGAACACGAAGGTCGCTAATTGAACAAAGCAAAGCAATTCAAAAAATTAATGAGACTGGTCTCAAAAGCTGAATCTTGTGAGAGCAGAGAGAAAGCACAAAAGATCATAAAAAAAGCGGAGAAGGTGAAAACCAAAATCTCCGCTTAATAATCAGTTTTGATCAGGCTTTATGTAAGCCCACCGACAAGTGCTCCGTCTGCATCTTTCTCACCAACTACTGATTCAGATGGAGGAAGAGTACAGTTCGCAATGTCTACGCCAGGTTTTAAAGCATGGTAGCCGACTTCAGCTTCTAATTGCTTGAAGTACTTAGCAGCGTATACCTCTGGGGGGCAACTTTCCCATGTCTCTTCTAAATGATCAATGTCTGCTTCTTTCTTAGGCCAAAAGTCTAAGATATTTTTTTCATCTGGAATGTCCCATGACTCGGGAACACAGATATCAGACTTACGTTTGTCACCATATTTTTCACTACCAAAGGTAGGTGTCCATATGACTGAGGAACACATTTTCTCTCCGAAACCTTGTGCAGCTCTGTCATTAGTGGCAGTTGCATACGCAGACTCTAGTTGTTCTAAGAATTGAGCATACTTCTGACAGAAATATCTTGAAGCACCTCCGTGTATGGAGAGAATCAAAGGTTTTTTATGTACAGGAGTGCCTTTTGCATCAACCAAATAACATAGAACTAAACGTCTACGACGATAAGGAGGAGCTTTGTCAGGATTTTTTTCCTTCCATGTATCCCATAAATGATTCATGTCGGCATATAAGCCTTCAATTGCACCCTTCTCAGAACTATTTTCTACAAAGGTAGGATCATTTTTGAATCCGCCACGCACAATTACGAGGCGAGGTGTACGGAATAAAATTCCAGATTCAATGTTGTCATCACCGAATTCTTCTTCAGTTTCTTCAGCTTCAGGAAACTGAGAGGTTTTACCAAACCACCCACACCTGTCAGCATCAGTATCTTTAAGAAAGATTCCAGGATCTTTTCTTCTATTGAGGACGATGAGCATACCAAGCTCACGCATTTGTCGAGGATACTTTGTAGTGTCCTTGAAACGGTCTAATACAGACATAAGAGGTCTTAAAAGTTAAGTTAATTAAGCTGTTAGAAAGGGATACCATCCCCATCAGGGCTAGATTCAGAGGCTGAACTAGCTATAGCTTGTTGATGAGGTGATTCAAAGACTTCTCTATTCTTGAAAGAAGAAGTAGGAGGATCTTTGACCTCACCTTCAACCTTTTTATTTTTACCGAAGAATGAATATTGATTAGATCTCACACGTATTTTGTAAGATACATTTCTATTACCATCTTTTCCTACCCAGTTTTCAAATCTCAAAGTACCACCAACACAAACCTGTCTACCTTTGTATAAAAATTTCTTTAATCTTTCTGCATCATCTTTCCATGCTTCCATACGAAATACTAGAGATTTATCGTATGTATGACCGATTGCTTTTTGAGGTGGTGCATTACTGTTGAGTAAAAGAAAGTTAATGGCATCATCTCTACGTTGAGTTTCAGGTAACCAGCAACCACCTGTAATAACAATTTGATTTAATTTTGTACTAGCTGGAACTGCTTGTAATGGTTGTGTAGGCACTACATACATAGGACCATTGTCTTCTGGGTATACACGTCCATTAATTAAGATTGTTTTCCCAGTTTCAAATGCCCCAGGCACACAAGTCTCACCTGCAGCAAAGCTAGGAATTAAATGTATAGGAATGTCTACAGGTTTATTGCCAGTTCCTTTTATATGGAATCGCATGACACGAGTACCACTTTCAGTAGATGTATCACCTACATAGATTGCTGCAGCTGTAATTAAATTCATAATTAGAAGTCGTAAGTTTTCAAGAGAGCAGGTTCTTCTAAACGTTGTTGCATAATTATTGCAATTTTATTTAGAACACTTTGAGAATTCTGTATCAAAGTGATGTGTCCTTCTTGAAGTTTTAAAAGGTCTTCATTAGACATGTCCTCTATAGGAGTTTTTAATTCATGGGTTGTTCTCATTAAATCCTTAGCAGCAGGACTACTGTAGACAGTCATTTGAAAATGGCAAGCATCAATAATTTTCAGTAATAAAAATCAAATTTTTTCAATAACTTTTTCAACAATGTTATCTACGACATTTATATCGATGTTATGGAATGGAGGAATTACACCGAGAACACGTAGTAAACCATCGACAAACAAAGCCATAAAAGTGAAACCTAAAGCCATACTGATCAGTGTTGCATTTCTATTGTGTCTGTTTATTGCAATACGTATCGATTCATCGATCATATCCTGTACTTCATCTTCAGATAAATTCATTTCTATATTTTTTATAAATTTTAATTATCAATTATAACTTGTCAATTAATGGGTCTCCATCCAATTTTTTCCTTCTTTAGCTTCTCCTGTCAAAGGACAAAGCAATTGAAAATAGTCACCAGCTTTTTCAAAACATTTTACAGCTAAATCTTTATATACAGAAACGTGTTGGGGTTTTACTAATGCCTGTATCTCATCATGTACGTGAGCCACAAAACCGTAGTGACAGCCCCATCTTAGACCTGCTTGATGTAAATCATCAAAAAGAATACATGTAGCTTTTTTTACAGATATTGCACCAGTTGATTGTAGTAATTGATTTAGGGCAGAATGCCTAGACCTGATCTGCAAGTGTCTACCATCTATGCCAGTTAAATAACCTCTTGTGGTTATTCTTTCATCAATTTTATCTTTAAGTTGTTTAATTGCAGGTAAGTTTTTATAAAATGTGTCTATAGTTTTTTTACCTAAATCCATTTGATCTTGTTCACTTAATTTTATATCCATCACTGATCCGACTTTTTTTTGTCCAGCTCCATATAAAAGTGTATAAATTAGTCTCTTACTAAGATCTCTTGTCTTCTTTTCAATTTCACCTTTGCCGTTATAAATACCAAACAGTTTTGCATTATGTGTATGGATGTCAAAACCTGGGGTGCTTACCAGTTTTGCATATTCGCCACCATCAAAATGAGCTAACCATGCACCTAATGCCCTGAGTTCTAAGCCACTAGCATCAGCTCCTACAAGAATCCATCCATTTGGAGCATAGAACAACGCTCTACATTCTGAACCGTAAGGTTGACCTACACTTGGTATCTGACCTGTGTTTGGTCCTTTGTGTGCGCAGCGCCCAGACACGCAGGCGTTTGTAATAATTGATCCATGTATTCTTCCATCTTTATATTTCTGACTATGTTTTATCCATGCTTCTTTACCATCTGATATTTGACCTAATCTTTTATTAAGTAATTGATATTCAGATAATAAAGCTGCTTCAGGATATTTTTTACCTAGCTTGTCCAAAACATCATCATCAACTTTTACATTACCTTTTTCAGTTGAATCAAATCTTATAGACGGGTATTTTTTTTGTAATCTCTCCGCAGTTTGTTTACGTGATGCTGGGTTGAAAACGGTAATTTTATCTTTAAGTTTCTTACCAGTTTTCTCCGAGATTCTTTCTTCCGTAATCTTCGGAAAAATTTCTTGAAGTTGTTCATCAATTTCTTCACGTCGGTTTTTGAGCTTATTAATAAGAGCATACGCATGTAATTCATTAAAAGGAAACCCAAAGGTTTCTTGTTTAGCCATGATAAGTGCGAACTTATGTTCTAACTCATGACAACGTGGATCTATCTTTTGAGTTAAAAAGTATTTATATAGTTCTAAAGAGACTAAGACATCATTCTCACAGTAGACTTGCATTTCTTCTGACCACACATCCCAAACTTCTTCAGCCTTTTTATCTTTACCAAAATCAATCTTCTTCACATTTAATCTTTCTCCCCATGCTCCCAAGGAATGACGTCCTCTATATTTTTTAGAAATATGATCAAACTTCTGTTCATCTACTGGTTCTAACTCAGGCCATAAAACTCTACTAACAAGTAAGGTGTCGTAGGCTTTGCAAGTTTTTTTGAATCTAAAGTTTGGATATATTTTTTTTATTGCTCTTATATCAAAATTTACAATGTTATGACCGATGATTAGATCAGCTTGAGAAAGCATGTAAAGCCCACTTTCTATCGCTTCATATCCATCAGCTTCAGCACAACTACAAACATCATCTGTCTCGGCATCTCTTATAACCATTGAATGTATCTTGGTTAACTCGTGGAGCAAACCATCTGTTTCAAGGTCAAATACAAGCTCTAAAGGCTTCTCCATGAATCATTCGCACTGCTTGTATAGCCTTGATATGTTCTCTATGCCTAAATCTTTTGTCAACCCTTTATCCTTAAAACGTTCATGAATTGTCTTTAAAGAAGTTAAATTTTTTAGGCATAAAGATCTGTCTAAACTCTTGGCACTTTCAATTGGAATCAATTCGACATCATCACCTTGTGCATTTATACACAAGACAACGTTATCTTTTAGATTGCATAGAACAAAACCAACTTTCATTATTCTTGAATAGCTTCTTTGTTTGGTATTGATTTAAATAAGAAGATATCTAAAGCAACATGTACCAATAGAGGAACCATTTTAAATGCAGGTTCAGGTAATCCACCAAACAGAGCAGCTAACTTATCATTGAGATCAGTTCTACGGAGCTCTTCAAATTCAACAGCCAGCATTGCTGCTACATTTAAAAAGAAATCTTCGGGTTCTTGATCTTGACTTTTAAGTTGTTCAACTATTTCCCAGAGTTCAGGATCAGTTTGGATTAGATGGAGAAGTTCTTCCACGATGAGTTATAGAGTACGCCGCAAGTTTACAAGCTATAAATTTTGTGTAAACGGTCAGATATGTAAATTTTTTCTTGAACCAATTAAAGAATACTTACCTGGATTTTATTTTTGGAACGTTGGATTCGCTATTGGTAAATCAAATAGGCAACTAAATGATTGGTATAGAGAACGCAAAAACAAGAGAGCAACAAAGATAAGAAGGAGATTGACAGGTAAATCAGGTATCAAACCTTTGAGTATTGCTTACAGAAAAATGATGGAGATGAGATGGATTTTAGAACCCGGAGATGCATTAGTAATTAAATGTAGGTCTTCAGATCCTGAAAAAGAATTTAAAGCATTACTTAGATGGAAACGTAAGTATCCAGATTGGAAGGTGAATGAAAAAGACAAAGAGATAATGTGGTATCGACCCCCTTACCCTCATGAAGATATCTATGATAGTTACAACATAATTAAAAAGATTCCTAAAGATCCTTTTCTAGTTGTAGAAGGTTCTAATTATTTACTTTGTTTTGATTATTCTCTAAAAGCTCAATGTATTGATCGATCCAATCTGCAAACACTTGGTCAACATAAGCTGGTGCAGTACAGTGAGCAAGCTGTGGTATTGCCCACTTCAAAGCCTCT
>Ga0098037_1001204_pt1 | contig 12002 bp, 21 predicted proteins | sample 5_EtaG_FD_75050 | JGI IMG/M metagenome (GOLD analysis project Ga0098037, IMG submission 75050) | Marine viral communities from the Subarctic Pacific Ocean - 5_ETSP_OMZ_AT15132 metaG | ecosystem: Environmental > Aquatic > Marine > Oceanic | place: Pacific Ocean | collected 2015-01-08 | reverse complement strand
GCCGACGCTAAGCTATTTACATCATGTCCATAACCGCTTACTCCCGTATAGTCGATTGTTACAAATATTTCAGCTATAAAGACCTGCGTGCCGCCCGTTGTGTCTAACCTAATAGACAAGGTATCAGCGTCGCTGTCTGAAAATCCTCCAGGAAAACTAGCGCCGAACTGATAATTAAAGTAGCTGCTTGAAGTTACGCTAAGGCTACTCACCTGGTTTACGGCAAAACTTGAATCAAAAAGTCTAGCGTTACAAGAAGCGCTACCCTTACCGCTTGCTTTTGCGCGGACAGTCACATTATATGAATTAAACGTGGCTCCACTTAAACTAACGTCATCAAGACTAACTATAAAAGTTTGGTTTGCAGATGTATTGTTTGTGAACGTAGCATCGTTACTATCTGATAAAACAGCGTTAATAGGTGCATTTGAAAAGTTACCTACTACTGTGTCTCCATCTGGTCTTATTGTTACCGTTGGCATTACGCTACTTCTACAAACGTGTTGTCTGGGTTAAACCATATCTGTCCATTTGATGCGTCTAGGCAATACCCAACAATTCTTACTATGTCCCCAGAACCAGACGGTGCTGTGGCTTCACACCTTCCAGCTGTTAATGACAGGTATAAAACATCCCCTACAGATCCAGGATCAAAGCTCATAGTAACCATACCCCTTAAGAGCATACCATCAGTATCCGATGCCGCCCCTAGAGCTACCGCCAATAAACCATCACTAGTTGAAACATCAGCTGGATCTGCTAATTCCCAAGTACCATCTGATTTATAATGATATATTCTTCCAGTGGTCATAGATGTAGTTCCACCGAAGCGCACTATATCACCCTCATGAGTACCGTCTGTATTACCAGTTTTAACAAAATTCCTGCTAGTAGTCCTCATAAAATCAGAAAAGATAGAGTCGGTAATTATGGTGTCACTAACAGTAATTGATTCTGCAAGAAGAATATCGTCTTGTAATGTAAATGTAGGCTGTACATCCCTCGATATGTTAAAGCTAATATCAGACGGGAATGTGAATCTTCTTGCGTGATCGTATATATTTATAAAAGCCTTCTCCCCGAAGTTTATTTCATTTACAAGATTTGTATAAAATGTCTTTATAAGACCATGCTGCTCATGAACAATCCTAACAACAGTAGCATCTGTACCTTTAGATCCTTTAAAATATAAATCTATCTGAGAGCTTGTTTGGGTTTCAGCACCTATAAAGCTAGATACAGGGAAGCATAAAGCCTCATCCATCTCACCACTAGTGGTATCCCTGTTTATGTATAAAAACTTTTTATTTATGTCAATAGCCATTATTGAAAACTTCCGTCTAATGTACCTTCTACAGCAGTGATGTCTGCATGAATAAATTCTGAGTTATGTTCATCTGCTATAGTAATAAAAGCTTCGTTGCCAAAAGCTATTTCTTCTGCAATAGCTTGCATTACATCTCTTCCTGTATCTTCTGTAATTGATAACACTATTTCGTAATCTACACCTTTACTCTGTAATAAACTGTCAAATGATAATGTTAAATCTGTACCATCTGCACTAATCTGCACATCCACAAGATTAGCAGCAGGCAAAAGTGCTGAGTCGTTAGGATATGTGCTTAAATCTAACGTGCTATTCTGAAAAAATAAATATTTAATCATACTACAAATATACAAAAAAGAAAAAGGGGCCGAAGCCCCTTTCTCGTAGTAGTTTAATTGCTATTAAGCAGCAAATGCAGCAGCAGTGTTGCTACCAGTACCAAGAGGTTGACATAAGCATTCAGCAAGAATCTTATCGTCACCTAAGTACGTTAGCTTAACCTTTGATCCAGCACCCACTCCAGAGTTTGTGCCAGCACCAGTTAAAACTAACTTTGTTTCACCTGCAGTAGCTGCATCGAAACCAGTTGTTTCAGAAGCTGCAACAAATGAAGCGTAGCTACCAGTGTCGAAGCTTTGAGAGCCACCACAATCGATAGTAAGCACACCTGATGCAACCAAATCAACCTTCTGAATAATTGTAACTGAATCTCCAACATTTGTAAACGTAGGTAGAGTTACAGTTTTACCTGCTCCGTCAAGAGCGCTAAAGGTGATTCTGTTTATGTAGCTAGAGTCCATCGCTAAAGCGTCAGCGCTGTCAGCGATATCAGTTCCTGCCACAGCCTTCATGCTTGTCATAGAACCCTTACCACTAGCAACTTCTAGCTTATTAAGAATTAGTTCATTCATTATTTCTTTTTGTTTTTTTAGTTATTAATTTGCGAAGTGAGTAAACTGAAAGTGAATCTCAAAAGTTCCCGCTGAAGTTACTGAAACCGAAGGGTTGTCAATAAAAGCAAAGATCTTTCTATCAGTATCCGTATACCCTTTTGGAGCTGCTGTTGAACTTTGTCCAGCAGCTTGTCTACCAAGATCAGATGATGTAATGTGATATACTGTGTTTGCAGCAATCGCAGTACCTGAAGCTAAGAAGAAGTTTGTATCGTTAAAGATATCAGTTTCTCCTGAAGCGTCACCAATATTAAAGCCAACATCTCCGCTGCTCATAGCAACAGCGCTGTTAACCTTAATAAAAACACCCGATAGGAATGAGTTAGCTGGCTGATCAACTTCAAAAGAAGTGTCAACTCCGTTTACAACTGCGTCTTTTACTGTTACTGCTTTTGCAGCAATAACAGCTCCTGATCCGTAATTAAATGTAGCCATAATAATTAAGTTTTAATAGTTAAACAATTAACCCTTAATCATTACGTGCTGATTTGCACCACGTACGCAAAGAGAGATTTCTGAACGGTAATGGAATACAGCGTTATCTGATCCAACATCACCATTGTTCGTGTGACCTAAAATACTACCAGTTACCCAGTGCTCCATTTCACGAGAGTATCCATTAGCTTCCTTGTAGTACATCGCTAGAGCTGGAGCCTTCATTCCGCTACGTGCGTCAGCAACTTGAGTCATTGGGATCATAGCCCCTTGAATAAAGTTAGATGCACCTAGAAGAGTAGGATCGTTAAGAAGCTTCCAATCGTGCTTGTGGAATGTATACCCACCACGAGTAAACGACTTAAATCCTAGCTTTACAGCCATATCAGCGTCGTTATTGAATGCTCCGAACTGTCCTGGAAGACCAGCAGTAACTGAAGTAGCTAAACCTGTAGCAAGCATGTCGTCGATAGCTAGATCTTGCTTTCTGTTTACGTACATAGCGTACTCAGAAGGCGCACCTTGCTTATCAAGCTCCATGATGATATCATCAAACTCAGAGAATGAATCAAGTGGGTTTGCGTTAGCGTTAGATACTTGGATACCACGATCTTGGATAGCTGAGAAGTAACCCTCAGATCCAGCAAGATTAGCATCAAGAGCTTGAGCGCCTGATCCGTCATTCTTCTCACCGAATAGCATCATAAGTTCACGACGGTCCTCGAAACGAGCGCGAGCTTCTTGCTCACCCTTCATGAACCAACGGTACTCACCGCCACCGATATTAACCCAGCCGATGTTAGTCGCTTGAGATCCATTAACCTCATAACGATCTTTAACGATCATGAATGGGTTAGAGTATCTGCGAACACCTGGCTCGTCAAATGCAGTAGGCTGGTTTGTTCCTTGTGCGTACATGTTACCAAGCTTGATAAGTGTACCTCCAGCTGAAGCGTCGATATCTGTATCTTCTACAGAAGCAGTTCCGTCAAGCTTAATAAGCACAACGTCAGCAGCTGAACCTGTTCCGAATCCACCAGACTTAACGATGAAACGAACACCAGTAGCCACGTCCATAAGAACGTCTTGAGCTTGAACAGCTGAAGTAACAGCTGAATCTGTAATAGTTACGTTAACACCAGAAGCACCAATAGTAGTGTTTCCAGATGTGTAAGCCAACGTCTTGTGACGACGACCCATTTCCCACCAGTCGATCTGGTCAGATTGTCCACCAGCGTTGATTGCGCCAGTTAGTTTTAGGAATCCTGTAATACCCTGATCACCGTATGTTTCAACGAGATTAGGCATAACGAAGTCCTTAGTTGTTTTGATTAAAGAGTCTACAGTAGTATATGTCTCTGGACTAATACGAAACGCAGCTGGATTATTACCAGCAGCTGTACCGTCTAAAGCAGGGATATTTGTACCTCTTGTAGTTCCAATAGTTGCCATTGTTTCTTAGTTTTTAAATTTTAAAAGTCATCTTGTTGGAGTTAGCCCCCATGATGTTTTTTACTTGCTCCGCCAAACTGTTTGTATTATTTTGGTTAGAAGCTTGTGCAGGTGCGCTAGCAGAGACATTAGCTGCTCTGTCAACTAACCCACGTTGCCCATCTCCAAGACCTTGACGATATGCCGAAGCGACGATATTGTCAATGTTGTCGATAAGCGTTTGATGAGAATTGAATGTATCATGATCCCAATTTCCATTGTCATCTACATACTTATCAAAATAATCATCTATTGATTGGTGTTGATTTATTAATTGATTTCTGTAATTATCACCAACCCCAAAATTGAAACTTTTCCCGTTTCCTAGATCGAACTCTAAGCCTTCAAAATCTGAAGTCTCACGTTGCATTTCTTGCATCCAATCATTGTCAAAAGGAGTTTCATAGTTTTGCTCAGAAGTCTGTTCTTGCATAGGAGCTGCGTACGCATCACGTATTTCCGTAATTGATTTACGAGCATCTGCTGCATCAATCTTCAACTGTAAAGCTGAAACATTCATTTCTTCCTCGCTATTCTCATCAGGATTCATCTTGTATTTAGAAGAGATAAGAGTGTTAATTTCGTTGAAGTTAAGGTCTGGGTAATCTTGAGAGTATTTTACTCTTACCGCCGTTAAATCATCCATTTCGGAAGGATTTAATGACTGATACTTAAACCAATCTTCAGGATTGCGACCTGTATTTTGTACAAATTCAGCAATCTTTTGCACTCTCTCATCTAAGTTACTTTGATTTTGATTGAAGTCTTCGAATGATCTAACTTCACGCCCTAGCCTTTCGCTTACGTAGTTAAATACTGCAGACTCAATCTGTTCATCAGAATACTGTTGAGTATTGTTATATTCAGCCGACTCTTGATTATCTATGAGATCATCAGTTGTCGCTTGATATTGCGTTTCTTCTGGTTGCTCATACACCTGCTCTTGAGGTATAGCATCCATGTTATTTACTTGCTCTGTTACTGGCTGCTCTACTGCAGGTTCTTCAGAAACAGGTTGAGACTCCTGTTGTGGAGCCTCTTGAGTAGTTTGTTGTGCGTCTGCCTGCATAGAGGCAGCAAGCTGTTCGGGAGTATCAAAGATCTCCACTTTCTCGAAGTTATCGTTTTCCATTATATTAAATTGTTAATTTCTATTAAGTCGTTTGGATCGGAGAAGTAGATGGGCCCCAGTAAGCGATAATCTTACCGCTAGCAATATCTATAGTATCCCACTCCCCATAAATAGTAAGACCTTTAGGGAAGGTAGTGCCAGTAGTAACAAAATTACCCTGACCATCATAATCATTATCAACACCATCAGTACCAAAAGAACCTGCTGCTCTGTCATCAGCTTCAACAGCTTCTAGCTGCGTAAAAGTTACATCCTCTAGCATTGTAACTGCAACAAACACTAAACCTGGAGGGCAAGTTAAATCCTGTCCAGTTGTGTCTAGGTGAGCTGATCCATACTGGCCAAAAGCCATTCTATTTGCATTTCCTGTATTTGTAAGTCTAGCCATCTCTTTATTTTAATTAGCTTCCACCGTATGGTGCAGCTGAGTTATCGTTTCCAAATACACCGTATTCAATATGCGTGTCGACCACAGTGCCAAATACTTCATACTTCTTATCAACTTGTAAAGGAATAAAAGCAAACTCTCCACCCCCAACTTTTGCTACACTTCCAGTGTCGGTATCGTTGTGTATGTATATGTAGTTTTCTAGCTGACTATCCATATTCTTTATGTATAGGTAGGCTCTGTCGCTACACTGATTTGCAATGTAAACGCATAAATCGTTAGTATCCGCTGCAGTTCCTAGTACTTTAGCCCTAATAAGGCTTCCTGAATCAACTATTAAAGATTTAGATACAGAAAGATTAAGTGAGCTAGAAAGCACATCTGAACTATTTAATGTTAAACCTACTCTTACGTTACCCATTATTCGTGTATTAACATGTGTTCTAGTGACATCTCAGTGTGAACACTTGGTTTAATGTATATGTCTGATATAGACTTTGTTCCAGTTACCGTAGTAGCAACAGCACCAGTTCCATCGCCTGCTGTCGTGCTAACTGCTTCACTTGTATCAATTTCTAAATCCCCTCTGGAAGATCTAGAAACAAATGTTACAACTGCACCAGAAACGCTAGTAACCCAGTTAGGATATTGAGCGTTATCTATTTGAGCTGCAATGTTGTTTACTGTTGAATCAGCAGCTACAACCTTTACCCCATCAAATTCAAACGTATCGCCTGCAGCCCATGTGTTTGCTATAGTAACTGTAAATGCTTCTTTTGTCCCTGCTTCAGCACTGTACGGGAAGAATGCAAAGTCACCTGCATAAAGCCTTCCTATTTCTGTAAGTCCAGTTTGTGCAGCGCTAATTACATCGTGAGCCCCGTCAGCTGTATGACCAGTCATGTATATAGTAAAGTACTCAGAGGCAATAGTAGAAAGGTTTCTTAAATATACTTTGTTAGCACCACCTGTAGAATAATCATCACCACGAAACAAAACAACAGTATCAATAACTCCTGAGCTAGCAAAAGATGTAGTCTTAATTGCTAAACCTGTAGTTTGAGACAAACCAAGTTTACTACCCGCTTTTGTTAATTGAGTGGAAGCACTAATACTAAGTGAACTAGTGAGCAGATCACTGCTAGATAAACTTAAGCTTGCTGTTGTCGTTGCTGTTCTTGCCATTATGATGCTACAGATTGAGAGAAGACTCCGTACTCAATACTTACGTTACTTGCAGTTGTTGTTACTTGAACATCTAAAGTACCTCCGTAAGGAATAAGCATCCAGTCTCCTGGATAAAGCCTTCCTATTATTACATCACCCTCTAACTCTACAAGAATATGATCACTTACACCAGAACTTGTGTTCCTGATGTATACTTTATGTGCCACTGCACCAGTAACATAAATACTATCAGCTACAACAACTGTATCAGTTTGTGCTGAAGCATACTTTCTGCTAGTAATGCCAGTAAACTCATCTAACCCTGTTGAAGATGCAGCTTTATTTAAAGTTGCAACCTGGGTCATATTAAAGCTATGACCAGTAATGTCTGGGCTAGTAAGTGTTAATGTTGCTGTAGTTGTTGCCATGATTTATCTGTTATGATGCGGTTGATTGAGAAAAAACTGCATACTCTACTTTCATACCAACAGCGCTAGTATCAATATCAATATCTAAAGTTCCATCGTAAGGAAAGAATGCCCAATCTCCTGGGTAAAGCCTCCCCATAAGTGTATTACTACCACCCACTTCTACGGTCACAAAATCACTTGTTCCAGATGAAGAGTTCTTTATGTATACTTTATGAGCCGCAGTTGTATCAACATAATCCGCTGCGTCAACAATTTTAGTTGCAGTTTGAGCAGCTGAATACACAACGGTAGTAATACCAGTAAATTGATCCAAACCAGTATTGCTGTTTGCTTTTGTTAGCGTAGCTGTCTTACTTAGGTTTAATGGATCTCCAGTGATATCAGGGCTCGTAAGATTGATTGTCGCTGTAGTTGTAGCCATTTTAAGTGTTATTTATATGCAAATATAAGTATTATTTCTTTTTGTTTTTCTTGACCTTGTATCTAGACACTCTACCCTTCTCTCTTTTCTCTTTTGCAGCTCTTGCTCTTTCAGATGGACTTAACTCAGACCACGTAGAAGGTGTGTCTTTTGATACACGAACAGTAGGACGAAAGGTTCTGTCTTTTCCACTGTAACCCTTCTTACCTCTTGGAGTTCTCCACTTCTCTTTAAACCATCGTTTAAGAGCTAATCCTTTTGCAGTCTTACGAACAGCCATTATTTTTTCTTACCCTTACCGTAATTAGCAGCCCCCATTTTTCTACACTTAGCTATTCTTCCGCTAGCATATGCAGATGGAAATACTTTCTCCCCAGCTTTCACTTTATGGTAACATGCGTCTTTTACACTACCGCCTTTCTTGTACCTCTTTACTTTTTTCTTAATTACTCTAGGCATTATCCTTTTTCGTGATTTACCAATTTAAACTCAGCTTTAGGTACAGCTCCTGCATGAGGTTTGTAATCACCTTTCATAAGGTAATACCTACCTCCATCTAGCATCCAGTGAAATCCTTTAGGGGCTTCAACTGATTTCTTGTCTTTAAGGAATTGCAATTTTACTTTTCCTCCTTTCTTGTACTTATTTACTTTCATATCAACAGTTCCATTTTCTAAGTGCCTTGTTTATTCTAGAGTTTGGATCTCTAGCTGTTTTAGCACTGGTTAATCTTTTCTTCATGCCACTCATTCTAGCACAGAAAGACTTTCTACGTTTAGCAGACTTACTACCTTTCTTTAACTTAGAAGGCTTTGTTGTAACGGCAGTCTTTAATTTACTACCTGGGTTTGCTGCACGGTAACGTCTTACACCTTTTGCTGTAAGACCTCCTGAAGCAGATTTATCTCCGCTTTTTACAGAGAACCTCTTAGGCATTTTCCCTCCTCTCTTGTACTTCTTTTCTTCTCTATGTTTACATTTACAAACTTTCATTAGAAGTCGCTCATTATAATTTCATCAATAGCTTCCTGTACGTCATCTTGTGTAGCCTCAAGTTGCATCATAATGTTAGCTTGGAACCTCTCTACCTCTTCTCCGTCATTGAATACAATAACCGTTGGGACCACTACGATCTTATGCTCTGCTTGTAGATCTGGTTCAGCAGCTATATCTACACGCCTGCCTTTGCAATCACTAAGTTCATCTAACCAATCTACACTGTTTGCTGCATTAAAGCTAGCATTAAACTCAACAACACATACTCCTGAATCTGGTATACGCATACCAAGAGATGTAACTGCAAATAAACATATGTAAAACAGTCTTATCATTTTTTTAATCTACTTTAATTCAGAAAGCTTATTAAGGTTTTTCCTAATTTTCTTAGAAGTTTTTATTTGTTTTATATCAGATCTTTTTTTCTCTCTAGCTTTTTTAATTGAGCTCCTAGCTTCATCTCTCATTTCTTTAGCTTCTTCTTTACTTACAAGACCTGACTTTTTTTCTTTACGAGATAATTTCTTATAATCTTTTGCAGACTTTTTCTTGGCTTTAAAAGTATCTCTAGCTTCTTTTTTTGTTCTTGCTAAACCTCCATTGCTATATTTTTTTACGACTTTCATTGTAGTTTGTCTATTTTTTCTTCAATGCGGTCTAGATCTTCTTTAAGCTCTGATACATCTTCTTGAGTTGTCATAATCGTTTGACGCACTAGCTGGTCCTTCATATCAAACTCCATGCGTGTAATCTCTGGATCTGCTGGTTCTGGTAGCTCCATGGCTAAAGCTATGTCTGCTTGAAGAGCAAACCACATTCCAATAAGGGCTGCAAGCCCTGCCACTCCCATACCTATTGTTTTTAGGTCTAGTGTTACTTTAGTATCCTCTCCAATTTGTTTAGCCATTATAATATCACATAGTTTAGTCCGACAGAGAAATCGTGCCATTCTCGATTCCAATACTTATTGTATTTACCTTCTAAGAATACACCAAGACTCTTGTTTAATCTCCACCCAAAGATAAGGCCTGCACCGTAATCTATCCACTGCCCCCCTTCGGTGGTTTCAAAGTACGAAAATTCATCATCTGTCTTAAGGTGGTAAGGCATTACACTAGCCCAGCTATGCACCCAAAAGTCTTTAGAGTACTTGTAGTAATCATACCCAACTACTAAAGAATAGTTCCAAACATTAGGAAGCTCACTTCTCTTCCTGGCTACGTAGTCGTCAATAACTTGAGGTATAATAACTTGCTCCCAAACATCAACACTGTTAGCTACGAGCGTACCATCTGGAGCAAAGTATTCACCGCCTTGTACGTCTACAGTATATCCTTCTTGTAAAGCAAGGCTAGTGTAATGTATGTTATTATTTGAAAGAACCCACTCTTCTAAAGCGTCGTAGCCATAAGGTTCAGATATACGTTGAGCAACACCAATATTAAAACTTAAGCGATCATTTGCATGAAGTCTTAATCTCTGAGACCCTTCAAAGTATTCTACATCAGCAAAGCCATCTTGTAGATACTCTGCTTTTGCTATCCAGTTTTTAGCGACATAGCGTAAGAAGTAGTCTTGATCTAGAAAGTTTCTACCTTGCTGTCTACGCCAGTCAGCTTCAAACAAAAACTCAAATCCTTTTACTTTACCGATGTTTGCAGCATCACTATACGACTTCTCTGTACCATCATAAAATACATTTGCTCTGTTCTCATATCCAAACCTAGCGATCTTACGCACTCCAGCAGTTATAGAATAATCAAAAGGCGTTTCTAATACATCCGTCTGCAACCCATTAGTTACAGAGTATATATTATCATCAGCTACAGAATTACCACCGCTAAATGCAGTATAGAATGTAGCGTACTTAAATGTTTTCTTAAGCGTTTGTCCTTTTGCATCTAAAGTTGAGCCGAGTATAAATACTACAAGCATTATAAAGAAGTAGACAATAAATTCAAATCGCCTTACTTTATTTCTAATATCGTTTGCTTCTGGATCCATTACAATTCAAAACCAAAGTTTAAGATCATAAATCTAAATTTATTACAGTGGCCTTTTGTCTTACAACTAGGACATGGACAGAATGAAATCTCAAGAACGGTAACTGTACCGATTCTTAAATTAATCTCATACTTTTCTTTTTTGTTTCCAGCATTCCAGCTGTTTATCCAATCTATTTTCATTACGCTAAAATTATACGATTATAAAATTCTAAATCTATATCTTTAATAGGATTGATAAAGTTAACACGACAATACCTATTTATTTCTTGCCTCTTAGTCTTGCTGTTTGTTACGCAGACATTAGCAGCTTGGTATTTTGCATTGTTTGTTAAAAGCTTATCAACACGCTTTTTTGTTGTTTTGTTTGTTTTGTAACTCATGATTTAATTATTTTTTTAATTATATTTCTTCCGTTATATTGAATAGCAACCTGGTATACGCCATTAGAGAGCTCTGAGAGATCTATAACTTTATCCGTAGTCCCCTCTATTACAATTTGTCCAAATGCGTTATATACGCTTGTAATTGCCTCAGATGGAGCTTGTATGTTTAGTAAGTCGTTTGTTGGGTTAGGATACACGTTTATATCTCTTGTTGTCTCTGATACTCCTTGTGGCCAACCCTGCTCACAGTATGAGTATAACTCTACACACGTTTCATCCCATCCAACTTCACAGCAGTAAGGATCAATATCTATAATCCACGCATAGCACCCATCGTTTAGCCAGTAAGGCTCCCCAGGCCCACCTATACATCCTGCATCATACAAGCAAGCTTCTTCATCAGAAGTATTAGCTAACTCATTGTAATTAAATGCATTAGGGTCCATGCAATCAACAACTACTTCAATACAAGACTCCTCAAGCTCTGTGTTAGCATCTGGATTGTAGTTAAATGCGTAAGGGTTCATACAACCATATATAAAAGGAATACACCCGCCATTTTCTGTGTTAGCCTGTGGATCGTAGTTAAATTGTGTAGGATCAGTGCAACCAAAAATAACTGGGATACAATCACCTGCATCAGTCGCCAGTGCATTATAGTTAAAAGCTGTAGGGTCTTGACAACCAATAACTTCAAGCTCATTACATACACCATCACTATCATCATCATTTACGCAAGCGTTATCACAATCGTAGTATTGAACTGGATAGTTGCAATCAGAGTTTGTGTTAGCTTGAGAATTGTAGTTACAAGCAGTCTCATCAGTGCACCCATATATATAAGGTATACATCCATCCCCACAGAAAGGAGT
>Ga0098037_1001198_pt1 | contig 12028 bp, 5 predicted proteins | sample 5_EtaG_FD_75050 | JGI IMG/M metagenome (GOLD analysis project Ga0098037, IMG submission 75050) | Marine viral communities from the Subarctic Pacific Ocean - 5_ETSP_OMZ_AT15132 metaG | ecosystem: Environmental > Aquatic > Marine > Oceanic | place: Pacific Ocean | collected 2015-01-08 | reverse complement strand
GGCTTGTGAAGTTTTGATTTTTTAAACTAGATATTTTTTTGTTTATATCATTATCCTTAAACCACTTATTAAGAATCTGCATTTCGTCGTAGATCTTATTGGTGGTATTACTAACTGTTGTTATTTTATCTAACTTTAGTTGAGTGCTTTTATTTAAAGATTCTTTTTCTCTTTTAGCAATTTTTCTTTGTTGTTTTTGCTCTATGTCAGCTGTAAATAACCTTCCGGTAAATATGTTTCCACCTGCATCCATTTCTTCAAGAAGTTTATCTTCTAGTAAATCTATTTTACCAAACTTAGTAAACATGTCTTTAACATATGTACTTTTTTCATTGTACTTCTTTATTTCTTCTTTTGCTTTCTTTTTATCTGCTGCACTAGCATTAGGATCGTTTATTATAGCTTGTAGCTTTCTTGTTTGCTGTAGGTTTTCTTCTTCTTCAGCTTCAATTGTTTTTAAGGTCTCTTTATACTGTTCACTATCTCTAATTTCTCTTTTCATTTTATCAAGGTCTTCACCTTGTTTTCCTTCAAATGATTGGTTATTATCAGCCAACCATTTGGACATAGCTTTATCTTCGTTGTATTGAGATTGAAGTTGTTCTAATCTTAAGGTCTCTTCTGATTTTTTTGGAGTAGCTGGAGCCTGATTGACTGGTCTTGTTCCTGCGAGAAGTGAAGTGTTATCACTACGGTCAAGTAACTGTTGTTCACTTTTTATTTTCCAAGCCTCAACCTCAGCTTCGTATGTTGCCATTGTTTCACTCCAACCTTCAGATTCATTGTAGGCTTCATTTAATTTATTTCCTTTTATATTTTCCTCTTCTTTGTCAGTAACATTTACGTTACTTATCTCTTTCATTATCTCACTACCCATATCAACTTTTCTTTCTTCCATGAACTCGTTCATTTCAGCAGCTATCTTAATGTTACCTTCTTTGTTTCCAAGTATAAAACCGGCGTCAATTTTAATAGTTTTAGAATCTAATTCTGGATCAAATAGTGGGTTAGGATTTTCTTCTGTTGCTCTCCATTTTGGATTAGCTTTTATAGTTACAGCGTCAGTCCCGGCTATAGCTTGGTCAAACTCAAAACCCCAATCACTGTATTGTGTTGTGAGCATTCTAACCGCTTTGCCTTCATCTCTTTTAGCTATATCATATGTTGGTGGTACCCACTCTCGTTGATTGTCAATTTCTGACTGTGACTCCGATACTATATTTTCTGTTTCTGAAAGAAAAGGAAAATCCGTAGAAGTTAGTGGGTTTACGTATTGATCTTGCTCGCCAGCTGTGGACTTTCCCACTTGTTCAGCACTTGGAAAGTCTTTTAAGAATTGCTCTTTCATGTCAGGAGACACGTCATATGTTTTGTTATCAAATTTCCATTGCTCTATATCTGAAGAAAGTAATGCGTTTGGAAAATCGTTTAAAAACTTTTCTTTCATATCGGAAGAAACGTCATACGTCTTTCCGTTTACTGTATATTGTTCTACTATCATACTGTTTCGTTAGTTACCCGTAATTAATAATTGTTATTTTATTGTTATTTTACCGTTGAGTTATATGAACTTTGGTCTGGATTAAAATCTTGATCTTTTGTTACAACACCACTACCGCTTTTTATGAACCCTTCTGTTAACATAATTTGCTCGTTTTCTCCTGCAACCTTTTGTTGTTCAAAAAATTTATATATATAATTTTGTATTTCTGTATTATAAAAGTTTTCGTACTGTGGATCGTTTATTAAAGTTCTTGATATTAGTTCAGCGTCTTCTGGTGTTATACTTGTCTCTGGTGTTGGATCTAAACCTTCAAATTCACGATAATATTTATCGCTTAATAATCCTTCAACAAGATCATCTTTAAAAGAAGTGTTACCAAACATAGGATCGTAAGCTACAGATTTCTTTTTTGCTCCACTTAGAAAAGTATCTATATCCTGTCTAATTGACTGTTCGTTAAAAGGTATTGTTTGGCCTTGTTGTAGTTTTGAATATTTATTTCTTATATTCTCAGCATAACTATTTATATTTGTTCTAGTTGTAGAATCTACTGTATTATCCTGAGCTATTTGTTTTAAAGCAGATAATGATTGCCATTCACCATCTTCATTCATTACACCTATTTCGTTTTTACTATCAGGACCTCTATTTGGGTCCATTGTTAATTTGTTTCTACCACTTACCGCGTCTAGAAATAATTTACCTTGTTCACTACTTTTAAATTCAGCACTAAGACCATTAACATCGTCACCAGCTAAAGTGGCTACATCTTCTACAAAAACTTTATAGTCAGCATAGTTTTTAGATTGTTCATTTAAGTTCTTAGTCAACATTGCTTTTTCTTTCTTACTACCAAAAATGTAATTATCTCTACCCTCTTGAAGTTGATCGTATAAGTCTTCGTATTCTGAGTCAGATAATGATGTTCCATTGTTTACAATATCTTGAACAAAAGCATCGTACTCTTTTCCAGTTTGTATTTTTTTATCAAGAACGCCTTTGACTTGAGCTCCAACAAAACTACCTATTTGCGAAGCTGCATTTGCAGCCGTTAGTTTACCTAAACCTTCTGACTGAGCTACTTCTCCTGCGCCTTTTATTAATTGTGAGCTTAATGAAGCTCCTGTACTTTTTGCTGCCATATTGATTTTAATTTATAGATTTTGTAAAAATAAATTAGGTGTGAAATTTGTACCTTGTGTTCCGCCTAGATTACTATAAGGATCTTGAGTTGGTTGATAACCCGCAAGTGGAACGTTTATATTTGAATTAACTGGTGGTGGTGTTTGTGATGGAGATGCTTGTTTGTTAAACAAACCACCTTCTACACCAGAAGCTAAAGCACCTGTTATACCTTGAACAGCTCCTCCAATAGCACTATATTTAGCTTGTTGAGCTGCTGCTGCTTGTTGAGCATACGCTGATGTCTCTTGTTGAGACATGCCAAGTAACGTGCTAACTTTTTCTTTTTCTTGAGCTCTAGAATACATTTCACCTTGTCTTTCTAAACCTTGTATTTGAGAAGCTTGTGCTGCGGCTGCTCTTTGGTTAGCTGCTTCTTGTTGACCTATTGATGCTGAAGCTTGTTGCGATGATAGTTGACCTTGTTGAGCTAATGCTTGAGCAACAGCTGCTACACCAGATCCACCTGCTGCACCTCTCATGTTATCAAGTATATTAGCTTGACTTTGTTGAAATTGTTGTTGTTGAAATTGAGCTTGCTGTTGGTTAACAGTTAGATCTTCCATAGTGTTTTCCATGTTGAGATATGGATTACTAGTATCTAATTGAGAGTATGTTTGTTTTAATCTATCCATCTCTGCCCTAGCTTTCCTTTCTTTCCTTTCAGCTTCTCTTTTTTGTTTACCAGCACCAATTGCACCAAATACTCCCCCGAGTAAAGATGAACCTGCTGATATTGCTGTCATTGCTCCTAACATAATTTATTTTTTTATTACTATTATATAGTTACATTTCTTGTAACTTATTTACTACTTTCTGTCACCTCACAAGCTGTTGCATACATCTCCGCTTTTTCAACGGATGAATTTACAAAAGTTACCTCTCCATAATAACCCAATAAAGAACCCGTGTTTACTAAATTATCTTTACTAAAAAATATAAAACTTGTCTGCGTTGGTGATGGAGTATCTTGGTCGAATTGGCAAACAATAGTTGTGTTAGTAGTAGTAACAGTTATACTATCTATAACACCTATTAAATTTAAATTATTATTAACACTAAAACCTCCAGAAGTGGTAGTGTCAGAAAAATAAGCTGTATCTCCTACTTGAGCAGATATGTTTATTGGTGTTGGAAATTGTATTGATATTGTTGCCATATTTTATAATTTAAGATACTATATTATCTAAGTCTAGTTCCATTGTTACGTCGCTTGTGCCATACTTTAATATAGTCATAGTTGCTTTGACTGTACATATACCAGCTGCATTATCATCACTAGCAGATAGAACAGCAGATAAACCAGAAAAAACAACTTCTGTTCCTCCATTTAAAGATGGATCTGTATTCGTCCAGTCTGAAACATTAGGCATTGAAGTACTAGAAATAAACCTTGGTTGTCTTAGTAACGTGAAGGCAGCTGTAGAGTTTTTATCAAGAGTGTAAGTAAACTGCACCACCTTAGTAACATTACTATTGTTTTCTAACTCTTTAAATGTTTTATTAGCTATTCCAGAATATGAATCTATATGATCTGCACCAGAAGAACCACCTTGTATAGTGTAATCAGTTCTATCTGTTGTTAGTTTTATAGACAATATAGGATTAACGTATTGATTTAAACTATAAGAAGGATAGGTTGTTACTATACCAGAATCAAGTGACGCTGTAGATGATATATTTAAGTTATAACTTGTAGTAGATTTTCTAAACACAGCAACCGCATTATCAGCTGCTGTTACACTACTAGAAACAGTACATTCATTAACGTTATCAGTATCTGGATTTAATGTTACTACTTTAACCGTAGATGTTGATGGTATATCAGGCATTAACAATTGATCGCCTACAGAAACCCCAGACAGACTATCAAATATAATTTTTGTTGCACCACTAGCTGCCATGCTACCGTTTATAGCTGTTGTTACTACAATTGGAGTACTATTAAATTTTTGTTTAAATGAGTATATACCTTTGTCACCAATTGTACTACTTACACTAGTTATAATTCCACCAGCTTGTTTATCAAGTGTAGTTGAATTAGCGTTAAAAGCGCTTAGTATTGATTTATCATCTACATCAGTTAAAGTTAATTCAAACGGTGTTCCTGTTACTCCAAATACTTTTATTTCTCTAGTTTCACCATTAATATCTAACACACTATTTTTACCAGTAACAACTTTTTTAATAACTTGTGTTAGCGTTATTATCGGTTGTTGTACAAAATTTAAATCAAACTTTAAGTCATCAACTAATGTTACGCTTCTAGAATTATTATAAACTAAATTAAATAAGTAGCTTGTTATATTATTTCCACTTTTACCAATAGTTGTAGGAACTAACGATAAACTAACATCGTCTTCTAGTTTAGTACCTACAAGAGAATTGTTAATAGTTAAATATGGTGTTTCACTAATTCTATTACTACCACCAGCAGCAACTCTTATTGTTGCTATTGTTACAGATTCATTATACGGAACTATACTAGATATTGTGCTAGTTGTTGTTTCTGTAAGAGTACCAGAAGCGGCAACACTTGAACTTACAGAGGTTGTATTGCTTACTGTTATCTTATTATCAGTAGGAACTGTAACACCTTTAGATGTTAAGTGTGTTACTTGAGCAGCTGTTAAGTTACCTGTACTAGAAGCTTTTACTGTCTGTGCAACAGCAACACCAGTCACAGCTAATGTTATACCATTAGTTTTTGTAACTATCTTTAATTTTAAGTTTGTAGATGTATTAATCATTTGTAATTATTAACATGAAGGATGAGTAATTCCAGGAGCAGGTGTATCCCCATTGGGTAACGTGTTGGTGTCGCTGGTGTTCCCTTCACTATTAAAATTAAAAGTTCCAGCAGGGTAAACATCGTTTTCCATTTGACCCGTTGGATATGTACAACCATAACTTTCTGACGGAGTGTTACCTACAAAGCAGGTAAATAAGTTTTTTACCATTATACTAGAGTTAGTACATTCATGTATTGGTAAAACACCAGAAGGTGGAATAACAAAGTTTTGGTTCCAAGGTATAAAAACATTAACAGTCCAACAATCTAATTGAGTTAAAACAATATTATCTAAGTCTACCGCACTCAAGTTGTTTGAAGAGGTCCAAGGTATGTGTACTAAATTGTTATTTATATCTCTATAAGAAGTCACAGAAGAGTAAACATCTATAAATTGAGAAAATGCCGCAATACCCCCAGCGGCTGGATCATAATTACTCTGGTTAGTGGTAGATCTGATATGCCAGTTCATTCCTGATGATATAGAGACGCCACAAGCTTGACCTAATGTCGAACCAACTACATTGTAGTTTTCGCTACCTATATTAAACTGATAAGAACCACCACACCTAGGTGGAACTATTTCACTGTATATTAACTCTGGTGTTGCGTCGTCAACACCTATGTTTCCATTTGTATAGGCTCTAGTCCAACCTCCAAACTGTTGAGTTTCTTGTACTCCAAAATACTGCGAACCACCTCCTCCAAGCGTAACACCATTTGAAGATTTTGCGCCAGAAACCACATAAGTGTTGTATCCATAACCAGCTTCATAAATTGTATTACAATTTAAAATATCACTACCACAATTAGGCCAGATCTCATCTAGAATAATACTACCGTTAGAACCGTATTCTAATACAGCAGGATATGTATTACCAGGTACTTGACCTAGTAGAGCTGGATAATTAGGCCAAAAAGCGTTAGCTGCAAGATCATCATACGTACTTGAGTTATTTTCAAAAAGCATTGTCATACGATTTGTTCTAGGTGGAGCTATTTTAACTAAAGGGTCATTGTTCATCATTGAAAGTGATACAAATATATTCTCTGAATTAAATAGTATTGGATCCTCAACAATAACATTAGGAACATAAGCAGGAGCTGTACCTGCTATATTAAGTAGTATTGTTTTGTCAGCAGATGGCATTACGAAAGTAGGTTTCAATGTGACTGTAACTAAAATTGTATTTTGTAGTTCGCCACCAGTTCCAGTATTTGATAAAGTTATTCCTGCAATATCAGTAGAAGTAAAAGATCCATTACCACCACCAGTAATAGCGTCACTCCACAGTATAGTGTTATTGTTTCCAGCTGCTAAACCAGCTATATTATTTATAGTAAAATCAGTTGTATCAACAACATAAGACGGTTCAGGAGTTATTAAAAACTTATATTGACCTTCATTTAAAGTTGCGCCTTCATAAACTTGATTCTCTAGTTGGTTATTAGATACAGAATCACCTTCAACCTCTTGAGTTGTAAATGGTGCGGATATAAAACAGTTAATTAAATTTGGCATTATTCATTTTTTATTGTTAGTGTAAATTCGCTTGGATCTGGAACTACAACGTCTTCAACTATAACTTCTTCAACAACTTCGTCATAAGTTATAACGGGAGTAGCGTTTGGAGATCCTATTCCTTGAACTGTAAATTCGTTAGGATCAAGGTTACCTAATGTAGTTGCTTGACCACAAACCTTATTAAACCATTTGTTTTCTTTATCTATAAAATCATAAACTTTTCCATCTTGCATGTCTGTTCTAAAATTAGAAACAAACCAACCTAATTTATTAGGAAATATATTATAATACTCTTCATCAGTATATGTAATACCATCTTGTACTACAGTGGCAAATTGATCTATTCGAGCTTGAGAGCCCTCGTAGTTTATTGTTTTAAAAGATTTTACAGTACTAGGCATGTCATTAAACATCACTGTAATACTAGAGTTAGCAAATTCATCATAAAAAGTATTACTATCAACATTAGAGTAATGTTTATATATTTTATTATTTAAAACTGTTAAGTATGTTCCACTAATAGACAAACCTTCTTTAGGTAAAAAAGACTTAAAACTAACCCAACCTTTAGAACCTTCATTAAATGAAATTGTTTTGTCATCACCAGTTATTGAATCCATAGTAATATTATATTCTCCGTTGACAGCATCAAATGTACCTAATATAGATCTATTACTCTTTAAGTTTTCTCTAAACCAAGACTTCATACCAACGTTAGATATTGGTGTTAATCCATCCATTGACAACCTAAGTACAGCACCTCTTTGAACATCTGTAAAATACATTCTGTAGTTATCTACGGCTAACGACTCTGGGTTTTTTGAAATACCATAATCTCCAGAAAATGGTATAGCTTCACCAAGTACTCTATTTGTTGCAACTAGTTGAGGATTACCATCAGCATTAAACACCGCGTCTTTATTAGATAACACTTTCATAACTTTATCTTCTGTAAAAACTACAACATCTCTATCTCTAGTTTTCATTACTTGTATTGAGCCGTAAGACGGGTTTAAGTCTTTAGTTATTTTTTCAGCCATGTTAAACTCATTAAGATCATTAACACCTGAAGTTGAGTTGTATATACCAGAGTATATCATTCCACTAGCTTTAGTTTCTTCACCGTAGCTAGTAAACGTTGTTGAAACTTTAACACCATTATCTACTGTTGCTGCATTGAAGTCGTCTCTAACTCTATCAGACTCTACGCCATTTCCAAACGACCAACAATTGTGCCAACCTAACTTAACTCTGTACTTATAAATATCTTGATCTATTTCGTAATATCCAGTAGGTGTCATTAACTCAACAGAGTAAGATTGACCAGCTGTCATCCATAAAGCTGCATCTTCTGATAATTGTAAATTATTAGCACCATCATCATCACTGTAGTTAAACACAAACATTCCACTTGGTACATTGTCTTCATCTGCGCCTACACCTATTATATTCATACCAGTAGTAACACCACTTATATTGCTTATTGCTACTGTTTGAGGATCGGTTCCTGAGTTTATTGTTATTGTTCTATTATCAAGTCTTGTAACAGGAAGATGTGGAGCTGTACCTGAAACATGATCTAATATTTTAGTTCTTGTTTGTGTACCACTTTTGTGTTTAAAGTCAATATAATCTCCAATACCAATATTCGTTACATGTGCAGCTGTTGCACCGGTAGTTGTATTTAAAGATGTTATTAAGGCATAAAAAGAATCAGCTGTAAATAACATATTTGCTAGTCTATGGTTTGTGTATAAAGAATCTTCATAACCATTTTCACTAGCTTCTATATTTATTTCAGAATCAGAAGAATTAAAATCTCTACTTATAACTATATCACTACCTATAGATGCAAAAGATAACATATTGTTTTCTTTTAATTTCATTGGTATAGCATGAGAAGCTTCGTAGTATATATCTAAACCAACGTCTTCTTTTGGTTCAGTTTCCCAAATAGCTCTATCTTCGTCTGGAACTATTTTAGATCCACTTGAAAAAGATTTTTTTACTAATATAATATTAATAGTACCAGAACCATCATGAGGAAGATGAGATCGAGGATCAAAAATACCAGTATTTATACCATCGTCTGTTGTAAGATCTGTGTCTTTATCAACTTTTCTAAATTCAAATCTAATAGAACTTCTATTACAGTTTGCTTGGTCAACCCAATTACATGGTTCACACTGCTCTTGATCTCCAGCAGATATATTACTAAATAAACTGTCAATTGAGTTGTCATTTATTCCTGTAATAACATTACCGTTAAATTCTGGCGGGTAATTATTTCCATTGTAACCATTTTGATAGTTGTGGACTTTTTGAGTTTGTATAGGAGTACCAACTACTCTGTATATAGTGTTACTTTGATCGTCAGCAAACCTAAACATAGTATCAACTGACATCATTGCATTACGTAAAATATCGTAACCAACACTACCACCAGCTTCGGTATCATTATTCCAAGCTTGTTGAAGACCAGATAAACTACCACTTGCGTTTTGAGATAAAACCATTCTACCTAAACCACTTGCTGCTCCACCTTGATCTAATGCTGTTGGTTTGTACCATTCTGGATTTGGCTCATTAGGAGGAGACGTAAATTCACCTGGAGTGTCTACATCTATGTCACTCATGTTGTAGTATCCATAAGCCCATCTTGCTCCATCAATATAAACTCTATGTGCATTAGTCTCGTTGTGATACCCATCAAAAGCTGCCCAAAAGTTACTAGTCTGAACACCAGCGTTTATTGAACTAAAGTTTGTACTTGCTATGGTTGTATTTTGTCCATAACCCGAACATCCCATACCCATCCATATTGGTGAAAAAGTTTCATTAGGCATTGGTCCATTTCCTGTACTAAAAGCATTAAACCAATTAGCTGTATCACCACCAAACGTCCCGTTACTTAGGTTACCAGGATTTTCTTCTTGAGAATCTACGTAGGCTATTACAAACTGCTCAGCATCAACATAGTTAATTTCTAAACCTGTTAACTTCTCTACTTTTTCTTGTAAAATATCATTTCTCTCTATAAGAACAAAAAATCTACCATCAAACTCTGGTTTGTTTTCTACAACCTCCTCTTGAAACTCTACAAAATATTCTATTGTGTTACCTGCTAAAGCAGATGAACCGTATAAAGTAGTAAACTGAGTTAACATGTTAGCGTTTTGGTTTAGGCTTTCTTCAAAAAATACCTCCCAATCTCCAGATGGGGTGTTTTTTTGTCTAAAATTGTTTAATGTTATAAACTCACTACTTTTTATTTCTTGTAAAGTATTGCCACTAGAATCTGTTAGTCTACCTATAACCCTAATTTTTAACTCTCCTCTCTTTACATAATTATCTAAAAAACCTTCCCAATTTCCATTAGTAAACACAATAGACTTACTTGTCATAAGTGCTGTTGGTTGCGTTGTTATGGATGTAGCAGTTGTTAATCCTATAAATTCAGGAGATCCACTAGTTCCAAGCGGAAGATGAACTTCACCCATTGTTCTTCTATCTATTTTTATATAGTCAGGCGCTTCATTTTCTATAGATATAATTTTATACCTAGCTGGTTCTATAACTGCGTTTTCGGTTCCATGTTCTTTTTTAAGAACTAAATATGTTTCTTCGTCAACTTTATTTCTATCTGCAGATGGAAAAGATAACCACAAGTTATCATCATTCTCAGCATAGTACCATCTATCTAGTGCTAAGTTGTAATATTCATTAGAGGTTTCTTTTACGTAATACTTTACATATTCCATCCAGTTTTCTGGAGCTCCATTAGAAGAACCACCACCGGGAGTTGACCAACTTTGTTTTAATGTAAAGCTGTTTTTAAGAGCACATAAGTTTTTTTCAACAATAACATCTCCGGTTGTACTAGTTAAGTTTCCAGCATCTGTAGAACCAATAACATAGGAAGAAGATAACACTGGTGTTTCTCTACCATACTTATCACCAAAGACCATACCCCATTTGTAGTTTCTTATTGTTTTTACAGATCTCTGTGGATTTGAAGGTGCAGCAATGTCTGAGCTACTTATATTTTGAATTAATCCAACTGGATATTTTATATCATAACCTTGAACGTAGTTACCATATATTAATCTATTAGCTGATATCTCTTGTGCTAAAGCGTATCTTGGTACATTATCCCATGCTCGTAGTATTTGATTAGACGGCAATGCATTATGTATCATTTCTGATGTTATAGATATTTCTCCCGTTTCAAATTCACTAGTTAAAGTATTTAATCCTGTGAAAAGTTCCCACTCTAAATCTTTACCTCTTGTCACTGTTTTTACAGTGTAAACATTTGGTGAACCTTCTGATTTAAATAATATATCTACAGCAACTACATCTAAAGGTCTTTGTGTGTATACTGGTATAAAATCTTTTAGTTTAAATTCTACTATATTATTAACCATACCTAGGTTGTATCCCTTTTTAGCATCGTAATCGTATTTTCCAGGTTCAAAAGCTATTTCAGACCAAGGTGAAAAGCTAGAATATTCTCCGTCTTCATATTTATATCTATAACCAAATCTAGGAAACTTTATTTCAAATAAAGGTTTTTTAATATCAACATCTACTGTTATAATCCAATCTACTTCGCCAATAGGTATATTACCTTCTATTGAAACAACTTCTATGTTAATAGAGTCTGTGGGATATGAAACATCATTAACTCCATCAATGTAGCTTGTAAAACTAGCTGTTATAGATACCTCATTATCACTTTCTAGTTCTAATTTTAATATATCACCTATAACATAATTACTATCTAAAAACGCAACATTACTAAAACCGTAAGGAGTACCGGTAGATGGAGAAAAGCCGTTGTAAGCAAATTGAGCAGTTATAGCAATATCAGAAAGTATTTCATTTCTATTTTCAACGTGTATTGTTATTGGTGTTCTTGGTGCTTTTTTAATAACCGTTATATGTTCTTCTAATAAATCGTTGTTTGCTGTTGATGTAAAAAAACTTGGATTAACAAAGTCAGAATTACTAAAAACGTTATCTG